>Ga0074044_10003227_pt1 | contig 13952 bp, 11 predicted proteins | sample BogForMeECP23OM1_FD_94443 | JGI IMG/M metagenome (GOLD analysis project Ga0074044, IMG submission 94443) | Bog forest soil microbial communities from Calvert Island, British Columbia, Canada - Bog Forest MetaG ECP23OM1 | ecosystem: Environmental > Terrestrial > Soil > Wetlands ... | reverse complement strand
TTGGGCGGCCTTTTCTTTCAAGGGAGAATAGTTCCAACGGAGGTTTAATCCATCAGAACTTTCTGCGGGAATCTTATGAGCCTTAAAAGCACAGTGTCAAGCAAAATTTGCGACTTAAATAGTCTTATTTTCAACAACTTACATAATATGTCCACAAGTCGCCAAACGGGTTCGAAATCGGGCAAAATACCATCTTTTCGACGCTAACGATATTCGATTGAGTGACTTAGCGCTCCCGAGGCGCCGCCCGGGGCTCGTCTTCCAGGTGCAGCGAGATGAATTCCATCGCCTCCCGGCGGTCGAACACGGAGTCGGGAAAAAACCGTTTCACGATCACCCGCAAGCCGCCAAATGCGATTCCTGCAACCAGTGCCAGGCCAACCACAATTCCGCAGAGAACAATTGCGTTGAAGAGAAAGTTCGCCATATTGTCTTTCTTGTTCGCATAAGTGTTCTCGTTCCAGGTGACATCGGCTTCGTAACTGATCGACGACATCAGCGCTCTCGCCTCGCTTTTCGAAAGCGGACCCGCCGCGATCACGATGATGGGGCCGGTGCGCATGTCGAAGAACGGGCCCACCTCGACGATGGATGCAACTCCCGGTTGCTGTTGCGTGACCTGATGCGAGGCGTCAATCTGGCGCTGCCGTTCCGCCGCGATCTGCGGCGTCGGATATTCGATGAGCATCAGCGTGGCATTCCCCACAGTAGCCGCATACCTGGCCAGCACCACTTCCGCTCCAGCCTTGAAGTCCACCAGCGAACCCGGCAGTGGCGATCCGACCCGATCCAGCGTGACCGGACCCAGAATGTACTTCGTGGTGTTGGTCTGGAGCGCCTTCTTCGGAAGATAGGTGGGCAGTGAAGGCGGGTTGCCCTTGTTCCCATCGCTTTGCGGCAGCAACCCGGCCAGTACCCGCAGTTGCGACGCCGACATCACGCTCATCTTGTCAAACACCGCATCCACCAGCACGTTTCCCTGGTAGAACAGCACGCGGTTATTCAGAAAAGCCGCCCGTCCGCCAATATTTTCTTCCCCCATCTCGGCCGAGTAGTAGAAGGTGAAGGCCCCGTAAGCGCCGCTGGCGTCGGCAAACACCGCGGCTTTGATCGTCAGATTGCGGCCATCGTCGCGCGCGTAGGCCGCTTTCTCCAAACGCTGGAAGCCGTATTCCTTCAACACGGGCGCGTTCGCTGCATCAGCAACGGCGGGATCGTCGCTCCTGGCAACAGCGCCTTTCACCTGCCAGCCTGCAAACTCGGTGGGAAGGACCGAGGCCGCCGATACAGAAGCCGGAGAAGCCACGACCGGCGCAGGCGGCTCAGCCGCAAAGGCCGCCCCACAAAGAAGAAATAGGGAAACAACGGAGACTAATCGAGAGAATCTCATTCGAAAAAAGGCGCACCCCTGCTATCAGTTTAGACTACCGGCAGGCCAAGAAAGTTTCCACCGGGGCAACGTGGAACGTGTTACCGCGTAATTACGTACCTTCAGCATGGGCACCCGGTTGTTCCAAAGGTCTATCGTCGTCGGCCTTCTGGGGTTTCTGACCCTCTCAGCGATAGCGGGGGTGGTTTTGACCGAGGCAACGCTGCATCCCGGCCGTCGCCTCCAGTCTTCCGTAGATGAAATGTATGCCCGCGAAATGGTACGCCGCCAGGACTCCGAATTGACCAACATCGCTATCGCTGCCCAGGACGGAACAACCCTCCGCGCTTGGAGCATTCGTCCAAACCACGATAACGGGAACGCTGTGGTTCTGCTGCACGGCCTCGGTGACAATCGTTTCGGGATGACCGGCTATGCGGAATTGCTTCTAAGTCGCGGCTTCAGCGTCCTTATGCCGGACGCGCGGGCGCACGGAACCAGCGGCGGCGGCCTGGCTACTTTTGGGCTGCTGGAGTCAGAGGATATCCATCGGTGGTTGGATTGGCTGGGACAGAACGAACACCCCGACTGCATTTTCGGCCTGGGGGAGTCCATGGGCGCGGCACTGTTGTTGCAGTCGTTACGATCTGAAACTCGCTTCTGCGCCGTTGCCGCTGAATCGCCCTTCGCCAGCTTCCGCGAGATAGGTTACGACCGCATTGGCCAGTTCTTCCACACTGGCCCGTGGCTCGGTCGGACGGCGTTGCGGCCAATCATCGAGTTCGCATTTGCCTACTCTCGTTGGAAGTACAAGCTGGACTTCAAGCAGGTTTCGCCTGAAAATGCCGTGGCCGCAACGAAGGTTCCCGTCTTTCTGATTCATGGACAAAACGATAGCAACATCCCCGTCCGCCATTCCCGGCTGATCGCAGGCCGCAATCCGGCAGTCCCTCTGTGGGAAGTACCCAACACGGATCACTGCGGCGCAGTCGGCACCAATCCTGTCGAGTTTGATGAGAAATTGATTCGCTGGTTTGATAGCCATTCCAACGCACAGAGTCGTCTTGCCATCCGACTGGCTCACTGATCGTGGTTGGGTAACGCCGGAAAGAAAGAAGCTTCGAAAACTTACTTTTTCAGCAAACTGCTATGGCTGGCCACACACAGCCACGCGCCATCCTGGAACACCCAGGTATCGGTAAAGCGTCCGAAATGCTCATACGGCTTGCTGCCGTAGGTGCCCTTCGTATGATAAATACCCGTCACAATGGCGGTAGTAGCGTACATCTCTACCTTCACGTCGTCGATATTCATGATACTGGGTTGGAACTTCGGGTCGGCGAAATCCGCCAGAAACTTCCTGCGATCACTGACTTCTCCATCGTATTCGGTATTAGTGAACCGGTCGCCGATCATGCTGGCGACAGCGGTTGCGTCGCGGCTGACTTGGGCTTCGTTCCACATGCGCTCGAGCGCCACTAGTTTCGCGGGTTCCATGGAGAAGGCCGCTTTGGGAGTTTGCGCGAACGCGCTTAGCGTGGCCAGAAAGCAGAAAACCATCGACTTCATGATCGACCTCCCGTTTTCCGAGTTGTATCCCCGTGTCCCGGACATAGAGATTTCACAATAACCCGAGACACTCTCACCTGCCATCGGAAACACCATCGAAACATTACCTTTGTCATTGCCGGAGATACCTTGATCAATGAAGTTTTATTGAGTGCAGAAAAGGGAAAAAACGGACGTTCATGCAGCAGTTTTCCTGGAACGGGCAACCGGGGGGCCGGCTTAGCCTCACTGTCCTTCGGGTTTGTCGATCTTGCTCGCCACTTTCACGCCGCTTAACCCGCTGACGTACTTGGAGACTCCTCGATAGAGCGACTCCGCAATGCGTTGCCGGTGTTCCGAGGTTTCCAGTTTGCGCTCGTCGGTGGGATTCGAAACGAATGAAATTTCCGCCAGAATCGAAGGCATATTCGCGCCGATCAGCACGATGAACGGCGCTTTCTTGATCCCGCGATTGCGAATGCCGGCGTTGTGCAGCGCCAGCCCTCCGTAGAGCGATTCCTGCACGTCGCCGGCAAACTCGCGCGATTCATCGATTTTGTCTTTCAGCGCAATCTTTTTCACCAGATCCTGCAATTCGTGGATCGATTTTTCCGATACCGCGTTCTCGCGCGCGGCAACCTCCAGCGCTTCCGGCGATGAAGTGAAATTCAAGTAGTAGGTCTCAACCCCGCGCGCATCGGAATCGTGGCTGGAGTTGGCGTGGATCGAAATGAACAAATCCGCCCGCTCCCGGTTCGCAATGGCGGTGCGGGTTTCGAGCGGAATGAAGGTGTCGTCCTGGCGCGTGTAAATTACTTCGGCGCCCAGCCGCGATTCCAGCAAACGTCCCAGCCGCTTGGCCACGTCGAGCACCAAGTCCTTTTCGAGCAGGCCGTTCGGACCAATGGTGCCGGTGTCATGCCCGCCGTGGCCGGCATCAATGACGATCTTGCCAATCTTCAGCCCCAGGGCGCGAATCAAAGACCGGTCGCCGGCCGCCGTGGGACGCGCTTCACGAGTCTCCGGATGAAGATCCGCCGTGTCTGGAGCGGCACCCGCCAAGCGAGACTTTTTCCGGCGCAAAAAAGCAGCCGAAGAAGAGGAAGACGATGAGGATGCCGAATCCGTTTTCCCCGGCTTGGCGCTGTCGCTGCTCGAAAGCTTGGTGGCCTCCGCCGGCGGCACTTCGGGACGGATTTTTTCGTGTTCCAGTGTGGCTACCGTCGACGGCACTCTGTCATCCGCCTCGACGATGGTCTTCGGGATCCTGCGTTTCGACCCTTTCACTCCAACCGTGGTCTTGATCACTCCAATGCCGTTCGCTGGTTGCCCGGAGTCGGACGGTTTCGAATCCGCGCTCGCATCGTCGGCGGCAAGGTCCGTTTCGACCGGCCCCGACTTCGCAAAGCCAACCGCATCTTTATCTGATTCTTGGGTTGCTTTCCTACCCGCAGATTTCGTGTCTCCGCTCGACGGCGCTGCCGGCTCGCCGGCGTCGTCGTCCGATTCCGGGGAAACCGTCGTGGCTGTCTCCGCCTTAGCCATCACCATCGCCCGGTTCTGTTTTCCGTGCGCATCCTTCCCATGAACATCAATGATGAGCCGATACGGGTCCGGCAGCAGGAAAGCGTCGTAGCTTGCCAGGTCGTCGACTTCCAGCACAATCCGCGTCCACCCCGGCTGAAATTCCGCAACCCGAATTTTCTTCAGGAAGCCGTCGTCCACGTCGAAGGTCTTTCCTACCAGCGTCGAAGCAAGTTTCGTGTCGCGCAGGTCAAAGAAAATGCGGTCGGGATGCGAGATGCGCTGCGAGTCAAATTTCACTTCCTGTTCGACGTCAATCGCGACGCGAGTGTAGTCGGGCGTGGACCAGTGGCGAACTCCGGTAATGCGCGGCAAGGCGCTGCGGCGGGCGCTCGCTGCCCTCGCCGATTCAGTGCCCGATTCGGCCGCGTCGTCAGCGCTGGCATTAGAAGGGCGCTGCTGGCGCGCCGCCTTTTCTGCCCCGCGTTCCATTTCGTCGGCCTCGGCATCGATTTCCTTCACCGCCGAGCGCGCATCGTCGGCCAGGCGGTTCCGCGGATAGCGATGCAAGAAGTCTTCGAACGTGGTGCGCGCTTCTTCGGGATCGTTGAGATCGTCTTTGTAGATCTCGCCGATCGTGAACAAGGCGTCGAAGCGGTACTTGCTGCCGGGGTATTCCTTGCGCAGAAACCGGTACTGCTCGACGGCGCCGCGCAGGATCTTGTTGTCGTCAAAGCGCCGCCCCATCTCGACCATAAGTTCCGCGGTCGCCACCACGCTCGGGTCCGCCTTCGAGGATGCTGGAGACCCGAAGTAAACCCGGCGGTACGAATCGATCACACGCTGGTATTCGTGGCGAGTGCGCTCTCCCACCGGACGCCCGTTCAGAGCCTCCCGCATGCGTTCCGCCTTGGTGAATTGCTGGCGGGCCCAGGCATCATTGTGATGGACGCGAGCCGATACGGAAGCCAGTGGCAGCAGCACCAGCAACAACGCTGCGCCAAGGCGAAAGGCGAGGCCGCCTCGAATTAGGGTCGTAGAAGCCTGGGTCTTCACTTGCCGATTCCGTACGGTTCGTATCAGGGTATCGCTTTAGCGATACCGTAAGCTATGCAAAATCCGACGCCCCTTTAGGGGCTGACCGCTCCCTCTACGCCGCGCGGGCAACGCCTCTTATTCCGTATTGCTGATGTGCAGCACGCCCCGAGCATCGCGCTCCACGTGAACCGGATCATGCGCCGGGTTGCCGAAAACGTACGACCCCGGCTCGCCGCCGCTGTTGTACAGGTTCGTAATGCGGCGAACGTAGTTCTGCGTCTCCCGGAAACGCGGAACTCCCGCACTCCGTGACACCGCTCCCGTGCCAGCGTTATAGGCTGCCAAACTCAGGGAGACATTGCCGCGGTAGTTATCCAATAGTGTCCTAAGATGTCTAACCCCAGCATCCACGTTTTGTTGCGGGTCAAAAGGATTGGAAACATTGAGCGAACGCGCCGTCGACGGCATCAACTGCATCAGCCCCATGGCGCCTTTGCGCGAAACCGCATTGGGATTGAAGTCCGATTCCACCTTGACCACCGAGCGCACCAGGCTCGGATCCACATTGTGCCGCGCCGCCGCCTGTTCAATCGCGGCGTCAATGTCCTCTTGGGTAAAAGCGCGGTTCAGAATCCGGTGACTTTGTCCACGTCCGTCGAGGTAGGTGTTGACTTCCGAAGCCGCCGAGCGCGCCGCCCTCATCACCGCCCCGCTGGTCGGAACCGGCTTGAAACGATGTTCTCTCGAACTCCAGTAAACCAGCGATGATTGGGAGGGCGCGGGCGCGGAAGCCTTCGAAGCCGTGGCAGTCCCCTCCCCGTTAACATAGATCTTGCGGCCGGATTCGTCGGTCGTGGAAGTAATCGACCCCGACTCGGCGCGTGCCGGGATCGTCGAAAATAGCGTGGAAAGAAAGGAGACCGCGGTTAAGCTAGCCATCAGCGCGACTTGCAGGCGTTTTCGCATAGCGGGTTAAGATCGACCAAATATAAAGATTGGCCAAAATGAAGATCGGCCAATAGGCACACTTACTCTAGGGCCAACCCTACCCGGCAGCCTGCCGAAGAATCCAGAACCAGAGTAACCCGATTATAGGGCGCGACGGGGACAGGGGCAATCTCTCCAAAGGGCGTAGAACCTCTGGAGTAATCTGCGTAAGTGACTGAAAAGACTTGATCTTGAAAGGTTACCTGATCGCTGTTGAACCGCCTTCCCCTGTGTTCCCCTTTGTCCCCTGTGGTTGATCTTGCACCCAGCAATCTACAATGGCAGTGCAGCCATGAACTCCCAAGCCATTCGCAAGCTCTTCGACCAGGTCAAAAACAAGCGCCTCTCCCCCCACGAAGCCGTCGAGCGCCTCCGCCACCTGCCCTTTGAGGACCTCGGTTTCGCCAAGCTTGACCACCACCGCGCCCTTCGCCAGGGCATGCCCGAGGTGATTCTTGCCCAGGGCAAAACGCCCCGCCAAGTGGCCGACATCTTCACCCGCCTCGCCGCTCACGGAGGCAACGTGCTGGCAACGCGCGCCACGGAGGAGCAGTACGCCGCAGTCGCCGCCGCCATGCCCCGCGCCGAGTATCGTCCCCTGCCTCGAGCCATCGTGCTCCAGCGCGACCGCAAGAAACATGGTAAGGGAGTAATCGTAGTCGTGTCGGCGGGAACCAGCGACATCCCGGTCGCCGAAGAAGCGGTGGTCACCGCGGAATTAATGGGGAATAACGTCCAGCACATCTACGACGTCGGAGTCGCCGGCATTCACCGCCTGCTGGCCCATCGCGAAGCGCTAGCCAAAGCGCGTGTAATCGTAGTCTGCGCCGGAATGGAAGGCGCTCTCCCCAGCGTAGTAGGAGGCTTGGTAGGAGTCCCGGTGATTGCCGTTCCCACCAGCGTTGGTTATGGCGCAGCCTTCGAAGGCCTCGCCGCCTTGCTCGGAATGATGAACTCCTGCGCCTCGAACGTCAGTGTAGTAAACATTGATAACGGATTCGGCGCAGGCTACGTCGCCTCCCTCATAAACCGCCGCTGATGACGCCCCAACAACTTTGTCATCCTGAGCGAAGTGGCTGCTTCGCGAAGCGAAGCAGCGACGAAGTCGAAGGACCCCTGCATCTCCCATACCTCGAATCATGTATCAAGGTGTTCTCCCCGTGACCACCGAACCAACCGACTGGTCGCTGCTCAGCCCTCTTCTGCTGCTACAATTTCCAGTTCGCCACCCTTCCCAGACGCGGCAATCCGCGTCTCCATAACGAGGTGTCTTCATGCCGGAAACTCTACAACTCGCAAGTCCCACGCCCCTCACCGTTTTCACGGAAGACGAAATTCTGTTCCGCGACAACGTGCGCCGATTTGCCGACGACAAGATTCGTCCGCTGGCGAAAGAGATGGACGAAAAGGCGGTCTTCGATCACGGACTGATCGATCAGTTCTTTCAGTTAGGCCTGATGGGAATCGAAATTCCGGAGCAGTACGGCGGCGCTGGCGGCAAGTTTTTCGAAGCGATCATAGCCGTGGAAGAATGTTCGCGGGCCGACGCTTCCGCCGGCGTAATCGTGGACGTGCAGAACACCCTGGTAGCGAATGCGATTCTGCGCTGGGCCAATGAGGACCAGAAGAAGCGCTACCTGCCAAAACTGACGGCGGATACAGTGGGCGCGTATGCCTTGAGCGAAGCGGGATCGGGATCGGACGCATTTGCCCTGCAAACCAAGGCTGAACTCAAAGGCACCGACTTCATTCTCAACGGACGCAAGCTCTGGATCACCAACAGCAAAGAGGCTGGGCTGTTCATCCTGTTTGCCACCGTCGATGCGTCCAAGGGATATAAGGGGATCACCGCGTTTCTGATCGAGAAGGATTTCCCAGGATTCACCGTCGGCAAAAAAGAGGACAAGCTCGGGATTCGGGCTTCGTCCACCTGTGAACTGATTCTCGAAGACTGCCGCGTGCCCAAAGAGAACGTGCTCGGCGAGGTCGGCAAGGGATACAAGATCGCGATCGAAACCCTGAACGAAGGCCGCATAGGAATTGGCGCGCAGATGCTGGGCGTGGCCCGCGGCGCGTGGGAATGCGCCGCCAGGTATGCGCAGGAGCGCACGCAATTCGGCAAGCCGATTGCGGAGTTTCAGGGCATCCAGTTCCAGATCGCGCAGATGGCGACCGAGATCGAGGCGGCGCGGCTGATGGTTTACAACGCCGCCCGCATGAAAGATGCCGGGGTAAATTTTGTGAAAGAGGCCGCCATGACCAAGCTCTTCACCTCGCAGGTGGCCGAGCGCGTGACCTCGCTGGCCATCGAAATCTACGGTGGATACGGCTTCACCAAAGATTATCCCGTAGAAAAATATTGGCGCGACGCCAAGATCGGAAAAATCTACGAAGGCACCTCGAACATGCAATTGGCAACGATTGCCAAGCTGGTGATGGGGAAATAAGGTAAGAGGTCAGAGGTTAGATTGCAGAGGTGAAAAAACGCGGTCGTTGGTTTTTACTTCTGCAATCTGACTTCTGACTTCTGCAATTCCCGATACTGGCTGCGGAAAAACAGCAGCGGTTCACCATCCCGGACCACGACCTCTTCCACTTCCGCGATGAAGATGGTGTGGTCCCCGGCAGTTTGCGTCGAATGTAGCCGGCATTCCAGGTACGCCAATGCTCCTTGCAGAACCGGCGTGCCCTGCGCGGTGCGATCGAAGCGAGCGCCCGCGGCCTCCGGATGCTGATGAGTCTCCGCTGACCGCGCGTAATATTCCGAGATGGCCTGCTGATCGTTGCGCAGCACGTTCACTCCAAACCGCTTCCGGGCGTGCAAATGAGCATGCGTGCGCGCCCGGTGATCCACACAAACCAGAACCAGCACCGGGTCGAGCGAGACCGCGGTGAAAGCATTCGCCGTCATGCCGTGGACCTCGCCGTCCTCGTCCACGGTGATGACCGTGACCCCGGTTGCGAAACATCCCATGGCCTTCCGGAAATCGCTCGCGCTAACCCTCATGCGGAATCCTTCGGGCCCTTCTTTCCAATGGCCAGGTTGTATCAGGGTATGCCTTCAGGCATACCGTCAGTGCTCTGCTATCAGAACGCCTTTAGGCACTGGCTGTGGGTTGTTTGACCACAGGCTGCTCGCCGTGTCCTGAAAAAGATCGCTCGCATCACTTCGCTGTAGACTTACTCTTCTCTTTCGCCGCAGCTCTGCCCAGCAGGGCCAGCAGCGGCTGCGCCGATGCCGGCGCGCTCACTTTTCCCTCCAGAACGATCTCTTTGGCGCTCAGTTCTTTCCCATATAGGTCTTTGTTGGCTCCATTGTCGGATCGCATCGTCGAACCCTCCAGAGACAATCCTGCAAACAGCCCCTTGGACCTCGAATACGACAGAATCTCCGCTTTCATGACGATATCGGTTTCCGCCGACGCGGCGCGTCCCACTGGCCCCGCCGCCACCGATGCGTCCCCTCCCAGCTTCACCTTGCTCGACATCACCGATTTTGCGCCATCTTCATTCATCACCAGCAGCACGAAGTCGGTGGCCTGCGCTCCAATCTGGAAACCGATACTCCCACCCTCCAGCGCATACATCGCCGGTGCGCTCCACGGACCAGAAAAATCCTGTCCCTTGCGGCACGTGATCAGTCCCCGCCCGTAGCTGCCGCCTACCCCAAACGCCGCCTTTTTTACCGACGGATAGATCACGATGCACTCCGCCTTACTCAACAGATCCTTAGGAATTCCGTCCGGCATCCCGAGGATTTCCTTCATCACCGTCCCGGCTTCGGTGATGCGCTCGTTTTCCTTCCTCTGTCCCATGGCTGGCACTACGCAAGCCAGCATGAGGATTCCCAGCAACACCTTGTTCGTCATAAACCTGCTCCTCATAAACGCTCCTTTGATCGATGATAAATACAAGATAGACGATAGACGACGCGCAGCCTACTTCCCGTCCGCCCGTGGAGCCGCCATGTCTTGCGGGAAGCTCTTCAGCGCCACCTCGAGCGAGTGGGAAGAAGTCTTCTTCGTTTCGTCGGTTGTGTTCTCGATAAGGGTTCCCTTCAGCGCGTAATACGCTTCGTCGCCCCGGCTCTTACCCTCACCGCGCTCGACCGTGCCATGAAACTCGAACCATACACCGTGCACCGTCTCGGTGGTAAACGCGAGTTGATTGCCCTCGAGCTTGCCCGACTTGAAAAAGTGATCCAGAAAAACGCCGCGATCGTTTTCCGAGTCGCCGTAGCGCGAAACAAAGCCGGTAACCCGCCCCTGGTCTTCGACTGTCACTTGCACAAACTCGCCGTCGCGCAAAAAACTGTACATCCCCGAGTAATCCGTCCCGGGTGCCTGCGCCGACGCAAGCACCACAGTAAGAAGAACGAAACATACAGTTGACAGCGCGTGAAAGCGGGTGCTGTGGATCGCCATCGTCACCTCGGAACTCTCAGTATAGCCGTCATGAGATCCTGTTTCATAAATCGGTTTTGGGTAGGGCACGGCTTCACAGGCTGCGGAAGAAGTCACGAATGTGCGCATCACCGTGGAAGATCGGCCCTTCAGGACCGCGTAACCTGTGTGGAATCAGAGAGGGCTTTAGCCCCTGAGGGCCGCGCCTTCCGATCTGAAACGCACTTATGAAACACAACCCCAACTGTTCGCACCTACCCCGCCACTGCTTCTTCCAGCCTGCAATCTTTCGCTGGTTTATCGAATCGTAGCCCCATGAATACCGGCGCTCGCAGCTTCATCCCGCCTTCCGCGGTTTCGTGAGTCCACTCCGCGAACTTGATTTCGGCGACCAGTTCCGGCCGCACGAAGTGAACTTTTCGCAATCCGCCAATCTCGCCGTAGAACGGATTCTGTTTCGCCGTGAGCGATTGCAAGCCAGCAAAGATTTCTTGGAGCGCCTTCTGATCGAAGCCGGTGCCAGCCTGGCCGACGTGGTTGAGGCGTCCTTTCTGGTCATACAAGCCGAGCACCAGCGCGCCGAAATATTCGCGGCTTCCCTCCGGATCGGTGTAGCCTCCAATGACGCACTCCTGGCGCTGCGTGATCTTGATCTTAAGCCAGTTGGTCGACCGCTTTTCTTCGTAGGCGCTGCTCCGCTTCTTGGCCACGATGCCTTCCAGTTCGCGTTTCTTGGCTGCCGCGAACAGATCAAGGCCTTTCTCGTCGTAGTGGTCGGAATATTGAATAACTTCGCCACCCACGATTTTCTCTCGCAGCAATCGCTTGCGTTGCTCGAGCGCGACGCGGCGCAAGTCGAGTCCATCGAGATAAAGCAGATCGAAAGCATAATAGATGACTGGCGCGCCTTCGCGCCGTTCGAGGCGGCGCTGGCCTGGATGGAATCCGGTGCGCTGTTGCATCAGGCTGAACGATGGGCGCCCTTTGTCGTCGAGCGCCACGATCTCTCCGTCGAGGATGGCGCGCTCAGCCTTTACAGATTGCGGCAAGCTTTGGAGTTCGGGAAACTGCGCGGTGAGATCATTTTGATTGCGCGACACCAGACGAACCCGGCCGCCATCAAGATAGGCAACGGCGCGGTAACCATCCCATTTGATTTCAAACAGCCAGCCCGGATCGTTGAAGGCCTTGGCAGCGGAGGTTGCCAGCATGGGGTGTATAACGGTGGGCATGTGCCCCTGCTCCGCGCCGGGGAGAGCATTCACCGCAGAGGACGCAAAGTTCGCGGAGAATTTCTCGGTTCTTGATTTGGTCACCACATCTTTAGTTACGATATCGGAAGCGTCCGCGCGAGAAGGAGTTCGTGCAGCCCGTTTTCGGTTTTTGCCATTGCCTTTCTCCGCGTCCTCAGCGTTCTCCGCGGTTAGAGCCTTTCTCTTCGAGTCGATGCGCGCGATGGCGTCCGCCAGCCACGCGGCCTTCACCTTCCCGCGTGAGGCCGGGCGGCTGCTCTTCCATTCCGCCGAGCCTTTATCGCCGGCGATCTGCTCCATGGTGCGATGGGTGAGAATGGAGGTGTCTTCAGCCTCGATGTTGAATCCCGCGACCGCGTGATCGTCTTTTTTCTTGATCAGCAGCCACTCGTTCCCTTTGCTTCCCGCCCGGCCCTTGATGTGCACGAGCGCGAAATCGCCGTTGAGCCGTTTCCCTTTCAGGCGAAACTTGAGATCGCCTTTCGCCAGCATGGCGGCTGCTTCTTTCTCCGTGCCCGGAACATACTCGCCTTTCACGGGCACCGGCGACAGCGGTTCCCAGGTGCCTGCATCCCAAACCATCACCGTGCCTCCGCCGTAGTTGCCTTGGGGGATGGTGCCTTCAAAATCGAAGTACGACACCGGATGATCTTCGACCTGCATAGCCAGCCGTTTGTCGGCAGGATCGAGCGAAGGCCCTTTGGGGACTGCCCACGACTTCAGCACGCCTTCCATCTCCAGTCGAAAATCGTAATGCAGACGCGTAGCGTCATGGCGCTGCACCACGAAACGGTGCCGCGATTGTTTTTCGAGCTTAGGCGGAGGTTCGGGCGTCTCCTCAAAACGCCGTTTTCGTTTGTACTCGTCAAGCGACATGACGGCTATTGTAATTCCGAGAGGCTCGTGTGGGGACGGCCGCCTCGGCCCTCCAAGCCGAGCAAAGCTCGTCAACTGCCGCGGCCACGGCGACTCTGGGATGCAATGGCGACCCGTCACCCGTCAGACTGCCAACCCAAGGCCGTATACTGTTCCGGTTCTGAGGAGTGATTGATGAATCGGCTGCCGCGATCCGGAAGTCTGCCCGCTACTTTTATCTTTGTTTTACTCACCGCATCGCTCGTGCAAGCCCAGTCCCCGGCGCCAATCTCGGCCGCGCTGCAAGAGAAAGTGGACGCCATCGTCTACCAAGCGTTGACCACAACCGGCGTTCCAAGCGCGTCGATCGCCATCGTTCAAAGCGGAGCGATCTCCTATCTCCAAGCCTACGGCGACGGCCGCATCGAGCCGCAGACGCCCGCATTACCTTCCATGCGCTATAGCATTGGTTCGATCAGCAAGCAGTTTACGGCGGCCGCGGTATTGCTACTAGCGGAACAGGGCAAGCTTTCGCTCGACGATCCGGTATCGCGATTCGTGCCCAACCTCACCCGCGGCAACGAGGTTACGATTCGTGAATTGCTCTCGCACACGTCCGGCTATCAGGACTACTGGCCGCAAGATTATGTTCCGCCCTTCATGCTCCAACCCATCACGGCCGACAAGATTCTCGACCTGTGGGCGCGCAAGCCGCTCGATTTTGATCCGGGAACCGAGTGGCAATACAGCAACACCAATTTCGTGATTGCGGGACTGATTGTTGAGAAGGCAAGCGGTCAGCCTCTGCTGCAATTCTTAAGCGAGCACATCTTCGCGCCGCTGGGCATGAAGAGCGTCATGAACATCGACCAGAATCAGCTCACCGAAGCCGATGCGACCGGCTACTTGCGCTATGCCATCGGTCCATTGCGGCCGGCTCCGAAAGAGGGCAAGGGTTGGCTGTTTGCCGCGGGC
>Ga0074044_10003226_pt1 | contig 13954 bp, 13 predicted proteins | sample BogForMeECP23OM1_FD_94443 | JGI IMG/M metagenome (GOLD analysis project Ga0074044, IMG submission 94443) | Bog forest soil microbial communities from Calvert Island, British Columbia, Canada - Bog Forest MetaG ECP23OM1 | ecosystem: Environmental > Terrestrial > Soil > Wetlands ... | reverse complement strand
GGAAACGCTGTGGGCGGTCGAGTCGCACATCGAGTTCATGCGCCGCCTATGGTCGGACATCGACCCGCCGGCGGCGTGAAGACCTAGCTGCGAAGCGACCAAAAAGACCCCGGCGGGACGCCGGCGCCACTCAAGAAAGCACAAGGTACAAATGCATTCGTCCTCGCTTGCCCCTCGCCCGCTGAGTTGCGGGAGAGGACAAGCGGCGCGAATTTCGCTCTTCATTTCGCGAAATTCGTGACGCGCGGGTGGGTTCCGCGATCTACTTCCGCCCCAGATCCTGCAGAATCTCCTTCAGCACGCCGCGATCGCGGTCGGTGCGCGTGGGCATGTCGAAGCCCAGCCGATTCACGCCTGCGAACCGTTTCTTGATGACGCTCGCAATTTCGTCGTAGGTTCCGACCGCGGCGAATGCATTGACCATCTCCTCGGACACCAGTTTCGCCATGTCGGGCCATTTCTGCTGCACGGAAAGCTTGTGCAACTGGTCCGCCGTGTCGCCCCATCCGTCGATCTCAAAGCTCGAACGGTACGAGCGCGTCGATCCGTAGAACGCGATGGTGGACTTCAAATTTTCCACACCGCGCGCAACCGAGTCTTTGTCCTTGCCCGCGACCAGAAACCCGCCGCCGCCGATCTGGAAATCGCTCCACTCCGAGGCCGGGCGGCCGGATTTTTCGAAGCCCTTCTTCAAGTTAGGAAACGCAATCTGATCGAGATATTTGCGCGTGACGATTCCGTGCAGCCGAACGCCTTCGCACACCTCGCCCGCAACCTGGAGCATCCGCTCCTGCACGGCGGCAATAAGCACCGGAATATCCGGTTTCGTCACCGGCGGCGGCGCGAAGTTAGGCGTCATCAGCGAGATATTGTAGTGCTCGCTGCGAAAGTCGAGCGGCTCTCCCGTCTGCCACGTGCGCCAGCACGCGCGCATCGCGCCGACGTAATCCTTCATCCGCTGCGCGGGCCTTGACCACGGCATCCCAAAGCGTCGCGTCACGTGTCCCTTCACCTGCGTCCCAAGCCCCAGCACCAGACGGCCGCCACTCATCCGCTGTAAATCCCACGCGGTGTAGGCGGTCGCGACAGGACTCTTGGTGTAGGCCAGCGCGATTCCGGTGCTAAGCTCGATTTTTGCCGGCTCCTGCGCCGCGATCGCCAGCGCCAGATACGGGTCGTGCTGCGTCTCGACCGCGACGACCGTGTCGTAGCCGAGCGCTTCGGCATCGCGCACCTGATCGCGCAAGGTCGTCCAGGTTGGCTCTGGGCGATTGCCCCCCTGCTGCATGTCTGGCGTATAGGCAGTTCCGAAATTGAGTACGCGTTCAACTTTTATCGTAGCCATGCGGCGGTTATCTCGTTGGTCCGCCCGGCATGTCAAGCCGGAGAAGGAGGAAGGCAACGTCGCTCGAGCGCCAGCGATCGTTCCCCGCCGGCGCGCAAGCGAACTGGCGGCGCCTACTGAATTGAAAGTCCCGGGGCAGGGAAATGCCGGCACATCTCGGCGACTTCTCCGGCAATGCGCCGCAGCGCGGCTTCGTCGCCCGCGTGCGCGACCGCCTCATCCATCCAGCGGCCGATCTGCTTCATCTCGGCTTCGCGCATCCCGCGTGATGTGACCGCAGGCGTGCCGAGCCTGATTCCGCTTGGGCTGAACGGCCTGCGCGGATCGTAAGGGACGGTGTTGTAGTTGCAGACGATCCCCGCCGCGTCGAGCGCCTTGGCCGCCTTGCGCGCGATCACTTTCTTATTGGTCAAGTCTATCAGGATGAGATGATTGTCGGTACCGCCGGAGACCAGCGAGAAACCGCGCGCAAGGAGTTCTTCCGCCAGCGCCTTGGCGTTGCGCACGATCTGCGCGGCGTACTGCTTGAACTCGGGCGTCGCGGCTTCCTTGAGCGCGACGCCGATCGCGGCGGTCGTATGGTTGTGCGGCCCGCCCTGGAGTCCGGGAAACACCGCGCGATCGATCGCGTCGGCGACCGCATTGCGGCACAGGATCATCGCGCCACGCGGACCGCGCAGCGTTTTGTGCGTCGTGGTTGTGATCACGTCGGCGTGCGGAACGGGATCGGGGTGAACGCCGCCGATAATCAACCCGGTGATGTGCGAAATGTCGGCCAGCAAATAGGCGTCGACTTCCTTTGCGATCTCGGCGAATACTTTGAAATCGATTATACGCGGATAGGCGGTCGCGCCCGTGACGATGATTCGCGGGCGCTCCTTGCGGGCGAGATCGCGCACCGCATCGTAGTCGATACGATGGGTCTCGCGATCGACGCCGTACTGCGCGGCGCGCCAGAAAGTCCCGGTGATGCTCACGTTCCATCCGTGGGTCAAATGACCGCCCATCGGGAGCGCGAGCCCCATGATCGTCTCGCCCGGCTTCAGCAGGCCGAAGTAGACGGCGAGGTTTGCCGGCGATCCCGAGTACGGCTGAACGTTGGCGTGCTCGACCTTGAACAGCGCCTTGGCGCGTTCGACTACCAGCGTTTCGAGCTGATCGATATGCCGCTGACCCTCGTAGTAGCGGCGGCCCGAATAACCCTCAGAATACTTGTTGGTAAGGATCGAGCCCGTCGCCTCCATGACCGCCTTGGACGCATAGTTCTCGGACGGTATGAGTCGCACGGACTGATGCTCATACAGTTCTTCCTGTCGAATCAGGTCGTAGATTTCCGGATCGGTTCGCTTGAGTTCTTCCACACCGCACCTCCCAGGGACTTCACCCTATCGACCCCCGCGCACCGAGGCAAAACGCGCGCTGTGGAAAAGCGGGGGCAGCGCGGTTTGCGCCGGCCGGCGGCTACTGCAAATCGGGCGGGGTAACCTTCGCGATCCAGTCGCGATAGTTGCCCTCGTAGCCAACCGCCTGCTGCCGCTCGCGAACGCGACCGATGATCTTGTCGATGGCGGCGGCTGCCAGCTTCTCGCGCGCTTCGATCGCGACCGCGATCTTCTCGGCTTCAGCGCGCGCCTCGCGGCGTGCGCCTTCGGCCAGCGGTAGGCTCTCGGCGCTAAGGCCCAGATATGCCTCTGCGACACGCGTTCCGACCTCGGTTCCGCTTTCCAGCGAATCCTTGATATTACCCTTGCCGGTCAGGACGTTGCCGGCCGCGAACACGGCCGTTGGTCCATCCATCAGCAGCCCGATTTTTTGGTCAACATAGGTGTAGACCTCGCCCCGCTGGGGAACGCCCACGATCGGCTCGGGGATGCTGCCGATCGAGCTAACGGTCAGCGGTCCGCGCGCAACTTCAACCCGATCGGCGAGAATTCGCACCTGGCCCTCAGCGACTTCGGTCGCGCTGAACTGGACGCCCGCCATCCTGCCGTCTTCAACGATCACTCCCGTCGGAGCACGCAGTTCCTGAAACCCGAACAGGAACTTCCGCATCGCCTTGTCCAGAATCTTGCCGCGTGCCGCGCGCAACGCATCGGCGCGCTTCGGTGGCGCATCTGGCGCGATGTCGGAGAGCGGCATGTCGATAACGCGCCTGCGATAGAAGAGCTTGCATGGCGCGACGGCGAGATCTGCATACGTGAGATTGTGGCTCGCGAGCACCGGCTCGATTCCTTCGCGCTCCAGCCGGACCATGTCTTCGCTGATTCCGCGCTTGGCCAGCGCGGCAAGCGTCATCTCGATTTGCAGCACCTTGACGACGTCTATCGACGCGAGCCCCCCTCCCACCACGATAGTGCCGGGCTTCAGTTCGTAGCGGGGGCCGTCATAGGCCCGCTCCAGGTAGTGATTGAACCAATAGATGAGCGGGTTCTGGTAGACGAGGCCCTTGTCGATGAATTGGTCGGCGCCCTCCACCGGGAGCGGCCGGTCGCGCCACGCACCGTGGGTCAGAATGATCCCATTGAGATTCCATTGGGTGCGGAGCTCTTCGAACTGGACGTCGCGACCCATCCTGGTCAGGGGAACGTAGGCGATATTGGGATGGTCGAGGCGTTGGTTGATCTCTGCATATTCGTCCTTGCGCTGCTTAACGTGCCAGCGCGGCAGGCCGTCCTCGATCTTTCCGTAGGGACGCGGGTTCTGCTCGAACACGACGACCAGCGTGCCGCGTTCCGCCAGAATGCGGGCGATTTCCGAGCCCGCGGTGGCGGCGCCGATCACCGCCATCACGTGCCGCGAGTTCTCCCTGCCGGAGTCAGCCATAAGGGAGTAATTGATTAGCGTCTCAACGTTCGGCGTGCAATCGCTCTGCGCTTTCGGTGGGTTTGTCTTGCACGCATGGGTCGTGCATGGTTTTCTATCCGATGGCGGGAAGCGATGCGGTTGCCGGGGTTCGGAAATTCCAGGTTCGCAATTGTTGGGTTCGCCGTTTTCGCACTTGGCGGATGTATCGCCGGCTATTGGACCTATAATTCCGCGGGCGGCGGCAGGGAAGCCGCCAACGGCGAGCAACACGACACTCCTTACCCCGCCCAGGACACCCGGGTAATCACCGAAGACGTGCTCCGCGGAGACGGCGTCCTGTTTGAAGTCAAACCGGACAATCGAATCGTGACGCTATGGCGCCCAGCCGATACTCCCGCGAGCATGTTTGCAAGCATGGCGGGGGTCAAGCCGCAGTATCGCTACGAAATCGAAATCGTTCCGACCGGGACACACAGCAGCCGAATCGTCGCCAACGTGGCCACCGAAGACATCGCGGACAACGAAGTGGACTCGTATCTCCCGGCCAAAAAACTGGACCTGTTCAAGAAGTTCGATCAGTACGCCGCTCAGTTCCCGCCGCCTTCGAGCACACCACGAGAGGGTGGAGTCAATTTCGCGCTCTTGCCAGGCGAGGACCTGAAGGCGCTGGCAAAGCGGGCGACCGGCAACCCCGATAACTGGCAGCAGATCGCCAAGGACAATGGCCTGACTTCATCGAGCGACCTGAGCAATGTCCAGAGCGTCTGGATTAGCGACACCCTTCTCAGCCAGAAAAAAGGAGCCAGTCCTGCTCCGTAACGGTCGCATCGGGCGATTCGCTGCCGCGGCGCTATCGCGATTGGCGGCAGCCGGGCACCGCCTCGCCGGAAAGCAAAAGCGCGCCCCGAGATGCTCGGGACGCGCCTTACCTTGCGATAATTCTGGCTGCGCTTCAGTCGCTGAGGGAAAGCTCACTCGGGTCGTACTCGGGGCACAGCCCGGAAGGGCTGACGGCCGCAACCACGGCCAGAAACTGCTCGAAGGTCATCTGGAGGTTAAGGAACCCTCCCTGGCAGAACACCCAGCCGTAGTAGTCGAGAATCTCGTCGGGAATCGAAACCGGGAGCTTGGGAAGGGTACTGACCGTTGGGAAAGGCCGCGGCTCTCCGGGCTGAACCGTCTCGAACAGGCGAATAGCGGCGCGCTCGGATTCGTCCTCTACGACGCTGCCCTCCCTAAGTGGGATTACTTTGCCCCTAACACTGCTACTGCGGCTCATGGCCATAGGGCCTCCTCCTCGTACTGCCAACTACCTCCACCCAAATCTTCAACTACGTCAATTGTAAACCATGGGGTCAGCCGGTCAAGCGAAAGATCCCTTGACAAACCTCTGCCGGACTCATTCCTCAACAGATCGCTAGCACCGCGCCGGATCTCCAACCTTGGACCTAACCATTTGATTTGATTATGTTTTCTACATTTCAAGCGCTCATTCTCGGGACTGTTCAGGGACTTACGGAGTTTCTGCCTGTTTCCAGTTCCGCCCATCTGATCCTAATTCCGTGGCTTTTCGGATGGCAGGACCCCGGGTTGGCCTTCGACGTGGCTCTGCATTTGGGAACTCTGGTCGCATTGATCCTTTACTACCGTCAGACGTGGGTGGACCTGTTGAGTTCAGTCTTTACTGGAGACAAACCATCGCGCCGCTTGCTTACGCTACTTATTGTCGCATCCGTCCCCGGTGCGGCAATTGGTTTCATTCTGGAGAAGAAGGCCGAGACGGTCTTCCGCGAACAGTACGTCCTGATAGCTGCGGCAATGGCGGTTCTAGGCCTCGCGTTGTGGCTTTCCGACAGAATGGGAAGTTCCAAGCGCACCATCTCGGAGCTCGGAATCGCCGACGCACTGTTGATAGGGTTCAGCCAGGCCCTCGCTATCGTCCCCGGCGTGTCCCGATCAGGGGCGACAATCACCATGGCGCGGGCGCTGGGTATCAAGCGGGAAGACGCCGCCAATTTTTCGTTCCTGATGGCGACGCCAATCATAGCTGGCGCGGGTTTGCTCGAGGCTCGAAAGATCGCGGGCGGCTTGAACGCGGCCGTTGGATGGGGATTCTTGTCGGCGGCCGTGTTCGGCCTTGTCGCGATCGCTTTCCTGGTGCGATTCGTGCGCACCCGCACCTATCAGCCGTTCGTCTGGTACCGCATTGCGGTCGCGATATTCGTGGCCGCGATAGCCGCGATCCGGGGATAAGCGTGCGATGAGTGATTCGACGACTGCCGTGGCGCCATTGGCCGGCGGTGCGGTCGCCGGGGAAACTCGCGGGCGCGCATTCAAGATTGGCGTCGCGCTTGCGATTGCCAACACCTTTATCGGCGCCGGGCAGCCCGCCCTGACCCGATGGGGTGCGGTTAACCTCGACCCCCTGCTCTTCTGCACGGGAGCGGTCGTCATCGCGTCGATTTGCTGCGTGCCATTCATGTATGCGCGGGGCGAGTTGAAGCTCCTGTTCGCCAGGCGCTTCCGCCTGCGGCTGGCGATGCTGTCGATGGTCGGAACGATGATGACCAGCCTCTTGCTAACGTTCGGCCTCACCCGCATCAACGCGATTGCCGCCACAATTCTGATGCAGACCGAGCCGGTCTATTCGCTGATACTGGCGACGATCGTGATCGGCGAACGGCCATCGGGGCGCCAGTTAGTGGCCACTGCGGCCATCCTGGTCGGTATCGCATCCGTGTTTGGCGCCGGAGGCGCATTCTCACCCCTGTGGGCGGCAGGATTGGTGTTCGTGACACCGCTCTTCTGGCAGGGATCGCACGTGATGGGCCTGAAGATGATGCCGCCACTGTCGCCGATGACGGTAACGGCGGGCAGAATGGTCTATGCGGCGATCGGGCTGGTCGCCCTGCTGCTTCTCACCAGGCCCTCTACCCTTGGAGAGGTCGCAAATCCAGCGGCGCTTGGGGTGATCGTTATCACGGGATTTTTCATCTACTTCCTGAGCGCACTGACCTGGTATGGCGCTATCAGCAGGCTCTCACTGGCGTGGACAACCGCCCTGGTGATACCCGCCATTCCGCTGCTCTCGATTCTCTTCGCGGTGATCTTTCTTGGCGAGCAGGCGACCCGCCGCGAGATTGCTGGCGTGTTGATCGCGATTACCGGCGTTCTCGCGCTCGTGCTCGGCGCCGATGCGCATCGCAAGCATCCCGATGCGGTCGAGGCGATCCATCTCCCTCTCACGTAACGCTCGTGTTTCGTCGGTCGGTCGCAGTTTCCAATTGACTATCAGGGCCGCGAAGACTTAAGTGAGCGGAAACAAGCAGTGCGCGGCGGCGCGATGCGCCGCGCCTCAACTATAGAGGATTCATCCCATGTCTCGACTCGTCAGACACGACAAGAACGCTCCCTACGAGGTCGCAGAAGGAACTGAATTGCCGCTCTACATCTGCGCGTGCGGACTTTCCAAGAACAAGCCGTTCTGCGACGGCAGCCACAAGAAGACGCGCGATGAGAACCCGGCCGATACGTACCTCTACGATGAAGCCGGGCGCGCCCGCGTTATCAAGGAATACTGATCCGGCATGGATCGAGACGCATGAAGCGTCATCCATTCCGCGAGGGCTCCGGCGCGAGAGAAACCGCAAAGGCGCCAAGGCATCAACAAATCCTGCCTTGGCGCCTTTGTCCCTTGACGGCGATAACGCGGACATCTCAGTGCATTTCGACGCCGCCGCAAATGTTCAACGCCTGTCCGGTCATGTAACCGCCATCGCCGGAGGCCAGAAACGCGACCACATCGGCCACGTCATCGCCGGTCTCCATCCGGCCCATCGGAACCTGGGAGACAAAGGTCTGGATCACCTGCTCGCGATTCAGGTTACGCGTAACGCCTACCATGTTGATCAGCCCTTCTAGAAGCTGAGTCTCGACAAAGCCCGGGCAGACCGCGTTGACGGTGATTCCGAATTGCCCAAGCTCCATAGCGAGGCTGCGGGTAAGTCCGATCACCCCGTGCTTGGCCGCGCAATAAGCGGCCATTCCGGGGCCACCGCGTTTGCCTGCGATCGATGCGGTGTTGATGATTCGTCCGCCGCGGCCGCCCGCGATTATCCTCGGCGCGACATGCTTGGCGCATAGGAACGCGCCGGTGAGGTTCATCCCGAGGGTGCGATTCCATGAATCCAGCGACTGCTGGACCACGGGCCCGCCCCCGACCCCGCCGCCGGCATTGTTACAGAGAATATCGATGCGCCCGAATTCCTTCATCGCGGCTTCGGTCAGCGCCGCGACTTCTGCCTCGTCCGTCACATCGACTTTGACCGCGATGGCGCGGCGCCCGAGGTCGCGGATGGTTGCGGCCAGGCGCTCGAGTTCCTCCATCTGCCCGAATTTCGCATCCGGATATTCCGATATCGACCGGCAATAGTCTGCAGCGACGACGTGCGCGCCCTCGCGCGCCAGCCGCATCGCAATTGCCCTTCCGATTCCGCGGTCGCGCGCACATCCGGTAACGATTGCCACTTTATCTTGCAGTCTCATCATTGGTGCTCCTGTCTGGGTTGCTTCCGAGCTCCCGCGTCTAATGCCGTCATGAATCTCGCGCAGAGATGCTTGCGCCGGTATGTTAATCGGAGCCCGCCGGGTTGCAAATGAGAGACACCCAGGAGATTGCACTCACCGAAGAGCACGCCGCCGTTGCGTCAACCGCGGCCGATGCAGTCTCGCCCGTGGAGCCGGCAACGGCAGGAGGCGGCGACCTTCCCGCCATCGCGGCGCCCCGCTTCGCGATTCCGATGCTGCTTGCGCTCGGATGGGTGCTGTTCCTGTCCAATCTCGGCGGTTATCCGCTCTACACCAAGGGCGAGCCGCGCGAGGCGGTCACGGTCTTCGATATCGTTCACGGCGGCGGGGTCATCCTGCCGATGCGCGCGGGCGTCGAGATTCCGTCAAAGCCGCTGCTGATGCATTGGATAGCGGCGGCGCTGTCGTTCGCCGACGGCGGGGTCACGGAGTTCACGGTTCGGCTTCCTTCGGCGCTGCTCGCAATCGCCGGGATGCTCATCTGCTATCTGTACGTGCGCAAGCTCTTCGACCAGGTAAGCGCGATAGTCGCGGCCATCCTGCTGGGCACGACGTTCCAGTATTTGCAGGCCGGCACCGGCGCGCGGGTCGACATGACGCTCACTTTTTTTCTCGAATTGGCCTTCTTTGAGTTTCTTGCGATAGCCGAGGGGCTGACGCCGCGGCGGATGCTGCTGTACGTCGCGATCTCGTTTGCGATTCTCGCCAAAGGCCCAGTCGGCCTGGTTCTTCCAGCGGCGGTGTCCCTGGTGTGGATTGTCATCGAACGGCGATGGTACCTGATTGGCGATCTTCGCCCTGTGCGCGGCGCGGCGGTGGTCGCGATTTTGGGTGGAGGATGGTATTTCGCGGCCGCATATGTCGGCGGAATGGATTTTGTGCGCAAGCAGATTCTGTCCGAGAACCTGATGCGCTTCATCGGCGGACCTGCCTTCCACGAAGGTCATGCCCATCCGTTCTACTACGTCGAACTGGCGCTGCTCGGCGGGTTCCTGCCGTGGACGATTCTTTTTCCCGTACCCTTGCTCCAGTCGTTTGGCCGCAAAGGCAGGTTCGGTCCGCGGCTGACGTACCTGTTCATCTGGTCGGTCGTGGTGCTTGTCTTCTACAGCGTTGCGCAGAGCAAGCGCGGCGTTTACCTGCTGGCGCTTTATCCCGCGTTGGCGACGATCCTGGCTCTTTACCTGGTCGATGCCTTCATGAATCCCACCCGCGCCACTGTGCGCCTCACTTCAATCGTCAGCACGCTGGCTGGCATCGCGATGCTGCTGGTCGGAATCGCGGCATTGATAGGTCTGGCCGTGGTCACAATCGCGCCGCTAACGATGCGCGACTTTCTCTCGTTTTGGGGTATTTCCGCGCCTGGCTTCGTGCCCGCGCTGAGTTCCGCGATCAACGATCGATGGGCCCTGGCCGCCATCACACCAATCGTGGTCGAGATTCTCGGCTTCGTGGCGCTGCGTCGCGCGTCGCTCCAGCGCGTGATCGGAGTCGTGGCCGCCGCCACTGCCTGCGGCGCATTGGCGGCAAACTTCATCGTGGTGCCCGCAGTTGCTAATACGCTCTCGCTCCACGACTTCGCGCTGGAGATGGTCAACACCGCCGGCTCGGACAGTGTCGGCTACCTGGGCGCGCTCGACTACGATGTCGCATTCTACAGCGGCAGAAACATTCCGATCGTCCAATTGCACGATCCGGATTTGCCTGACTATCTGATCTGCTGGAAAACCATTTACGAGCGTCTGCCGGACAGCGACAAAAATCGGTTCGTGGTAGCACTTACCAGCAACCCGACGGGACTGGATGGGAGCGGCGAGCTGGTCCTGCTACGCCGCGCGACGCATCCGCCTTCGCCCAACTCCAACGCGACCGAGGTGCGCAATGGCCGCGACGAGAAGGTCAAAGGCTAGGCGCAACGGCGCCAACGATCGATTGACGCTACACGTCGCCTGCGAGACGCCGGCACTACTCAACCATCGTTCGCTGATCACTCAGGATGCGCGCGAGCGGCGGATCGAGGAAATGGCTTTCACCAGTTGCGGCAGGACTTCAGCGGAGCCGCCGCCGAGGCTGATATCGCACAATCCGGTGATTTCGGATTCGTAGAGATTCACTTCGACCATCACGCCGCCGCGTTGTTTGACTTCCAGTGCGAACCCCGCGGCCGGGTACACCGTAGCCGACGTGCCGGCTACGATTACCAGGTCAGCCTTGTCGGCATGGGCCGCGCACAGCTTGAGCACATCCACCGGAATAGGCTCGCCGAACGAAACCGTATCGCTCTTCAGCATCCCGCCGCATTCGGGGCACTTTGGCGGCAGCACAGCCAGGTCTATCTGCTCGCGTCTGAAACGCAGCGTGCAATCGAGGCATCGAATCAGTTTCCAATTGCCGTGAATCTCGGCTAGCGCATTCTGTCCCGCCTGACGATGGAGGTCGTCCACATTCTGCGTTATCACGAAGCGCAACACGCCGATCGCTTCGAGTTCGGCCAGCGCGACGTGTCCGGGATTCGGCTTGGCTTCCGAGAGCGGCTTGTAGAACTCATCGTTGCGCGTACTGAGGCGCTCCTGCCAGGCTTTCTTCGGGTCGGCCATGAAGCGCTGAAACCCGTTCATCGGCGGTTCGCCGTACTTGGTCCACAGTCCGCCGGGCCCGCGAAACGGCGGGATGCCGCTTTCCACCGACATTCCCGCGCCCGTCAATGCGATTGGATAAGTGGCGTCCAGAATTATCTCGGCTGCACGCCTGATTTCCGCCTCGGTCGCTTTTCTTGCTTGTTCCGGCATCGGCACTCCGGACGGCCTCCGAGCTTCACGAGACAGCGCAGGCCACCGCGGGGCGGAGCGTAGCACAACCGATAAGATGCGCCGAAACCGATTTGACGCTGCGGTCCGCGGAGCGGTAGTGAGCCTATGATGGTAACTGACTCCCGGGTTCGCATCGTCGCGATCGAAACGCGCGCCCAGATGGCCGATGCATACGCGATCCGCCGCCGCGTATTCATCGAGGAGCAGCACGTACCGGAGGAGATCGAGCTCGACGAAGACGACGGCCGCGCGTTTCACGTGCTGGCGCTCATCGATGGGCGCGCAGTCGGATGTGGCAGATTCGTCCCGCACGGCGATGGCGAAGTGAAAATTGGCAGGATGGCGGTGCGAGCGGACTTGCGCGGCGACGGAGTCGGCCGAGCGATATTGGAATTCCTGATGGGCCAGGCGCGTCAGCGCGGATTCAGGCGCGCGGTCCTGCACGCCCAGCTCTCCGCCGAAGGCTTTTACCTGAAGCAGGGCTTTCGGCCGATCGGCGAGGTCTTCGAAGAAGCGGGCATCGCGCATCGAAAGATGGAAAAAGAGCTGTAGAGCACTGTCCGTCTCGAAGAATCCCGCCGCTGCGTTTGTCAGATCGACAAACTGCGCAATCGCTTCGCGCCGACAAACACTCGATACGCCGGCGTCGCGGCGAACTTATCGAGAGTCCATGTCTCGGGACACCCGGCGGACTTGCAAAGGTGCAGTACCTCTTTCTCGCCGAGATAGACTCCAACGTGCGCACCCCACGCTTTGCGGCTTCGATTGAACAGCACCAAGTCCAGCGGACGAATCCGCAGTGCGACGGTCGAGTATTTCGAGTCGGACCATAGCTCGCTCGAGCGCAGGTTCGGCAGCTCGAATCCAAAATGACGAAGAAATTCGTAGGCGAAGTGCTGACAGTTCGCGCCTTGCTCCAGTCCCACCGCTCGGCCCGGGTAACAGCAGCCGTCATACCGAACGTTACGAAATCGGGCTGGAATTCTGAGTCGGCGCTCCACGCGCCATCGAACACGTGCCATCAGAGGCTCGCGATAAATTCCTCGAGCGCTCTTGCGACCGCGCCGGGCTTTTCCAGCAGCACGTGATGGTGCGATGCAGGAATCGTGATCAGCCGCACGTGCGGGTTTGAATCGCGCGCCACGGCTGTCGCCTCGGCAGTCATGATCCTGCTCATCTCCGCACGCATCAGCAGCGTCGGAAAACGGAGCGCCTTGATCGCATCCATCGGATTGATGCCGTCGCCGCCGAAGAAGCTCTCGCGGTCGAACTTGAGCGTCCATCGCTTGTCATCGGTGATCGCGAGACTCTTTTCCGCGATGGCATGCACCGTCTCCGCGGGAATGCCGCCCTCGTTCGGCATCAGCCGGAACCGCTGCCTGGCGGTCTCCAGGTCCGGATAGGTCACGACCGGCAAGGCCCTGAGCCTACGCAGATAACGGTCGCGCCCGCGGCTGGAGGTAAGCGCCGCGTCGATGACGACCGCGCCGCGCGCCAGTTCGGGGTGATTCGCAGCGAAAGCGAGCGTGGTCAGGCCTCCCATGCTGTGCCCGACGATCACCGGCTTGCCGGCGCCACCGTGCACGTGACCCAGAAAGACCGCGAGGTCGCGCGCGTAGTCGACCGGAGTGTACGCCGGGGGTCGGACCCATTCGCTGTCGCCATGACCGCGCTGATCGAGCGCGAGCAAGCGAAGGTCGTGTGAGATTTCGCGGGCAACGGGGGCCCACCACCACGCGTTGGCGGAATTGCCATGCAGCAGAACGACCGTGACGCGCCCGGCCGGATTCCATTCCAGGTAATGGAGCCGCGGTGAAGAACCGATCAGATGACTCAGCGGCTCGGTCATTCAAGCCCGGCGGTGAACTTCTTCAAGGTCGCAATCAGCGCGACCGGATTATCGAGCATCGCGTGATGATACGAATCATCGATCTCCGCCAGCTGTCCGTTGGGAAAGATCGCAACCATGCGGCGCGCCGCTTCGATGTCCAGCAGGGGGCTTTTTGTGATCTTCACTATCAGGGTAGGGCATTTGATCTGCGACAACTGATCCCAAACCTGAACCGGCTCGCGAATCATCGTGCGGCGATCGAGCTTGTGAGTCCAGCTTCCATCCTCCAGCTGCCGATAGGTATGGCGCGCGATGTGATTCAGAATTTCCTGCTTCGCCAGAGTCTCGCGCGGCAGCACCTTGAAGCTTCGCACCGCCTCTTCCTGCGACCCGAACCGGCGCGGAGGTTTGTCTGCGTAGGTGCGCAGAAATTCAACCGAACGCTCCGAGTAGTCGGGAGGGGGATCGATCGCGATCGTCGCGCGGAGCTTGGCGCTGTTCCGCGATGCATAGACCAGAACGTTGTGCGCGCCCATCGAATGACCAATCAAGACTGGCGCCCCCAGTCCCCATCCG
>Ga0074044_10003225_pt1 | contig 13956 bp, 10 predicted proteins | sample BogForMeECP23OM1_FD_94443 | JGI IMG/M metagenome (GOLD analysis project Ga0074044, IMG submission 94443) | Bog forest soil microbial communities from Calvert Island, British Columbia, Canada - Bog Forest MetaG ECP23OM1 | ecosystem: Environmental > Terrestrial > Soil > Wetlands ... | reverse complement strand
CATCGCGGCCTGCGTGTAAGAGAGCATGCCTTCCATGCTCTCCTACCCTCGCCGCCTGCAAAGCGGACAGATCACTTGCTATCTCAACCGGACATATCATGTGCTAACGACAGTGGCGTGGATAACGGTTGACATGCCGAGGGGTCGCGGCATATGGTTTTGCTTGCGAATGTAATCGCTTGCATTTCTACTGTTTTCGCGACGGTTTCAGTCGAGTTCTCAGCTGTTTCGTCGGGACTTAAGCATGGATTCTACACAGTTGGTCCCGCAACTTGCGGGCTCGTTCGGTTTGCAACCCACTATTTTCAGCGCGCCGGGTCGGGTGAACTTAATCGGGGAGCACACCGATTATAACGATGGTTTTGTTATGCCCTGTGCCATCGGTCTGCGTACTCGCGTGTCTATATTTCCTCGTCTCCAACGCAAACTGCTAATTCAGTCCCGGGAGTTTCCCCAGTTCTTCGAGTTTGATTTGGATGACCTGCCCCAGCATGCTACCGGCGCCTGGTATGACTATGTGCTGGGGATCGCGGTCGCCTTACAGCAGGCAGGCCATGCTCTAAAGGGCGCGAATCTGCTCGTGCAGAGCGAGATCCCGATCGGTGCGGGTCTCAGTTCTTCGGCGGCTATCGAGGTCGCCAGCGCGCTCGCACTGATTTGCCTCAATGGCGCTGTCTTTTCGTTGCCCGAGGTGGCGAAGCTTTGCCAGCATACCGAAAACGCCTTCATCGGCGCACGTGTCGGCATCATGGACCAGTTTGTCTCATGCCTGGGGCGGGCGGGACACGCACTCTTGCTCGACTGCCGTTCGCTCGAGTTCGAACTCATTCCCATTCCTGATCGCGTTCGGATGGTGGTTTGTAACACCATGGTCAAACACCAACACGCCGGCGGGGAGTACAATCGACGCCGCGAAGAGTGCGAGGAGGGCGTGAGAATCCTGGCAAAGTGGTATCCGAATATTCGTGCTCTCCGCGATCTTTCTTTCGATCAATTGGCCAAGCACTCGAAAGATCTTCCCGAGAAAATCTATCAGAGATGCCGTCATGTGGTAGAGGAAAACAAGCGGGTGCGCGATGGTGCTCGCCATCTCCGCGCCGGAGATTTGAATGGCTTTGGAGAGCGGATGCGGGAATCACACCGCAGTCTTCGCGACCTGTATGAAGTCAGTTGCCGCGAATTGGATATCATGGTCGAGGCTGCCGAAGGCCTCCCGGGGTACTACGGCGGACGAATGACGGGAGGCGGATTTGGCGGATCCACCATCCATTTGGTCGAGGCGGCTGATGCGGAATCCTTTGCCAATCAAATTTCGGGTCGCTACCAAAAGGCGACGGGGATTGAACCGGCTGTCTACGTCTGTTCAGCAGCCGATGGCGCCAGGGTTGAGCCCAAAGGAGCAGAATAGCTCAAGTGCTGATTTCTCGAAACGCAGGCCGAGATTTCGGACATTGGCTCGGGGCTTGGTCTCACGTCACTGATCGCGCTGAGCGGACTCTGGCAACAACTGCGGATTCCGCCCCAGTGAGGCTTCAGCGGACAGGCGCGCAGTCTCAAGGTGCCTAGCAGCCCGTGTCTAAATTGGCATTTCCGGCATCGAGTTTTCGGTCGAACCGACTTAAATTGTCGAGGAGTCCTAGGCCGCAGCCTGGAGGCGAAGAATGGAGGAAGAGCGTTCTTTTGCTGCCTTCAGGTTCGCACTAGAATGACTTTAGAGCCGGAGGTGCTGGATTTCAATGACGAAGCTCAGCATATTAGTTTCGCTCATCACCAACGAGAATGACTATCAAAAGGAACAAGCGGCGGCAGCCGAAGATGCTGCCCGGCGTCTGGATGCCGAGATTCAGATCGTGTATGCGGGCAACGACGCTGTCAATCAAAGTCAACAACTGTTGAAGTTCATCCAGGGCTCGTTTCGTCGCCCGGATGCAATTCTGGTGGAACCGGTTGGCACTGGGATGCCGCAAGTGGCGGGCGCCGCCGCCGCAGCGGGCATCGGTTGGGGAATATTGAATCGTGACGTCGACTATGTTGCCAAACTTCGGGGGGCCGGTCGGGCACCAATCTTTGCCGTGACCACCGATCAGGAAGAGGTCGGTCGAATTCAGGGACGACAGTTCGCGGTGCTCCTGAAGGAGGGTGGAGGTGTCCTGTACGTCGAGGGACCGGCGACCGACGTTGCCCGGTTGCGGGCGTCGGGAATGTATTCCACCAAACCTGAGAATGTAAGCCCGAAAGTACTCAAAGGAGATTGGACAGAGGCTAGCGGGCACCGAGCCGTAAAGTCCTGGTTGTCGCTGAGTACATCCCAGCAACTGCACATTCGCGTGATCGGATGCCAGAATGACGCCATGGCCATCGGTGCCCGAAGAGCATGCGAGGAAGTCCAGGAAAGTCAAGCACGGAAAGAGTGGCTAAGCCTGCCGTTCACTGGCTGCGACGGCACCCCGAAAACTGGCCAGGAATGGGTACGTCGCGGTCTCCTCGCGGCGACAGTTGTCGTCCCGCCCACCATGGGCCTGGCCTTCGAGATCATGGCCAAGGCCATTCGCTCGGGGGTCCAGCCACCGCAACGCACTCTTAGTACGCCCAGTTCCTATCCCGCGCTCGAAGAATTGGCCGGAGGACCGGGCTAGAAGCTCAAGTTTACTTGATCTGCAAAAGCGAGACAGGACCGACACTGGAACCTCTCATTTGCAACCGCTGTCAGGTCGCCTGCCCAGAGGACATCACCTTGACCGCCGCCGTGGTTTCCCGAAGTATCAGACCCGTGGAGACTTTGACCTCTTGTCCCTGACGCCGCTTTCCTTCCACCGTCTCATACAATGCAGCGAAAGCCTTTCGCCCTAGTTCGTCACGAGAAAGGCGAATTGTTGTGAGCGGCGGCTGCGTGAACTGGCTAAGCTCAATGTCATCGAAGCCGACTACGGAGATGTCATTGGGGACCCGCAAACCAACGCGGGCAATGGCCCGGAGTGCCCCAATCGCAGTCAAGTCGTTGGAGGTGAGCACAGCCGTGGGCGGCTTCGGGAGTGCAAGCAACTCCGTCATGGCCACGTCTCCCCCGCCGATCTTGTGGTCGCCTTCGACCACGCTCCGCTGACGTTCCCCAATGCCGCAAGCGGCGATACATTTCAAGAACGCCGAGCGACGCGTCCGCGCCGACTTCAATGCCAGCGGGCCGCTGATGAATCCGATGCGCTGGTGCCCCAGCGAAACAATGTGCTGAACCGCTTCTCCTATTCCCTTGGCATAATCGACCCTGATGTTACTGATCAGCGGTTTCAGTTTCCCCACATCCAGAAACACAATGGGTAGCCTTCGATCGGAAAGCTCGTCGAGAAGATGGCGGTCGATTTCCGATGTCATGATGGCAACGCCATCCACTTTCCGCTCAATCATTCGGCGCACACACCCGCCCATGCGCTCGGAGTTGTAGTCCGTATTGGCGACGATAACTTCGTACCCGCGATGGATGGCGGCAAACTCAAAACTCTTCACCAACTCCGGAAAGAACGGGTTAACGATATCCGAGATGATCAAACCGAACATCTGGCTGCGCCCGGAAACCAGCGCCCGCGCCTGCGTATTCGGATAATAACCAAGCTCGCGGATGGCGCGCTGTACTTTCTCGGCAGTTCGCGGCCGGACCAGTTTGCTTTGATTGATGGCGCGTGAAACGGTAGCGGTCGATAGGCGGGCGCGGGCAGCGACTTCCTTGATATTCATGCTGGCTCAGATTACTACCAGTGTACGCGAGAAAAATATATAACTTTGTCTCTCTTTTTGTAATCGATTACAATTCACGGGTTGCATGGGAGGAAGCTGTGGCGCTACCGAATATTCTTGTGGACAGGACTCAAACGTGAATCTTACCGGCATCGACTGGCTGCTTATGGCGGTGTACTTCGCCTTTGTGCTGGGCATTGGCGTTGTCCTGAAGCGCTATGTGAAGAACAGTTCGGATTTCTTTTTGGCCGGACGTTCTCTTCCGGCCTGGATTTGTGGCTTGGCATTCCTTTCCGCGAACCTGGGAGCGCAGGAAGTAATCGGCATGGCTGCTTCGGGGGCCAAGTACGGGATCGCAACCAGCCACTTCTATTGGATCGGCGCCATTCCCGCCATGGTGTTTGTGGGCGTGTTCATGATGCCGTTCTACTACGGCTCGCGTGCGCGGTCCGTTCCTGAGTATCTGCGCCTGCGCTTCGACGAGAAGACCCGTGCGGTGAACGCGGTCTCCTTTGCCGTAATGACCGTTTTCTCGTCCGGCATCTCGATGTACGCCATGGCGAAGCTGATTCAGACGATGCACATTCTGGACGGCCCGTTCGCGAAGCTCGGGGTATCGACCGCCTGGACCTTCCATGTGAGTATCCTCGTTTCGGCGCTGATCGTGCTGGGATACATTCTCCTGGGTGGGCTCACCAGCGCAATCTACAACGAAGTGCTGCAGTTTTTTCTGATCGTCGCCGGGTTTCTTCCTTTGGTCTTTCTCGGGCTCAAGAACGTTGGGGGGTGGAGCGGACTGAAACACCAACTGCCCGCGGCCTTCACTCATTCCTGGCAGGGTATGTCGAGCGCTCATACCAATCCGATGGGGGTGGATGCATTTGCCTTGGTCATGGGGCTTGGGTTTGTGCTCTCGTTTGGTTACTGGTGTACGGATTTTCTGGTAATCCAGCGTGCCATGGCTGCGGACTCCATGGGCGCGGCCCGCCGCACACCGCTGATCGCGGCCTTACCGAAAATGGTGTTTCCGCTGCTGGTGATTCTGCCGGGCATGATCGCGATCGCTTTGCCGAATCCGGCGGCAACGCCCATAAATCCGAGCACCGGCCAAATGCAGGTCTCCAATCCGGGCGGCAAGGGACTGATCCCTGTAAAAGTGGACGAGACCACGGGCGCTCCGAAATTGGATTCCAACGGCAAGCCCATCCTCGACTACGATCTGGCAATTCCGAACATGCTGCTGCATTACTTTCCGACAGGAATTCTTGGTCTGGGGCTGACCGCCCTCCTCGCCAGTTTTATGTCGGGCATGGCTGGCAATGTGACCGCGTTCAACACGGTCTGGACTTATGACATTTACCAGTCCTACATCAACCCCAACGCGAAAGATGCACACTACCTCTGGATGGGGCGCGTGGCTACGGTGTTCGGTATCGCGCTGTCGGTAGTCGCGGCTTATACGGCATCGCGCTTTAACAACATCATGGATTTCCTGCAGTTGGTTTTTGCATTTGTGAACGCGCCGCTGTTTGCCACTTTCCTCCTCGGCATGTTCTGGAAGCGAACGACCGGACATGGGGCCTTCTTCGGCTTGCTTTCCGGAACCATGGCGGCAGCCGTTCATCATGGACTGACCTTGCCAGTGGGCGCCAGCATTGGCATTAAAGGTGGCTGGCTGGGTGCGGTTCACGCCTATCCCAGTGAAATGGCACAGAACTTCTGGACCGCAATTTGGGCGTGGTCCACGTGCTTCGTCGTCAGCATTGTGATCAGCCTCTGCACTCGCGCACGCGAGGAGAAAGACTTGGTCGGGTTGGTGTATTCCTTAACCGAGAGGCCGAGTGAGGAGCATGTGGCGTGGTACATGCGCCCGGCGGTGCTGGGCGCGATAGTAATCGGAATTGCTTTGGTGCTAAACCTGATTTTCTGGTAAACGGAGTTTGTCTATGGGCTTGGATATCCGGACGCCGATCGGCCTGATGTTTTGTGTGTTCGGCCTCATTCTGACAATTTATGGTTTTCTGAGTGACCGGGTCATTTATGGGCGGTCGCTTGGAATCAATATCAACCTGATTTGGGGGCTGGTGCTGCTTGCCTTCGGTGTCAGCATGCTACTGCTCGGAATGTGCCGGGGCAGGGTCGTGAAAAAATAGATAGCTGCCGGTCAGCGTTCACACAGCTTCCGGCGACGCCGCGATGATCTCAACGTCAACCTGCTGCTTGCCGAGGACAGGATGTGACGCCGTCAGCCGCACCCTTCCCGCTTGCTCCTTCGCTCGCAGCCACACGGCACCGGTCCCGCCCACCAGGGCGAAGGGATTGTCGCCGATAATTTCGGCGGGGCCCTCAACTTCCAACTGGATGGCGTCGTTGGCCAGGGACCGTATCGCGCCGAATTCGTCGGTGACGCGCAAGACAACACGGGTCGTATCGGCGCCGTCGGCAACGAGCTCTGTGTCGTCAGGCAAAAGGGAGAACCGCTGGTCAATCCCTTTGCCCGAGTACTTCTTCGCGATCACCTGCTTGCCCTGAATGTAGCCCTCGATCCGCAGGTCTCCCCAGGCATTGCGGAAAGGCTCCACATGGAGGACGAATGGTGGATAGCGGAGGTTGCCAAACTCGCTGCGGTCGGGATCAAGTTCTGCTATCAGTTGGCCATCGATATAAAACTTAAGATGGTCGCAGTTGGAACAAACCACGCCCTTGGTGAATGCAGTTGACTCGTCTCCACGCGCCCAGCGGAAGGCAGTTTCCAGCACAATTTCCTCGTCCGGGTCGCACTGTGATTTGTAGAAGCCGGCAGCGGGCTTGGGCTCGCGGAAAATGTCGGCCACGCCGTGGTAGCAAATCCGGTCGCCGGAGCCGAAATCAGAATGGGTGTTGTAGTCGAAGGCGCACCAGCCGATGCCACCGGCGTACTGTGGATTCGACGCCAACTGGTTGTGGATTCGCGCATGACGCAAAGTATGCTCGGTGAGCCGTTCCGTATTGTCTATGGTCTTTGTGGGATAGGTGTGCCCCATGAATTCCGTATTTAAGTACAGAGGGTGGTTCGGGGGTTTCAGCGGGAAGCCGAAATCGTTCATGGTAAACACATCTTCAAGAAATTCCGAGTCGAAGTGGTTGCGGATGCCTCCCGTTTGCCGCGTCGAGTCGAGTTGATGGGCCATGGCGTTGGTGCGAGTGTAGAAGTCGTGATCGTCCGGGGATTCGTTGATGCGGACTCCCCAGAGAATGATCGACGGGTGATTCCAGTCGCGGCGAATCATGCGGCGAACGTTGTCCACTGAAATATCTCTCCAGGCTGCATCGCCGATGTGCTGCCAGCCCGGAATCTCTTCCAAGACCAAAAGGCCGAATTCGTCGCATGCATCCAGGAAATGCCGGGACTGAGGATAATGCGAGGTACGCACGACATTGCACTTGAAGTTAGTGCGAAGGACTTGCGCGTCACGCCGCTGCACGCGTCCCGGCATGGCTTGGCCCACAAAGGGGAACGTCTGGTGACGGTCGAGTCCGCGCAACTTGATCACTTTGCCGTTCAGCTCGAAACCATGTTCGGTAAAGCGGGCCTCGCGGAAACCGATGGTGCGGGAATCCTCGTCGACTAAACGCGGTCCATTCAGCAGCCGAACGTGGACAGAATAGAGCTTGGGCCGCACCAGGTCCCAGAGCACCACTGGCCCCAGTTTTTCCAACCGCACGGTATGCGGCACCGGATCATTCGCGGCAGGGGCGGGCGCAACTCGTTGCGTACCCGTGGCGAGCACACGATCCCCGTCGCGTAGCGTGACTTCAAGCGACAGCGCTTCGCGTGACGGTTCCAGATGCTGCAAGAAACAATCCACCTCAAGGCTGAGATTCGGAGTGAGCACATCTTTCGGTTTGGCGAAGATGTTTTCGACAAAAGTGGAGGGAACGATACGCAGCGCGACATCGCGGTAGATGCCACCGAAGGTGAGGTAGTCAATCTGATGCCCGAACGGCGGAATGTCCGCGCGTTCGGTAGAGTCAACCTCAACGGTCAGCACGTTGTCGGAGTCAAAATCGAGATGCGGCGTCAGTTCAAAAGAGAAAGGTGTGTATCCTCCCTTGTATTCGCCGAGGCGAATTCCATTCAGCCAAACCGTGGAAGCCGTCATTACCCCTTCGAAATCGACGAAGACATGCCGGCCACGCGCTGAGGGCGGGAGTTTGAAGTGACGGCGATACACCGACACGAATTCGTAGTCCTTATCGTCAAAGCTGTGCCAGGGCAGGCGAATGTTGGTGTGAGGAACGACCACGCGCTCGAACTTGGAGTCGTCAAAGTCTTTCATGCGTGCGTCTGCAACCGCGGAGCGGCTGAACCGCCAGTTCCGGTTCATCGGAAGGACAAGCCTTCCACCCGCCACAGGCAGCGGAGACGAACTGGATGGCTTCGCCAAAGCGCTCTGCGCTAGCATTCCGGCAACCAGAGTGCCGGTCTTTTTGATGAAGTCTCTTCTCTCCATGGTGGTTTCGCCCCCCCGCACCCTGATCCGCGATTGTTTTGGTGCAGTCCTCGCCCAACTGGCAGAATCTATCTCGTTTAGATAAAGTTCCTTTCCGTTTTGATCTTGCTGCCAATTTCCTCCACGCTTACCGAACTTGCACGGTGACCTCGTATTCCGGCGCAAGTTCGATCTGATGAATTTCGCCGACCGCGTTGTCCGGCCACAAGTTGGGCCAAGCAGCGTTCGGAAGGTAGATCGGCGCTGCTTTTAGCAATGGCAGAATCTTGATTTCCAGTGGAGCGCCTATGATTCCAGGTGCAAAACGCTTTAGCCCAACTTCCCAAACTGTTCCTTTGTAAAAGTCATCGTCGAGCAGCCGTGGGCCCGCGTACAGGCGGGCAGTGTCTCCAACGTACGCAATTCGCAGAAATGCGTCGCTCAGGCCATCCAGCACGCCTTTGGGCAACACTACCCGCCACAGATCAGCGCGATCGAAATCCTCAGGAGGTATGGCCACAGCGGAGTTGTCGCGCCACGCCGCTGGCTTTCCCATCCTTATGGGGCTTGGCGCCTGGTTTGTGCGTACCGCCTCCAATTGAACAGTCAACTTCTTTGGCGCGATTGACGCCGCGTATTCGAAAAATAATCCGTCATTGGCGGCTTTTGTTATTGTCCCGCCAGGACTGTGAAACTTCAGATCGGGAAAGATGCCGAAATGCAATTCGCCGACGTCACGCGCACGCAAATGGAGGGCCGCCTCATCAAAAAACATGTCCGCAGGCGAGAATAAAACATATTCCTTGCCCCCGTACGAAGCCTTCCAGATATTGCGCGCCTGTTCCTGGGACAGAAGAATAATGTGTACGGTTGCCGATTTGCGAGTTTGCAAGCTGATTGCGATCTTCTTGCCGACTTCGATTCCGCTGACGTAGGTCCTGCCACCCTCCCGTGATACGACGGATCTCCCTGCGTCAATGGACGTAATGGTGTTGCTGTCGAAGACGAACTCGGGGGCTAAGCCTGGCACGCCATGGAAAAAATAATAGGTTGCGCCTGCGTGATTCACCTTACATAACGGTTGGGACGTGGAGTACTTAAGATTCGCCCCCTGCAAGTCCATATTTACGGGCCAAACAAAATATGCGCCGGAGGGTACGTCCACGGGCTTGTCGGGAACCAAGACCGTCTCCGAGGCAAGCTTCACGGAAACCTGCAGCCCATTTCTGGCCGGCAACGGATAGTTCCGCAAATAGTTATTGAAGAATATGAACGCATGCTGCCCATCCGAACGAACCGCAAGGCGCGCTGGCCCGGTGTCTGCCGGGGTGCTCGGGAAGGTAGCAGGGAGAGTTGCCACCATCGGCGCGAGAGACTCTCCAAAATCACCCAAGAAAAGATGCATGAGCTTCAACTGCCGGAAGGAAGGCCGCATTTGGCCAAATTCCCCAAGCGGAGCCTGAAAGTCGTAGGAGACCACCGGCAGATCGTTGGGATAATCGGTGGCGCTTGACTCCTGCAGCGTCGAGAGCTTCCCTTCGGGGTTTGCTCCGCCGTGAAACATATAGTACCCGTACAGGTTGGTCCCGGAACCGAGACGTGTCAGCATGCTGGCGGCGACATCGTCAGTGGTAATGACGGGTCTGCGATGATAGGCCGATGCCATGCCGCCGCCACCCTCGGCAACGAAGTATGGATAGTGCGAGAGCCTTTCGTTAGGCACATTGAATTTGTCATATCGCGGCGAATCGCTGAAGCTCTCGCGACTGAGATTGAACAGGAAAATGTCATTGGCAGGCAACTCCTTCAAACTGCCAAACCAGAAACCATCGGGATAGCCGCCAAATGCTGGTATCACTTCTCCCGGCGGAAAGTCGAGGGTGGGCCAGCCTGTGACGGTAAATGTTGGAACATCCAGTCCGGCCTCAAGCGCAAGTTTTTTCAAGGCCGCGATGTGCTCTGCTCCGGTGCCGGGACCCTTCTCCCCGTATTCGTTCTCAAGCTGTACGCCGATGACGGGGCCACCGTTCTTCCAGAGCAAGCTCTCAAGCTGCTTGCCAATTTCTCCATAAAAGCGCTGCACGTACGAAAGATACGTAGGGTCGTTTCTCCGCGTCGGTCCCTTTTTCAGAAGCCAATCCGGGAAGCCTCCATTCCGCACCTCCCCATGTGCCCATGGTCCCACCCGGGCAAATACATACATTCCGTGTTTCCCGCAAAGCTCCACGAAGTGGTGGAGATCGCGCTGTCCCGTCCAATCAAACTGGCCTTCAACTTCCTCGTGATGAATCCAAAATACGTACGTCGAGATGATCTGGATCCCACCCGCCTTCATTTTCAGAATCTCTTCTTCCCAATACCTTTCTGGATAGCGGGAAAAATGGAACTCCCCCATCACCGGGAGCCAAGGCTTCCCATCAAGCGTTAAATACCGGCTATTGACTTGGATTTCATGGCCGCTGGACGATTGTGTGCCCATCTTCAGATAGCCGCTTTCGGGAGGAAGAGCTGGGCCGCTCGCGTCAATCGCAATCACGCTACTTGAGTTCGATGTGGGCTGGGCCAAAGTGGGCTGAATGACAGCGACGAAGGCCAAAGAAACCGTGACCAGGGGAAAAAGCCGGAGGTGCGGATTACGCATGAGCTTCCTTTCACTACGCATGACGATCGCCGGGACGATCTTTCAAGTGTTAGGAATTTACAATTAGCATTTGCAATTGTAAACGATTACAGTTCATATTCGCCTCCACCATTTAGTCGGGGGGGGGTGCTTTCCACCTCCATGGCAAACCAACGGCACCTAAGGGAATATCTCGTTCGCCTTATCCAGGACATGCTGGCTTGGAGAAGGCTTCATGTACCGCATCGTGCTCTCCATGCCGGAGTGGCCGAGCCACTGCCGAACCGTGCGCAGATCGACGCCAGCCCACAATGACCATTTAGTGAACGTCGCTCTGAACTTGTGGAACCAACCGTTCTCTTTGTCCTATTTCGCCGCTTCACGGCGGAAGGATCGCAGGTTTCACCTTATCACTCCACCTGAAACCATGGCACAGACTCCTCCCGGGACTTGATGGTTGCAGAAGTCACAGGCGCGGCTGCTACACTTTCTTAGTGCGAATGCTGATCGTCAACGCCGATGATTTCGGCCTGACCGCCGGAGTGAATCGAGCTATCGTGGAATCCCACCGCGGCGGACTCGTGTCGTCGGCGACGCTGATGGCCAACGGCTCCGCATTCGCGGACGCGGTGACCGAGGCCCGGTCGGCACCGAATCTCTCAGTGGGTTGCCACGTCGTACTGGTGAACGGAACGCCGGTGTCGCCGCCGGACGCGGTGGATACCTTGCTAGCGATTCGCTCGGCGGAGCCGGACAGGTTCTACTCCAGCCTTTCGGCGTTTGCTGCGCGCGCCATGCTGGGAGGATTCGATCGCGATCAACTGGTGGCAGAAATCACCGCACAAATCAGGAAACTTCAATCCACCGGGTTGCAGGTGACTCACCTGGACACGCACAAACATGCGCACATGTTTCCCGAGATTCTGGCAGCCTTGCTGCGAGCCGCGCGGATTTGCGGAGTCCGCGCAATCCGTAATCCGTTTGTTCCCTTGCAAGCGATGCCGGCGAAGCAATTCAAAGGCAAGCCAGATCTGTGGAAGCGGTATGGGCAGGTGCGCATGTTGCACACCTTCTCCCGGCAATTCCTCCAGCGGACCAAGCGCGCTGGAGTGCTCACACCTGACGGCGCAATTGGAGTGATTGAGACCGGTTCGAGCGATCGTCCGGGCGACAGTTCCGGGTACAGTTCCATGCTGCGCCAGACGCTCGCTAATCTGCCCGAGGGAACGTGGGAGTTGGTCTGCCATCCCGGGTACAACGACGCTGACTTGCGGGCGGCGGGCACGCGTCTGCTCGAATCGCGCGAGGAGGAGCGGCGGCTGTTGACTTCGGCGGAGTTGCGCCAGTTTCTGGAGGAGCAAAAGATCCGGGTCATCAGTTATCGAGAATTAGCAGAGAGGTCCGCAGAACCTTCACGGAAAACCGCCCGTGCATAAGGATGGGCAGGTACCGCAGGTGGTGCTTCGCTAATTAGCGCAGCGTAGCCAACTTTGCAATGTCGCGGAGCGCCTGAGGGCGTTATGATCGGATGGGGCGGATACGAGGAGTGGAGAAGGCATGGCTGACCATCAAACCGAACCTCGCCTGACGGTGGATTTGCCGGTACGTATTTGGGGGATGAGCGCCGATGGCCGCCCTTTTTCCCAACATGCACGCGCTTTGAACATCAGTTCGGAGGGTGCGCTGATCTCGGGCGTCGAGAGTGAACTGAAAGTGGGTGACATGATCGGAGTGCAATGCGAGGAGAAAAAAACGCGCTGCACGGTGGTCTGGGTAATGAACACCGGCCCGGCCAAGAAGAATCAAGTGGGAGTGAAGTTGCTCGCCGATCAGGAGTGCCCGTGGAAGAACTACCTGCCACTCAACGGCGCAACGGTTTCTATTCCTTACTCCAACCGGCGGCACTGGCACCGGCATAAAATTTCCTTCCCCATTGAACTGCGCGACGAGCGCATCAACGCGCCGAACAGGATTAATGCCACCGACGTCAGCGGCAATGGATGTTACGTCGAGAGCATGTCGCCTTTGCCGCTCGGAACCGTGCTGCGGGTGGATTTCTGGCTGGACTCGGAGCATGTCAATATCACGGCGGTGGTGCGCACCTGCGATCCCGGCGTAGGCAACGGGATCGAGTTCACCGGTCTGCCCCTCGACGGCAAGTCACGCATGCAGGCCTATCTGGACGCGATTGACCCGCAGATGGGACTCGCCCGCCCCAAGCCGAAGGAGCCCCCGGCTCGCTGAAGGGGGATCTGATTTCCTAGAGACCCGGCTTGCCGCGTCTTCGCTCGCACCGCCAGTTTTCCAATCTAACAGCGGGAGACGGGGCAAGCCCCGTCTCTACACGGAAGGTTCGGCGTAGCGGGCGAGCACAATGGCGCGAATCAATCCACCCATGGTGAATTCGCGGGCTTCGATTGTGGCCGGCATCTGCAATTCGCCGAGCGTCGCTGAAGTCACCGGGCCAATCGAAGCAAACTGGACACTCCTGAGTGAACCTGCCTTGACCTGGCCAAGCAGTTCGGCAAAGTTCCTCACGCTGGAGGAACTGGTAAAGGTCACAATGTGCGGACGGCGAGATGCATTTTTCATGAGTTTACGCAGACGCGCACGGGATTTCTCGGGCACCACAGTCTCGTACGCTTCGACCACGTCGACTTGCGCCCCGGACGCACGCAACTGCTCTGGAATCACGTCGCGCGCGACCTTGGCTCGTATGAGCACGACCCGTTTGCCGCTGACCTTATCACGTAGTCCCTTCACTACCGACTCGGCGACGTACTCCTCCGGAACCATCTTGACCTTCAGGCCGTGCTTCACAATCGCTTTCTTGGTTGCCGGCCCGATAGCGGCGATCTGGAGATGCGTGAGATTCCGGCGGGGGATGCGGAGTTTTCGGAGGCGCTCCCACATCGCTTCGACGCCGTTGGCGCTGGTCAGGATGAGCCAATCGCAGTTATTGATACTTTTCAGAGCATCGTCGAGCGGCTGGTAGGATGGCGGCTTGCGAATTTCGAGGAAGGGGATTTCGATTACGGCAGCACCCAGGCTGCGCAGGCTGGCGGAAAGACTGCCGGCCTGGTGGCGGGCGCGTCCAACAAGAATCCGGGTTCCGGCGAGGGGATGTTTTTCGTT
>Ga0074044_10003223_pt1 | contig 13960 bp, 10 predicted proteins | sample BogForMeECP23OM1_FD_94443 | JGI IMG/M metagenome (GOLD analysis project Ga0074044, IMG submission 94443) | Bog forest soil microbial communities from Calvert Island, British Columbia, Canada - Bog Forest MetaG ECP23OM1 | ecosystem: Environmental > Terrestrial > Soil > Wetlands ... | reverse complement strand
CGGCAGCCATCGCCGGTGAAATAGATGTTCGGATACATCGTGAAGTAGGTTTCGATGAACCGCTGGTGGTCGCCCCACGTGGTGCGCATCATGCCGGGCCAGGGTTTCTTGATGCAAAGCTTGCCGCCTTCGTTCAGCCCCACTTCCTTGCCGTCGTCGCGCAGGATGACCGGTTCGACGCCGAAGAACGGTTTATTGGCGCTGCCGGGTTTGAGCGTGTGTGCGCCGGGCAGCGGATTGATGAGGATGCCGCCGGTCTCCGTCTGCCACCACGTGTCCACGATGGGACAACGCCCCTTGCCGATGACGCGATGATACCAAATCCAGGCTTCAGGGTTGATGGGTTCGCCCACGGAACCGAGTGTGCGCAGCGTGCTCATGTCATACTTGTTCGGCCATTCCTCGCCGAGCCGGATGAGCGAGCGGATGGCCGTCGGCGCGGTGTAGAAAACGGTCACTTTGAACTTCTGCACGATCTGCCAGAAACGTCCGGCATCCGGGAACGTCGGCACGCCTTCGAACATCAAACTGGTCGCGCCGTTACAGAGCGGGCCATAGACGATGTAACTGTGGCCGGTGACCCAGCCAATATCGGCGGTGCACCAGAAAATATCGTCTTCGTGAACGTCGAAGATGTATTTATGCGTCAGCGCGGCATGCAACAGATAACCGGCGGTGGTGTGGACGACGCCCTTGGGTTTGCCGGTGGAGCCGGAAGTGTAGAGGATGAACAGCGGATCCTCGGCGTTGTTGATCACCGGTGGGCAGTTGGCGTCCGCCTTGGCCATGAGGTCGTGATACCAGACGTCGCGACCGGCGACCATGTTGCACGGACTCTCGTTGCGTTTGACGACGATGACTTTCTCAATGCTCGGAGTCTGCTTCAAGGCTTCATCCGCGATGCCCTTCAGCGGAATGCTTTTGCCGGAGCGCAACGAGGTGTTCGCGGTGATGAGCAGCCGGCACGCCGAATCCGTGATGCGTCCGGCCAGCGCATCCGCGCTGAATCCGCCGAAGACGATCGAGTGGATCGCGCCAATCCGGGTGCAGGCCAGCATCACGATGGGCAGTTCGGGGATCATCGGCAGGTAAATCGAAACGCGGTCGCCCTTCTTGATGCCGAGCGATTTCAGGACGTTGGCGAACTTGCAGACTTCCTTGTGCAACTGTTCGTAGGTGAGTGTGATCACATCGTTTTCCGGCTCGCCCTGCCAGATGATCGCGGGTTTGGTGCGATTGGCGGTCTTGAGATGGCGGTCGAGGCAGTTAACGCTGATGTTGAGCTGTCCGTCTTCAAACCATGTGTGCTCGATTCTTTTTGCGGCGGTGTCCCACACATATTTGAGGCCCACCGTGGGTTTTTTGAACCAGTCGAGCGTCGCGGCCTGTTCGAGCCAGAACCCGTCCGGGTCGTTGATCGAGCGGTCATACATTTTTTTGTATTGCTCGGCGTTGATGTAGGCGCGTTTGATCACTTCCGGGCTGGGTGGAAACGTCCGGTTTTCCTGCATCAGCGAACTGGTGGAAACGGTCTTGGTTGGATTTGTCATGGTAGGTTTCTTTGTTGTTTGATGTTGTCGTGAATGGTCGTGAATTTAGCAAAACCGGCCGGGCGTTGTCACCCCTTGGCCGGAGCCGGCCTGAATGCCATGAAGCCGGAAGACATTGTTGGTGATAATTTTAATGGTGGCCTGCAACTCCGGTTCAACGGCCTGGCGTTGCTCCGACGTGACGGCCAAGGCGCGGTCCCGCAGGCCGCCGGCCCATTCGGTGCTGGCCAGCATCACGCCGCCCATGCCCAGGCCAAAATCACATTCCTCATCCCCGCCGCAACACGTCCGCCAGGCCAGGGCCCAGCCGCGCACGGTGTTCTCGACGTGATACCCGCCGCCGCCCGCCACCAGCATCGGATGATTGAACCGCAACAGCCGTTCGATGACCTCCACCACCACGTTGTTGGTCATGCGCAGATGCGTCAACGGATCGCCCGCCAGCATGTCCATCCCCAGTTCCAACACCATGACATCGGGCCGGAAAAATTCCACCAGCGGAACCACGACGCTGTCGAACGCCATCAGAAAAGCCTCGTCATAGGTTTCGGGCGGCAGCGGAACATTGACGTTATATCCCCGGCCCGGCCCTTCGCCGGTTTCATTTTCAAAACCGCCCCAGGGGAAAAGCGTCCGACCGGTCTCATGCAACGAGACGGTCAGGACATCCTTGCGCTGATAAAAAGCCGCCTGCACCCCGTCGCCGTGATGCGCGTCCACGTCGAGATACAGAACCCGTTTCCCGGCCCCGGCCAGTTTCATGCAGGCGAGCACCACGTCGTTCAAAAAGCAGAACCCTCCCGCGCGCTCCGCCATCGCGTGATGAAAACCGCCCAGCAAATTGAAAGCGATGTCCGCCCGGCCCTCCAGCAACAAGTCGGCGGCCACCAGTCCCGCGCCGCAGGCCCAGGCGCCGCAATCGAACATGTCCTTGAACACCGGCGTGTCCAGTCCACCCAGGCCCATGTGAAAACCTTCCACGGTCAAATCCCCGCCGGCGACCCGCTGCAGTTCCTCCAGATAACGGGCAGTGTGAAATTTTTCCAACTCGGCCAGGGAAGCCTTGCGCGGCGCGACCTCGATGCGCCCATCGCCGCCGAGCAATCCGAACGATCTCAGACGCTGGCGCGTGAGGCTGGCACGCTGGGTTTTGAACGGGCAATCCGGCGGGTAACTCAACCCTTCGATTTCGGGTGAGTACAGAAAGGCCAGTTTGCGATCGCTCATGCGGAAAGGGTGGTGATGCCGTTACGGACGGTGATCGAAAAAATGAAATTCGCCTCAGGGAGTTTGAGAAACTCTCTTTCTGCGCGCGTCTTTGTAGATTTGCGATTCAAGGCCATCTCATCCTGTCCGGCTTTCAGGTCATCCTCTGAGAGGAACGCCTTTACCGGTGACCAGTTGTGATGCCATTCCGCCCGGCGGCACGCCCTGTCGCGTGAGGCCGCAGGCCTTTTACGCGAATCCGCCGACAAAATGTTCCACCGTCACTTGCTTCTGGGTGCTGCGTTTTTAATACCCCAAGCGTGCCTTGGTATCAAGGCGCAACCCTTGTCGCGTGAGGCCGAAGCCTTTTACGCGAATTGTGGCCGGAATCGTCTTCCCGACGGCTGCCCAACCCCGACACGTCGGGGCTGGTCCGTACTGCCGACGCCCGCCATCAAAGGCACGCGGTGCACATCTTCCGGGTCAATAGTGGGATTAAAACAAGCCTGCGGTCTTAACCATTATTGCTAATTGTTTGATTTTTTTTGGGTGCAAACGGTTATGACCCGCCGTCCGCACCGGCCAAAGACAAAAACGGCTTTTAAGAAAAAGGCTGTTTGAAGGAGATGTTTTTTCGCTATTGACTCGCGCGGAGCGGAGTTGACCGCTCACGCCAATGGGTGACCTTTCATTTTCTTGGTTGACCGCCACGTCATCGCGTTTGAAACTTGCGCATGAAAGGATTGCGCCGACATCCATTCCGCGTTTTGGGGCGGCTGCTTTGGTTTGTCGGCGAAGTCATTATCGCGCTATTTGATTTTTTGATCCACTGCGCGTTCCGTCCGAAAAAATCCGCGTTGGCCGCGCGTGCCTTGTGGCTGCAACGGGCTTCCCGCCGCGCCCTGCGAATTTTCAAATTCGAAGCGCAAGTCGCCGGGCCGGTTCCGTCCGGCGGCCTGCTCGTGAGCAATCATTTGAGCTACCTCGACGTGCCAGTGATGGCGTCGCTCACGTCCGCGGTTTTTGTCGCGAAACACGAAATCAAATCGTGGCCGGTCATCGGCTGGCTCGCCCGGCTGGCGGGCACGCTGTTTATTGATCGCGGACGGCGGATGGACGTCGCGCCGGTGAATGCCGCCATCCAAACCGCGCTTGATGGCGGCGCGCTGGTGGTGGTGTTTCCCGAAGGAACGAGTTCGGACGGCCAGACCGTCTTGCCGTTCAAGTCATCGTTGCTCGAGCCGGCCACGCGGCAAATTCATTCCCTTTCCATCAGCTTGATTCAGTATGAGCTCGAAGATGGCGACGCGAGCAAAGACGTTTGTTATTGGGGCGACGTGACATTTTTTTCGCACCTGCTGAACCTGTTGAGCAAGCGCACCTTCCGGGCTTCGGTTCGATTTGCCCCCATTCAATCCATTGACACCAGCCGCAAGGAGTTGGCGCAGCAACTACATTCTGAAATGCTGAAATTAAAGAATGCGGCAGTGGAATAATGTCGCCTTTCCCAGGACTGATCCCTTTTGGTCCATCGCCGGCCAACGACCCGGCCAACGGCCCGGTCATCCGCGCTGACGCGGGAAATGCTTCGCCAGCAGCTCGCCGGCCTTTTGCACGCCGTGGATGATGCCCGGCGTGAATTCGGATTTGCGAAAGTAGCCGGTCATGGCGTCCGCCAGCTTCCGCCAGAATTCATCCCCGCACTTCGCATGAATGCCTTCATCGCCAATCACCGCAAATTTGTGCGAGCGCGGCGCCACAAAGATCAATACGCCATTCCGTTCCGGCGACTGGTTCATGCCCAGGCGCATGAATTCCACCTGCGCGGCAACGACCGGGTCGTCAATGTGATCGGGGCTGATGCTGACGTGGATCCGACCGGACGTCTTGTGTTCGGCTTCACGAATCGCCGTCACGATGCTTTCGTGCTGCACATGCTTTGAAAAATGTTTTGGGTGCATAACTTACCAGCCCCCTCCCGCGCCGCCGCCGCCAAAGCTGCCGCCGCCGCCGCTGAAGCCACCACCGGAAAAACCGCCTCCGCCCGAATATCCACCGCCGCCCCATCCGCCTGAACTCCCGCCGCTTCCAATTGTCCAGACCGAGTAACCCCTGCCCAGGTTTCCGCCTCGTAAGAAAACAATAAAAATCAGAACGAGTACGGCTATGGCGAAAATTGCCGGAAGGATTTGTTTCAAATGCCGCAGTTGCTCCGCCACGGTCGTTCCGGTTCCCTTGTATTCGCCCTTGGCGGCGGCGATCACGGCCTGCACACCCGCCGTCAGCCCGCCGTCGAAATCGCCCGCCTTGAACCGCGGCGCAATCTGCTCGTCAATGATTCGCTTGCAAAGCGCGTCGGGCAGGACGCCTTCCAGTCCGTAGCCGACCTCCAGAAACATTTTGTGGTCCTGCACGAACACGAAGAGCACCGCCCCGTTGTTTTTGTTCTTTTGTCCCGCCTGCCACGACCGCGCCACGCGCACGGTGTAATCTTCAATGGATGAGTCCGACTGCATTTTCGGGAAAACGGCCACCACGATTTGATCGGAGCTTTGGCGCTCAAAATCTTCAAGCGTCTTGTTCAACTGCGCCGCCGTCCCGGCGGAGACGACGTGGGCGTAGTCGTTGAAATAGGCCGCCGGCGGGGGCGGGATGACTTCATCCGCCAACAGCCGGAAGCCGAACACCAAAACCAGGATGGCGCAGAGGCGACGCACGGTTTAGGACGTAGGGTTAAAATGCGGAGTGTGGCCGTCCCCGGCCACAGCTATTTTCGCCTGCCATAAGTTTTCCGCCATGCCCTGCCAGTGTTGACAGATGGATATTGCTGCGCCCGGGGACGGGCGCACTCCGGCAAAAGCGCTTCTTAATTTTGAAAACACGGTTCAGGGGTTGGTTGCCGCCGCCGGTTTGTTGAAATCAAACTGGACCTTGGGCGGCGTCTCGGCTCCGGCGGTGGCGGTGAAATAAGGTTTTGCGCTGAAGCCGCAGAAGCCGGCATAGAACATCGCCGGAAACGATTTGATGGCGGTGTTGTAATTCTGGACTGCCGTGTTGAAATCGCGGCGCTCGACGCTGATGCGGTTCTCCGTGCCCTCCAGTTGCGCCTGCAAATCGCGGAAGTTCTCCGTCGCCTTTAAATCCGGATACCGCTCCACCACCACCAGCAAACGGGACAAGGCTGACGAAAGCTGGCCTTGGGCCTGTTCAAACGCAGCCAGTTTGGCGGGATCGCTCGGCGCGGTGTTGGGGTCAATCTTAACCTGCCCCACCGACGCCCGCGCCGCGGTTATTTCTGTCAGCGTGGATTTCTCGAAATTGGCCGCCCCGGAAACGGTGGCGACGAGATTGGGGATGAGGTCGGCCCGGCGTTGATAAACGTTTTGCACCTGCGCCCATTGGCTGTCCACTCCCTGCGACAGTTTGACGAGATGGTTGTAACCCGCGCCCGCCGCCAGGATCAAAATAAAAATCAGGAGGCCGAGCACCACCAGCACAAACAGAATAATCACGAGTTTTTTCATAATGACGGTTACAGTTTAACTTTTCCGTACCGGGCAACAATTACAAAATTCGCCGCTGTCCGTAATCGCGGTTGCCCTCTGCCCTCTGGCTTCTGCTCTGTCGAAAGACTGACGCTGCGGGCAAGGACAAAAACAGCTTTTAATAAAAAAGCTGTTTGACGGGGCTGCTTTTTCGCTATTGACCGCTCACACCAAGCCGACGCAACGAGCCGCGCCCTCACTCCGGCCTTGTGTTTCATGCTGTTTGTTGCAACAATGCCACTCGAACACATTTTCCAAACACGATTCATGAGCCCCAAGACTGCCAAACCCAGGGAAACGCCGGAGAGCCGCTGGCTCTCCTACCGGCCCGAAATCAAAGTCCTCGATTGTACCATTCGCGACGGCGGATTGATGAACAACCACCATTTCGACGATAAGACCGTGAAGATGGTGTATGACACCTGCGTCGCCGCCGGCGTTGATTACATGGAACTCGGCTACAAGGCCTCGCGCAAAGGCATCAAGCAGGGCGAACATGGCTGCTGGAAATATTGCACCGAGGAGGACCTGCGCCGCATCGTCGGCGACAACAAGACGAATCTCAAACTCACCGTCATGGCCGACGCCGAACGTTGTGATTATCACGAGGATATTCTGCCGAAAAAAGACAGCGTCCTGGACATGATCCGCATAGCGACCTACATCACCCAGATTCCCACCGCGCTCGACATGGTCAAGGACGCCCACGACAAGGGCTACGAAACGACCATCAATTTGATGGCCGCCTCGATCGTCTCCGACCGCGAATTGGACGAAGCGTTGGAAATGTTCGCCAAATCCGAAGCCAAAGCCATTTATCTGGTGGACAGTTTCGGGGCGTTTTACAGCGAGCAGATTCATTATCTGGTGAAGAAATATCTTTCGCACTGCAAGCCGGCCGGCAAGGAGATTGGCATGCACATGCACAACAATTTGCAACTGGCCTACGCGAACACCATCGAAGGCATCATCGGTGGCGCCAATTTTCTCGACGCCACCATGGCCGGCCTGGGCCGGGGCGCGGGCAATTGTCCGATGGAATTGCTCATCGGTTTTCTCCGCAATCCGAAATACCAGCTCCGTCCCATCCTCGACTGCGTGCAGAATCACATCGAGCCGATGCGCGCCAAGCTGCTGTGGGGTTACGACCTGCCCTATCTGCTGACGGGTCTCCGCAACCTGCACCCGCGCGCCGCCATCAAGTTCAAGGAAGTTGAACTGAAAGGCGAGAAGGGCGACATCCTCAAATTCCATGATGCCGTCACGGATCAGGAATAAGGGTGTGGATCGGAATCCGCGTTCAGGCACACCCTTTGCGGCAGCCGCCGTTCACCACTTTTCCCAATGCACGTATTCGCGATTGAACCGGGTGCGCGGCTCCTTCTCCTCACCGGGATGGCCGATGGCAATGCCGGCGATGGGGATGACCGATGCGGGCAATTGAAGAATCTCCTTGAGCTTTCGGACGCGGTCTTCCCGCGGGTGAACACCCAGCCAGCAGGCGCCCAAGCCAAGACCATGCGCGCACAGCAGCAGATTCTCGATGGCCGCCGAGCAATCCTGCAGCAGATAACTGAGCTGGCGATCATGTGCCGCATCGAGATCGCCGCAAACCACGATGCCCAGCGGGGCCGTGGCCAGCATGCCGCCGTTGGGCAAAGCCGCCGCGATGGTTGACAGCGTTTCCTTTTTCCGGATGACCACAAAACGCCAGGGGTCCCTGGCCACCGCCGAGGGCGCTGCCATGGCCGCCTGCAGCAGTTGGGTGATGGCCGCCTCGCCGACTTCACCGGGCGCATAAATCCGGATGCTCCGCCGGCCAAGGATGAACTGGAGTTTGTTGTCTGATGTCAGGCTCATGGTTTTGATTTTTGCTTCGAGCATACTCTTCGGAAGCCGGGAGGGCGAGCCGCCTGTCCCGCTTTCGCGCCCTGGCGTGACGCCGGCCACAAACTAAACAGGATTCCACTGGTGCGACAATATATTATACGATCGTGCTTTTTATTGTCGCGTTAATGGCGGGCTTTTGGCCGGGGCGCGGAGAAATTTGCGCACGGTTTATTCAAAATCCATTTCGTAGCTGTAAACGTTGCCGCTGAGCTTGCTCTGGATTTTGTAGTTCGATTTGTTGATGACCGCCTGCATCGGCTTGTTTTCCGTGAGGACTTCAGCGGTGAATCCGCGGATGCCGTTGCGGCGGGCGATGCGCATCAAATGCTTCAAGAGGAAGGTGCCGATGCCGTGGTTCTGCCACTGGTCGCTCACCACGAACGCCACCTCCGCCAGGTTGGTCTTCGGGTCGAGATAATAGCTGCCAACCGCGATGATCTCCTCGCCATACGCCTCGGGCAGCGTGCCGACGATGGTCACGTCGTTGCGATGGTCAATATAAACGAAATCCTGGATCTGCTGCCGCGACACGCGCTTGGAGTGGCTCATGAAGCGGTAATAAATCGTCGCCGCCGAAAGCTTGTAGAACAGGTCGCGCATCCGCGGTTCGTCGGTCGGATGAATCGGGCGGAAGTTGAGTTGCGTGCCGTCATTGAGCAGATAGGTGGTGCGCAGTTCCTTGGGCCCGACGAGAATCTTGCCTTCCAGGTCGGCCATTTCGGCGGAAAGATATTTTGCATTGATGGCGTCGCGCAGCAGGTCGGCGCGGAATTTCGGGTGGGCGATGCTGATGAGCGCCAGGGCGCGTTCCTGGATGCTTTTGCCGTGCAGATACGCCACGCCGTATTCGGTCACGACGTAATGCACGCCCGCGCGGGTCGTCACCACTCCGGCGCCCGGGCTCAGGTACGTCATGATGCGCGAGATGGTGCCGCCCTTGGCGGTGGAAGGCAGCGCGATGATGGCCTTGCCGCCGCGCGATTTGGACGCGCCGCGGTTGAAATCCACCTGGCCGCCGACGCCGGAGAAAAACTTGGAGCCGATCGAATCGGCGCAAACCTGTCCCGTGAGGTCTATCTCCAACGCGGTGTTGACCGCCACCATTTTGTTCTGCTGGCGGATGATGAACGGGTCGTTGACGTACTCCGTGGGATGAAACGAGAAGAGCGGATTGTTATCCACATAATCGTAAATCTTCTTCGTGCCGAGGCAGAAGCTGGCCACAATCTTGCCGCGGTCGAGGGACTTGCGATTTCCGTTGATGGCCCCGCATTCAATCAGTTCAATGATGTTGTCCGTCACCATTTCGGTGTGAACGCCGAGGTCTTTCTTGTCCTTGAGGAAGCTAAACATCGCCTGCGGAATGCGGCCAATGCCGAACTCAATGGTGGAACCATCCTCGATGAGGGCGGCAATGTATTCGGCAATTTGCCGGGTCGTCTCGGTCGCTTCGGCAGGCGGCACTTCCAGAATCGCCGCCTCGGAAGGAACCAGCACGTCAATGTCATTGACGTGGATGAAACAATCGCCCAGCGTCCGCGGCATGTTCGGATTCACCTGCGCGATGACGAGCGAGGCGTTCTCGGCGGCGCTGTGGATGATGTCCACCGACACCCCGAAGCTGCACATGCCGTGCGCGTCCGGCGGCGTGACGTGAATGAGGGCCACGTCGAGCGGCAACTGGCCGCTGTTGAACAGGCGCGGAATATCGGAAAGGAAGACTGGCGTGTAGTCCCCCAGCCCTTCCTGGATGATGTCGCGCACGTTTTCGGCGATGAAGAAGCTGTTCACGCGGAAGTATTGCGCCAATTCCTTGTGCGCATAAGGCGCGTCGCCGAAAGTGAGCAGATGGATAATTTCGGTGTCCGGCAATTCGTAGGCGCGCTTGCTCAACGCGCTGACCAGCTCCAGCGGTTCGCCCGTGCCGGTGCCGATGAACACGCGCTGGCCGGGCCGGATTTTTTTTACCGCCTCGGTCGCCGCGAGGACTTGCAACTTGTAAGTCTCCTGCCAGTTGGGATCGTAGGTGATGGTCTTACTCATGTGCTTTGCCCACGGTTGAAAGTGTCATGCGCGCATCGGCCACGTAAGCTTGAACGCCGACCGGGCCGACGATGAACGGGTTGATGTCCAGTTCCATAATCTCCGGATAATCCGTGACGAGCTGGCTGATGCGTTGCAGCGCACCGGCGAGGGCTTCCAGGTCCACGGGCGCCTGGCCGCGCGCGCCCTGCAACAGCGCATAGGAACGCGTGCCCTTTAACATTTGCATGGCCTCCTCCGCCGTGATCGGCGCGAGGTGGAAGGTCACGTCCTTCATGACTTCGACGAAGATGCCGCCCAGACCGAACATCAGCATCGGCCCGAATTGCGGGTCGCGGGTCATGCCCAGAATCACTTCGCGACCGCGTGCGCCCATTTTTTCCACATAAGCGCCGCGGAGATGCGCGTTGGGCGCGCGTTTCTGGATGCGCAGGATCATCAAATCGAAGGCGTCGCGCACCTGCTCGGCGTTGGCGAGGTTGATGCGAACGCCACCGAAATCGGATTTGTGAATGATGTCGGGCGATGAAATCTTCAACACCACCGGGTAGCCGATGCGGTCGGCAATTTCCACGGCCTCGTCGCCGGTCTGGGCCAACTGGCCGCCGAGAACATTGAAATCGTAGGCGCGCAGGATTTCCTTCGCCTCGACTTCGCCAATCTGCGTGACGCCGGTGCGTTCTTGGGCGTTGATGATGCGGTCCACGCGCCGGCGATTGACCGGGAAGCGCGTGACCATGCGCGCCGGCCGGCGCTTCCAAGCCGAGTAATCGCACATCGCCCGGAGCGCGGTGACGGCGCGGTCGGGCGACGTATAATTCGGAATGCCCAAAGCCATCAACTTTTCCTTCGCCGCCACCACTTCCGTGCCGCCCATGAACACCGCCAGCATCGGCTTTTTGCCCTGGTGCGCCGCGCCAAGTTTCTCCGCCAGCTCCAGCGGCCGGGTCATGTTCTGCGGAGTCACGACGACCACGACGGCGTCAATCGTTTCGTCATCCTGCATTACTTCGAACGCTTTCACATAGCGGTCGGGGTCGGCGTCGCCGATGACGTCAATCGGATTGCCGAACGCTCCCGCTGCCGGCATGAAGGCGCGCAGTTTTGCGTCGCTTTCCCTGCTGGGCGAAACCATTTTCAGGCCCGACGACTCCGCGGCGTCCGCCGCCATGATGCCCGGGCCGCCGGCGTTGGTGATGATGGCCACGCGCTCGCCCTTCGGGAGCGGCTGCATGGCAAACGCCGTCGCATAATCGAACAACGCTTCAAAATTTTCCGCCCGAATGACACCCGCGCGCTTGAACGCCGCGCCGTAAGCCATGTCCGCGCCCGCCAGGCTGCCAGTGTGCGACGAGGCGGCCTTGGCGCCGGCTTGGGTGACGCCGACCTTCAGAATCACGACCGGCTTGATGGAAGCGGCCTGTTCCGCAATGCGCAGGAACTTGTCGCCTTCCTTGATGCTTTCCAGATAACCGGCGATGACCCTGGTTTCCTTGTCTTCCGCGAGCGTCTGGATGAAATCCACTTCGTTGAGGTCCGCCTTGTTGCCGAAACTGATGACTTTGCCGAGACCGAGCTTCTGTTCCGCCGCCCAGTCGAGGATCGCCACGCAGAGCGCGCCGGACTGGGAGATGACGGAAATTTTTCCGGGCGGCGGGACGGACGGCGCGAACGTGGCGTTCATGTGATGGTCCGTGTTGAGCACGCCCAGGCAATTCGGCCCGACCATCCGCACGCCGCCGGCGCGGCAAATTTCGACCAGTTCCTGTTCAGCCTTCGCGCCCGCGGCGCCGACTTCCTTGAACCCGGCCGTGATGACGATGACCGATTTTGCGCCCGCTTTGATCGAGCTCTGGAGGGCGTCTTTCACGTATTTGCCCCCCACCATGATGATGCTGAGGTCTATGGGATCCTTGTACTCGCCGAGGGATTTGTAACATTTAAGGCCGAGAATTTCATCCGCATCGAGATTGACCGGAACAATCGGCCCTTTGAAGCCGTTGTTGACGAGATTGGCCAGCACCGCGTAACCCACTTTGTCCGGGTTGCGGGAAGCGCCGATCACGGCGATGGCCTTGGGATATAAAAGCGTCTCGAGCATAAATATTGACCGCAAAAAACAACATCCGCACTTTCCAGGCACCCTGCTCACCAAACCTTGTTGAAGACTTTACCAATTTTGCAGGGTTTGGCCAGTGAACCGAAGGAGTTTCTTTCAACGGAATGGAATGGGGCAAAATCCGAAACCCGAAGCCCGAAAACCGAAAGAAATCCGAGGGCCGAAATCCGAAACGGCGGGTCGCCGGTGCGGCTGGGACAGCAGCGCTCCATTGACAAGACGTTGCTTTGGGCAACACGCCCGCATCAGGTTGGCCCTGCCGAAGGATTCGGATTTATTTGGAGCCGGCATTGCATTGGAAATGTCGAGGAAACGGAAAACGACATTCCGGCGATGGATGCCGGCCCAACTCTTCGTTCCGTTCAGCGGGCGAGCAATTGTGCGCGGTATTCCGTGGGCGACTGGCCCAGCAGCTTTTTGAAGACCCGGTTGAAATGCGTGAGCGACTGGAACCCGACTTCAAACGCGATCTCACTCACGCGCAGGTTGGGATTCAGCAACAGGTTCTTCGCCTTCTCGATGCGGACGCGTGAAAGGTAGTCGGTGAAGTTGATGCCGGTGACCTTCTTGAACGTTTTGCAGAAGTAAAACGTGCTCATGTTGACCGCCTTGGCCGCCCGGGCGAGCGAAAGTTCCTCGGTGTGGTGTTCGTAAATGTATTCCTTGGCGCGCTTGATGATCGGCGGCTCGGCGTTCTTTTGCTGGATAAAAATCTGATTGCCCAGCATCGCCAGATGCTGCGCAAAAATCACCAACAGCCGGACGATGGATTCGTGCTGCCGGGCGGTCACCACCTTTGAGGAATAGTAGGCCTTCCGAAGCTCTTCGCGGTCCGCCTCCACGCCCCATTCCGCCACCCTCCGGGCGGCCCGGTCAAACTGGCGCCGGGTCGGTTTCCGGCTCAAAAGTTGTCCGGTTTGCAGAAAGCCGATGAGCCGGCCGCCCATCCGCACCGGCACGGCGATGTCGCGAAGTCCGGACTGGCAGGTAACGGTCTGCGGTTCATGGGCGGCTTTTTCGCAAAGCTGTTCCCACACCTGCAAACAGGCGGCGCACGCGCGGCTCTTTTGCGACACCAGCACGCAAAAGGGATTTTCGTTCCGCTTGCCGTGATGCGGCAACTGCCAGGTCTCCACCGGCTGCAACGACACCGGCAAACCCGTCAACACGTTGAACGCGCGCTCATACTCCTGATAAACCTTCGAATCCGAGATGGCTTTGATCAGGGCGCGGTTGTTATTGCCACTGCTGTTGCCATTGCCGCTCATCGCGGCGACTGAGGCCCTGGCTTTGGCGGAAGAAACTTTTTTCGCGGCGGCGGCACCTGGCCTTGGTTGATGAAAGCACGGCTCAACCAAACAACCCTGCAAGGCGTGGGGTGTCGCTGGTGTCCCTTTCGCCTCCTTTACAATGGTTGTTTGCATGGAAACAAATTAAGCAAACCCCAAGCGTGCGTCAAGTGGAATGGCCCTGCTTTAATCGCACGGTGGTGTAAGGAATCGTGTGTAAAAAGGCGAGAGGGTGTATCCCGGTTCTAAGCGAAAGAACCATAAACCAAAGAAAGGATACACCCATGAGAGCCAACACAGCCCTCGTCATTGAGCCTG
>Ga0074044_10003222_pt1 | contig 13963 bp, 12 predicted proteins | sample BogForMeECP23OM1_FD_94443 | JGI IMG/M metagenome (GOLD analysis project Ga0074044, IMG submission 94443) | Bog forest soil microbial communities from Calvert Island, British Columbia, Canada - Bog Forest MetaG ECP23OM1 | ecosystem: Environmental > Terrestrial > Soil > Wetlands ... | reverse complement strand
TAACGTTTGTGAATCTCCTTGAGTTTGCGGCGCAGTCGCCACTTGAGGTTCGGATCGACGACAGTCAAAGGCTCATCGAACAGGATCGCACTGACATCGGAGCGCACGAGACCGCGACCGAGGGATACCTTCTGCTTTTCGTCCGCCGCGAGGCCGCTGGCGCGCCGCTGCAGGTGGTTGGTGAGATCCAGCATCTCCGCGACCTCGGAGACGCGGCTGCGAACATCCGCGGCCGCGACGCCGCGATTGCGCAGCGGAAAGGCGAGATTATCGAATACCGTCATGGTGTCGTAGATCACCGGGAACTGGAACACCTGGGCGATATTGCGCTGAACGGTCGAGGAGTCAGTGACGTCGCGGCCGTCGAACCGCACACGGCCGGCGCTCGGGCGCAGCAGCCCAGAGATGATGTTGAGCAGCGTCGTCTTGCCAGAACCCGACGCCCCGAGCAGCGCATAAGCGCCTCCGTGCTGCCAAGCGAGATTCATCGGGCGCAATGCATAGTCTTCCATTCGCGCCGGCGAGCGCAGGTAGCTGTGCGCGACGTTTTCGAACTCGATCAGCGCCATTAGTGCGCCCCCGTGCCACCGGCATTCTCTCCGGGTGCCGCCACCAGATTGCCGGCGCTGTCAAACACGAACAAGCGCCGGGGATCGAGATAGAGGCTGATCTCATCCCCCAATCCGAATTTGTGCACACCCTGCAGCACGGCAATCATCTGAAAGTCGCCATGCCCGGCGTGAATGTAGGTTTCCGAGCCGTTGATCTCGGCAAGCTCGACCTTCGCCGGGATCAAGCGGCCGTACTCGGCGTGACCCGCGAGGCCGATGTGGTCAGCCCGCACACCCACGCGATAGTCGCCCTGTGGCAGCGCGCGCATGTGCCGCGCCAACGGAAAGGCAACGCTAGGCGACAAGCGGCAACCCTGAGGGCCGATGACCGCGCGGATGAGGTTGATCGGCGGATCGCTGAATACCTGGCTCGCTCGAATAGTCGCGGGGCGGTCATAGATTTCGAGGGCTGGCCCACACTGAAGCACGCGTCCGGCATCGAGCACGATGGTATTGCCGCCAAACAGCAAGGCCTCCTGCGGTTCAGTCGTCGCATAGACGACTGTCGTGGTGCCGCGGCGGAAGATGTTGCGGATCTCACTGCGCAGTTCTTCACGCAGCTTGTAGTCAAGATTCACCAGCGGTTCATCGAGCAGCAAGAGCGGCGCTTCCTTGACCAGCGCGCGGGCCAGCGCGACGCGCTGCTGCTGCCCTCCAGAAAGCTCCGACGGCAGGCGGTGCAGCAGATGATCGATATGCATCATCTGCGCTCTTGCTCTGACCTTGGCATCGATCTGCGGCGCGGACAGGCGCTTCGCGCGCCGCAGCGGCGCCGCGATGTTTTCGTAGACAGTGAAGGAGGGGTAGTTCACGAACTCCTGATAGACCATCGCCACCGACCGCTCGCGCACGGAAACTCCGGTCACGTCCTTGCCATCATCCAGAATCCGGCCCGAGGTCGGCTTATCGAGGCCGGCCATCAGCCGCATCAGCGTGGTTTTGCCGGCGAGCGTGGGGCCGAGCAGGACGTTCATAGTTCCCCGTTCGACGGTGAGCGAGACGTCGTTGATGATGCTCTCTCCCATCGAAACCATACTGACGCTCTCAAGGCAGATGCTCATGCGCTCCCGGCCGCTGGGCAGGGCATCTCGGCTAAAATGTCCGCAGAAAGCTCAGTGTGCAGATTATGCTCAGGGCCGATGGCGGCCAGAGAGCAGAAGGCGCGGCAGGGGCCGCGATTCGAGAACCGCGAACGCACAAGGCGATCGATTCGGCAGCACGCGGCATACACCAGTATTTTCCCCCCTGCAGCTTTCGTTCGTTCGCCGAACTGATTTGCATTCGAACTTGATATCAATCATAAACGGTCAAAACGAAAATGAAAAGAGAAATTTTACCCTGTCGTCGGCCGGTGGCGGATGCTGAGCATTATGCAATAGCATCCCAATGGGCGCGGCACTTTCGTGGGGAACCCGGCGCATGCAACTCCTCAGTGACAGACAGAACACCATTGTCACCTTAGCCAGGTCCATCGGTCGGGTGACAGTCGAAGATCTCGCGGCGCGCTTCGAGGTCACTCCTCAAACGATCCGCCGCGACCTCAACGAGCTCTGCGATCTACGCGTCCTGTCGCGGACGCATGGCGGCGCGATCATCACCTCGTCCGTCGAAAACCTGTCGTATGAGGCCCGCCGCTTCATCGCCGCCACCGAGAAGCACGAAATCGGCGTGGCAGCCGCGGCGCTCATCCCCAACCAGTGCTCGCTCTTCATCAACATCGGCACGACCACTGAAGAAGTCGCCAACGCTCTGAAAAACCATCAAAATCTCCTTGTCATCACCAACAACCTCAACGTCGCTATGGCGCTGTATCGTTATCCGACCATTGAAGTCATCGTGGCCGGCGGGCTGGTGCGCCGCTCTGATGGTGCGGTCATCGGCAGTTCGGCGGTCGATCTCATCAAGCAATTCAAGGTCGACATGGCGGTCATCGGCGCCTCGGCTCTCGATGAAGACGGATCGCTCCTCGACTATGACCCGCGCGAAGTCAACGTTTCCCGCGCCATCATTGACAATGCCCGCCGTGTGCTTCTCGTCTGCGACCGGACCAAACTCGACCGGGCCGCTCCGGTGCGCATCGGTCACATGTCCGACGTCCATGCCTTCGTGACTGACCGGCTGACCTCCGCTCGGCTCCGGGAGGTCTGCACGACCCACCACGTAAACGTGATCGAGACCGCAAACGAAGGCGCCGTCTCGAGCCCTTCGCAGTTGGCCGCTCCCACGCGCTGAAATTTCTATGCGCTGACGGAACACGACTAGCGTCCACTCAACCGCAGCAGGGCGTCTGGCCGCTTGTTTCGTTTTAAATTTCGAAATGCGCGCTTGAATACCGATTACTATTCACTTACCGTCCTAGCAATCAAAAAACGAATAACGGCATCTCACCGGCTTGGGGAGGAAGAAAACGGGTGGACGGGACATACGATGTCGCGATCATCGGGGGAGGGATTAACGGTTGCGGCATTGCACGTGATGCGGCCGGCCGCGGCCTTTCGGTCTACCTTTGCGAGCAGGCCGATCTCGCCAGCGGCACGTCCTCGGCGGCTACCAAGCTGATCCACGGCGGCCTGCGCTATCTCGAACATCTTGAGTTTCGCCTCGTGCGGGAAGCCCTGATGGAGCGCGAGGTGCTGTGGCGGATGGCGCCGCACATCATTTGGCCGTTGCGGTTTGTGCTGCCGTACCACGAGGGGCTGCGTCCGGCTTGGCTACTGCGGCTGGGCCTTTTTCTCTATGATCATCTCGGCGGGCGCGAACTTCTGCCCGCTACTTCAACCCTCGATCTGACCAAAGACGAGGCCGGCCGGCCGCTCAAACCCGGCCAATACTCGATCGGTTTCGAGTATTCCGATTGCTGGGTGGACGATGCTCGCCTTGTCTCGCTCAACGCCCGGGATGCGGCCGATCGCGGGGCGACAATTCGCACTCGGACCAAGGCCGTTGCGGCAGACCGCAGCGCCGACGTTTGGCGCCTTACGACTGTGGACTGCCGGCCCGGCGGCGGCACCGAGGCGGTACGGGCGAGGATCCTGATCAATGCCGCCGGCCCCTGGGTCGCCGACGTACTCGCGGCCACCCAGCAGCACAACGCACCCGCCAGCATCCGGCTGGTTCAGGGATCGCACATCGTGATCCCCCGGCTCTATGCGCATGACCGCTGCTACATTTTTCAGAACCCCGATAAGCGCATCATCTTCGCCATTCCGTACGAAGGCGATTTCACGCTGATCGGCACGACGGAGCGCGACTATGTCGGCGATCCGGGCCAGGTCAAGACGACCGCCGATGACATCGACTATCTATGCCAGGCGGCAAACCGGTATTTCAGCGTGGCGATCACTCCGGCGGAGGTGGTTTGGACCTATTCAGGCGTCCGGCCGCTCTATGACGACGGCGCGAGCGAAGCGCAGGCCGCAACGCGCGATTACGTGCTGGATCTGGACGAGGCCGGTGCGCCGATGCTCTCGATATTCGGCGGCAAGATCACGACCTATCGGCGGCTTGCGCTGCATGCACTCGATAAGCTTGATCGGTATCTGCCGGCCACGGCACGTGCGCGACGCAACTGGTCGGGCACAGCGCCCCTGCCAGGCGGCGATTTCCCCGTCCAAGGCTTCGAGGCGCTGGTCAAGGATATCGTTCGCGATTATCCCTGGCTCGGCGCGCATCAGTCCCGCCGCCTCGCCCGCGCCTACGGCACCAGAGCGCGCGCGATCCTCGATGGCGCAACCCACTGGAGTTCGTTGGGCCGGGACTTCGGGAGCGGTTTGACCGAGACGGAGGTAACATATCTGATGCGCGAGGAATGGGCAGAGGAAGCCGTCGACATCATTTGGCGGCGCTCCAAGCTCGGCCTGCGGCTGTCCCAAGAGCAGGTGATGGCGATCGAGAGCTTCATGGCCCAACACCGAGAGGAATTTCTCGCCCGGTAGGAAATTTTAGAGCAGAGACCCGCGCCGGCGCGGCATGCGCAGGTCCGGTTCATCCGTGTCCTGTTCAGGACGCATCGCGCCCTCACTGATCAAGCCTCGACCAGACCGCCTAATACGGCTGGTTATGGAATCGCAATGAGCAGGCCGACGGTTACCCCAATCGATTGTCCATGCCCGCTGCCGAAATCGTATCCATAGCTCGGCTCCAGATACCAACCGTAGTTTCGCGTCGGCCATGGCCAGAACTGGAATTCAAGCACCGCCTCAGCACCAAGAGAATCGGCAGTTTTCCCTCCGCCTGTCGTATGTATCCATTCCGGTCCGACACCGAACTCGACCTCCACGGTCTTGGATAAGGTGAAGGGCTTCTTGAACACGAGATCGGTGCTCCACTCCGTGCGACCGCCGCCAAATAGAGGCGTAACGCCCGCTTCGATTTCCAGCAAATCCTTGAGGGGGGTGACATCTATGGAGACCGCGGGGCCGAAACTCCGGCCGCCATCCCGCAGGCCCCACTCTCCTGCACTCCCGAGTTCAATAAGTGCGGAAGGCTCCTTATCCTCGGCCTGTGCCTTGCCTCCGATCAATAGCAGAGCGGCTATCAACCCCATCATCGTCCCGCACTTGATCATTCGCCGGCCAACCTTCGTCGCTTCCCACTCTTCGACGGGTTCACCATATCAGGGATTTCTCGCAGCTTGGGAGGTAACGCGTGTGATCTTCAACGCATGACGGGCGCGAACGAGACCGGCGGCTCATTTGCTGGTGAGAAAGTGCGGGATCGGCGAGACCCCCCAAGCACGAAATCGAGCCGCGCAACTGACGACCAAACAGCCCACAAGGGTGATTTAACTTGGTAGCGGAGGAGGCACTCGAACCCCCGACACACGGATTATGATTCCGCGCTGGGCACATATCATGTCGTCCCATACCTCCTTCAAAAACCCCTTTAGTGCCCATATTACGGGCCTTTTCAATCGACTGGCTATCACATATCATTCCGCCACTACAGGTGTGTTGCGCGAGCCTATGGCGAGCCTAAAGTGGGAACCCTCACCGAGATCACCGTACGGAATCTGAAAGCCCCGGAACGAGGTCAGGTCACAGATTGCTGGCGCGCGTGGGGACTGCACCAGGAAGGCGTTGGAGCAGATCGGCAGGGCTCGAAGCGCATCGTAAACCTACCTTCAAGGGTCAGAGCAGAGAATGTTGCAACATCTCCTGGCAGGGTTTGCAGCTTTGCTGACATTAATTGCTGCCGGGATTTCTATTCGTGCGCCCGCATGGCCGACCGCCCTTTCAATGCCGGAGCCGGCTCCCGCTTGCATCGGCCACTCCGTCCTAGACATTAAGCCCCTTCGCGAAGCGAAAGGATTTGCTCACGCGGCGAGTGCCGTATTTCTTCGCGACGGGCGACTGCGTGCCGTCTGGTATGAGGGCTCCAACGAACTGAAGTCGGATGTTAGAATCTGGACCGCAACATTTGACGGCACCCGTTGGAGCGGTGCGCGTCCGGTTCTCGGTCCGGACGAGACAACCGCCGGCACCGGATATTACGTGCAAAAGCTTGGAAATTCGATCATTTTTCGCGATCAGAATGGTGAACTGGTCATTGTCTTCGCGGGTATCGGGTCGATTGGCGGCTGGGACGGTGTCAGTCTAAAGATAACGCGATCGCTCGATGAGGGCGAAAGCTGGTTGCCGCCACAAAGCCTCACTACGACAGCGATTTTCAATTTTGGGACTAATGTTCGCGGACCAGCGGTGCCGGCCGCGGGAAACTTCACGCTCATTCCCACTTACCATTCATTTGTGCTGCATTTTCCAGAAGTTGTATTGCTTGACAACCGTGATCGTGTGGTCGGCAAGCGCCGCATTGGCGTCGCATTTCGAGGCATCCAGCCGTTTATCACCGTTCTTAACGAACATCGGGCGATCGCGTTCATGCGCGTGAACGAAGGGTTCACGTTGGAAGCTAAGACCGATGACGCCGGCTGGTCATGGACCGAACCGGTGCAAACGACGTCGCCCAATCAGGACACTCCGGTTGTCGTCGCCCGAATCGGCGACGATCTTTTCATGATCTCAAGCTACTATGACTCATCAATGGATCGTTGGTCGCTAATCTTCGCAATCTCGACCGACGAGGGACAATCCTGGAGGACAATTTATGCGCGACAATACGGGATAGGCGACTTCCCCAAATATCCTTGGCTGACCGTTGGAACAGATGGGCTCTTCCATTTGCTCTTCACGGTCGTCCAAAGCGACGGAAACAGCAAGCTCATGCATGGCCGGATCTCGCGCGACTGGATTGCCGAGCATGGGGGGCCGGCATGCCCATAAACGCAGTTGAGGTTTTCGGTCCAACATTGCTGGTGGCTGCACTGGCGGGAAACCTAGTCCGCTCGAAACCACAAAGCGTCCGCATTTTGGCTTCGACGTGCGGTGCGGCCGTGACGAATCTACCGGTTGGACCCGCGACCGCCGCCACGTTTTTTCTTGGAACCGTTGGCCCAGTGTCCGCCGCAACATTGGTGTTCGCGGCGGGGTATCTTTGTGCAGCGATCATGAAGCAGCAATATCGCGCCTCGCGTGCGTTGTTGGTGAGTCTTATCATTACCGGGGCCGTGTTCTATCCGCTGACCTTCGGCTTGAGCAACTTCGATCCTTACGACCTCGGCTATCGCGGCCTCACAGTACCTGCGCTCATGTTCGCATTTGTGTTAGTTGGCTGGACCGCGCGCGCCATTGACATTCAACTATGGATCGCGCTCGCGGCGCTCCTCTATATGATCGGCGCCTACGACAGCAATAATTTGTGGGATTATCTGATTTTCCCCACCGACCCCATTTGGGCAGCTGGGGCACTTGCGATCGACTTGCAACGTGGACGGGCAAGGCGACAATCAACGAAATTACCTCCCTGTCAGCGCGCTGGATGATTGTGAACCTTCGGCCATTTCCAGCGATCTGCCCACCAGTGCGCGGCATCTCCTCGACGACTACGCTCGCCCGCCAATACTGGGCCAGCGGGAGGTGCCGGCCGCGGAACACGCAGAGCAGGAGATCAGCAGTATTCGTCTATCCGCGCGGACTTGGGACGCGACCGGCTCGCCGACTGGACCCCCGCCCTTTCGTCGACTGCGAGCCGCTCTATAATTTCGAAGCCGTGATGATGGATTGACGCCGACGATGGGTAATATCGTCCGCATCTTGGTGGTGATCCCCACCTATCTCTTGGCGTGCCTCGCCGCCTCGATCGTGCTAACCATTGACATGCTCACGTGGGAATGGGACGAGCTTCACGTCGCTAGACCTTCAATCGGCGGCGGTGTGGGCCGCTCCCTTGGCATTGCCGGAACGCCGTCTCGCGGAAATGATGAATACGGCGCGAGGATCTCGGTGATGTCGGAGGTGAGGCTGGGGCTTTCCGATTGGATGGCTTGTCTGGCGCCCCGCCGGCGGGCGCCGTGGCCATGAATCGAACTGGACTTTCCATCGCGCTGACGGTCGCCGCCTTGGTCGGCGTCGTATTCGGCGTTATTTCGCAATTCGATGTCGACCTTTCGGCATTTTTCTTCGACTCGAACATCCACATGTTCAGAGGCAACGCCCAACCGTGGGTGCAGCATTCGCGCGACGCGGCGCGCTTGCTTATCACGCTCATTGCCGCACCGGCGCTTTTCGCCATCCTTGGCAAGCTCGTCCTGCCCCAGCGGCGCATGTTGATCGCTGGCCGTGCAGCGTTGTTTCTGCTGTCAACGCTGGTGCTCGGCCCCGGCATTCTTGCCCACACGATTCTGAAGGACCATTGGGGCCGAGCACGCCCGTTAGACATTGTCGCGTTTGGTGGCGGCGACCACTTCACACCGTGGTGGGATCCGCGCGGCCCATGCCCGAAAGATTGTTCGTTCATCGCCGGCGAGCCGTCCGGCGCTTTTTGGACGCTGGCGCCGGCTGCGCTCGCGCCGCCGCAGTGGCGTCCGCTCGCCTATGGCGCCGCGCTTGCCTTCGGCGCCGCCGTCGGCGTGCTGCGCATAGCCGCCGGCGCGCATTTTTTCACCGACGTCGTGTTCGCCGGCGTGTTCATGTTTGTGCTGGCGTGGACGCTCCATGGACTGTTCTATCGCTGGCGACCAACGCGCGTGACCGACGAGGCCACCGAACGCGCGCTGGCGCGGTCGGGAGAGCGATTGCGCGATGCGCTGGCGCGGCGGATCTTTCGGCGCCCCGGCAGGCGGCTGTAAAGTGGGGACGTGGTGCGAGCGTGAAGTGCTCAGCCAACGCGGCCACAGGTCCTTCAGCAAGGTAGTCATCTCACTGAAGCTTATGTTCCGCGTACGCGCCGCTCCACGGTTCAGCCCTCTCGCGCAGGCAGGCGGTCCCGTGCGAGCGGTCTGTTCGACCAGAAGCCGAGACGGGGCTTGGCGGGATTCGTCGAACAGAAACATTCTGGAGCATCCCGACAGGGTTCGCCGCATCAATCGCCCTTAATGTTTGCCCCGCGAATGATGCGACCGTATTTTCATGCCGTCTGCGGATAGAAGCGTCGAAAATCGCGCCGCAATCCTGACCGGGATAGAGCCCCTAGCGCGTCGGTGAGGCCGAGAGGGGCTGCGGAGCAGTCCCAGATTCCGCGTCCTGTCTGCGTACGAGCCAGGATTCACCGAGAACTCGTTCGCGGGTCGCCGCATTGAGAAAGGTCAGCGTAGGGCGGTTCACCGAGTAGCTTGCCGTTCGATGCAGCAGTTGGAATTTGTCGCTTAATGGGCGCAATACTCCGGCCGGGGCAAAAATCAAAGCGCCTTGCGGCAATCGACCTTCCTGCAAGACAGGCACATCGACCGCCGTCACGGACGCCCGTAGGTAGAATTCCAGTGCATAGGAAAAAACGGTACCCGGCTGTACAACAGGCTGCCCCGGATAATGCTTGTTCAAATAGAACGCCATCTCGCTCCCAGCCTGATATTTCATCAGCGCCGGGACGATATAACCATTCGAGTACAAATTGACGAACGTGCTTGCGATCGCCAAGGTGGCAATCAGCCGGGTATGCCATTGTTCCCACGGCTTTTTCTGCAGATACAGCAACAAAAGTGCTCCAATCCCCAGGAGCGCGGTCGGCCCGGCCCATTGTTCCGGCCTGACCAACAGCTGCAGCGCTACGCAGGCGACAAATGCAGTGCCGACAAAAAGCCATTGCCAGACCATCGCCCAACGAACGGAAGTCGGCGTTGTAAGGCCAACGATGTAAGCTGACGTCATGATTGCGAAAAACGGAAATGCAATATTCAGATAATGAGGCAACTGAGATTGCGATAAACTGAACAGCAGAAACGTCACCAGTCCGCCACTTAGAGTGAAATACTCCGCTGTTTGCGCCTGGCGGCTTACGAGTTTGCGGATCGCATCATAGGTCGCCGCAAAGAGCGGAATCGACCACGGCAAGAAGGCCCACAGGACTGTGTGCAGGTATTGAAACAGGTCACCCTCGCCACGGTACGGGCCGGTGTTGAAGAATCGGCCGAACTGGAGGTCCCAGAAGAAGAAGCGCAGTCCCGATACGCCGGTTGTTCCGAACACAGACTTCTCAGGGTGCGCATCGAACTGCTGCCATAGACAAAACAGCTCCGGGCTGATGAATAGCAAGATGAGGAGTGTTGCCGCGATCCACCGGACATGGAATGCCTGCGTCCACTGCCGACTTAGGAGTAGTCCGCCGGCAATCGCCCCTCCGATCGGTATCAGAACAAATGGTCCCTTCGTCATGATCGCGGCGGCTGCGAGCAGACTGCCGGCGACGAGGTGAGCATGACTGCGCAGCTTGCTCGCCTGATAGAAATGATAGACTGCACCGATGATAAACGCAGTCAAATAGGCTTCCTGCCGAATATCGCTGCTCGAAATAATGATGTGCTGGGCGGTCAGTAGGATAATCGCGGCAACCACCGCGACGCTCCTGTCGTAAAAAAGTTTAGCGAACGCATACGTGTAGTATGCGCCCACCAAAACAAGAATGACGGCGGGCAGCTTATAGGCCCATGTCGAAAAGCCGAAGATCTCAAAAGAAATGGCCGTCAGCCAATATGGCAGATGGGGCTTGTCAAGCCAATCGTTGCCGTGGGCGAACAAATTGACGAAATCATGACTCTGAATCATTGCCTTAGCGATGGTGGCGTAATGAGCACTGTCCGGCTCGAGGATTGTGACGAAAAGCCCTGTCGCGTTCGTAAAGGCCGCCAAGCCAAGGACCGCATACAACCACGTACAGTCATTCTTCAAATAATGCATGCCCGAGAAATGGAGAATGGGCGTGTAGTGTCAAGGCAGGCCCAAGGCGCATTAGAGAAAATGTTCGAGAGCGTTCGCGCCGAGATTATCGCTGAGCACTTCACAAAAGAGCACAATGCGAGCGCCCTTTTTGCGGTGCCCCGCGAATGCGGAGCACGAGCAAACAGGTACCGAGGACTCGGTGCAAGGAGAAAACGATCCAAATCAGGCAAAACTGCTCTAATGATGAGGCAAGGCGAGCCTATAGTGAGCCTAAGATTTTGGAATAGCCGTGAAAGTGCCTGATTTTATTGGTAGCGGAGGAGGGATTTGAACCCCCGACACACGGATTATGATTCCGCTGCTCTAACCAGCTGAGCTACTCCGCCATCGCACGTGAAAATCGAGCCGGCCGGGGCGAGATTTAGGGTAGTTCTGGGTCCTTTCCAAGGGCAAAAAATCCCGCTCGGCCCTTCGCCGGTCGGATCAGCGTTCATTCCACCTTTAGGCGCTTCGACTCACCAGACCGCCCGGGCCGCCGGTGCAAAAGGCTCGTTCGCGCCGCGTTCGAGCCGGGCGAAGCGGATCAACGAGAAATGCCCAAGCGGCGGCATTTCGCGCCGCTCCACGACGCGCACGCCACCGTGCCGCGCCGCCCATCGCGCCAGCCGCTCCCAGCGGAACTCCGGCCGCCAGCCGAGCCGCCGCGCCAGCGGCGCGAACCAACCTTCCAAGAACGCGCGCAGACCGGCGTCGGCGCCGAGATGGTTCACCAAAATGATCTCGCCGCCGGGCTTCAGCACGCGCGCAAACTCGTCGAGCGTTGCCTCCGGATCCGGCACCGCGGTGATGACGTATTGCGCGACGACGACATCGAACACCGCATCCTGGAAGCCGAGATGCTGCGCGTCCATCACCGCGAGCCCCTCGACATTGGTCAAGCGGTGCTCCGCCACGCGCGCCTTCGCCTTGCGCAGCATCGGCGCGGAAAGATCGACACCGATGAGGCGATTGGTCCACGAATAGTCCCGTAGCGACAGCCCGGTACCGACTCCGACTTCCAGGATACGGCCGCCGATGCGCTCGGCCGCCGCGATCGACGCCTTGCGGCCGCGCTCGAACACCGCGCCGAATACGAGATCGTAAACCGGCGCCCAGCGGGCATAGGCTTTGGCGACTGCGTCTTTGTCGAGTTCGGCCGCCATCGCTCCCGCCGTCGCTACCGCGATTGCGGCATCATCAACGCGCTGCAGCCAGATCGGCACGAGACGTGCGTTTTGCCGTCGTCGCGGCCACCGTGCTGGCGATGATGCCGCCGCCCAGCACCCGCGCCTGGCCTTCGGCCGCGTCGTAGAACGCGCAAGCCTGGCCGGGCGCCACGCCGTCCTCGCTCGCGATCAACTCGACATCGATGCCGTCGTCGGCGCCGGTACGCAGCCAAGCCGGCTGCGGCGGCCGTGTCGAACGGACTTTTACAAAAACCTCCGGATGGCTCTTCAGGGCTCGCTGGATCGTGGCGTCGCCGAGCCAATTGACCTCGCGTAGCCTGATACGGCTGGTGCGCAGCGCCTCGCGCGGACCCACGACGACGCGACGCGAGGGCGCGTCAAGCCGCACGACGTAAAGCGGCGCGCCGGCCGCGACGCCGAGCCCGCGCCGCTGGCCGACGGTGAAATGGATGATGCCGTCATGGCGGCCGAGCACGCGCCCGTCGAGGTCGACGATCTCACCCGGCGCGGCGGCTTCCGGCCGCAGGCGCTCGATCACATCGGCATAATGTCCGGTCGGCACGAAGCAGATATCCTGGCTGTCCTCCTTGTCGGCGACGGACAAACCGAAACGCCGCGCCAGATCCCGCGTCTCCGCCTTGGTCCGTTCGCCGAGTGGGAAGCGTAGCAGGTCGAGCTGGGCGTGGGTGGTGGCGAACAGGAAATAGCTCTGGTCGCGCTCGGCCTCGCGTGCGCGATAGAGCGCGCGGCCGCCGCCCGGCAGCGCCCGCGAGGCGACATAATGACCGGTGGCCAAAATCTTGGCGCCGAGTTCGCGCGCGGTTGCCAAAAGGTCGCGAAACTTGATCGACTGATTGCATTCGAGGCACGGCACCGGAGTCTCGCCGGCAACGTAGCTTTCCGCGAAACGGTCGATCACCGCCTCCTTGAAGCGACTCTCGTAGTCGAGCACATAGTGCGGTATGCCGATACGTTCGGCGACCGCGCGTGCATCGTGAATATCGCGGCCGGCGCAACAAGCGCCCTTGCGGTGGGTGGCCGCACCGTGGTCGTAGAGCTGGAGCGTGATGCCGACCACGTCGTAGCCGGCATCGGATAGCAGCGCGGCGGTGACCGACGAGTCGACCCCGCCTGACATGGCGACGACAACACGCGTCTCGGACGGCTTACCCTCAATATCGAGACTGTTCAGCATGGCAATGCGGCCGCGATCCCTTCCCGGCGGCCAATCGCGCGGCTGCACCAGCGCCAATGATCGCCTCGACCTGCCGTCAGTATAAGCATCGACCGGTTGCGGCGCCACGGTGGCGGCGGCCTCCGATCAGTCACTGATTATCATTGCACCACTCGGCCGGCTCGCCCAGCTGGGATTCCGGCCCAATCGCCGCCGGCTCGCCTACCCCGGGGCCGCGAAGGGGGGTTCGCGTACGACTCTTGGACGAACGCCTCTAATCGACCATTACGCTTAGGCAAATTTTAAGCCGCCGTGCGTAAGGTCCAATCCTGTTGTGTCGAGTCTGTGAGAGTATCCAATGACCGAGCCCCATCGCCCGAGGGTCAAGTACGTCATCGGGCCAGACGGTTCGCCCCTGACGATCGCCGATTTACCGGCGCCGGGAACGAAACGTTGGGTGATTCGCCGCAAGGCAGAAGTCGTCGCCGCCGTCCGCGGTGGGCTTCTCTCGCTTGAAGAGGCGTGCAGCCGTTACACGCTCACGGTCGAGGAATTCCTCTCCTGGCAGTATTCGATCGACCAACACGGCCTTGCCGGCCTGCGCACGACCCGTATTCAGCAATACCGTCAGTAACGCGTCCTTAATCCACCTTACCAATCCGTCAACGCGGCGTCTCAAAGCCGACGAGTATGACGGTCTCGACCTCGCCAGCGCCGCCGCGGCGAAATGCGGCGGCCTTG
>Ga0074044_10003221_pt1 | contig 13964 bp, 10 predicted proteins | sample BogForMeECP23OM1_FD_94443 | JGI IMG/M metagenome (GOLD analysis project Ga0074044, IMG submission 94443) | Bog forest soil microbial communities from Calvert Island, British Columbia, Canada - Bog Forest MetaG ECP23OM1 | ecosystem: Environmental > Terrestrial > Soil > Wetlands ... | reverse complement strand
GAGATCTGGCAGCCGCCGAGGTTTCTCATCCCCGTTCAAGGCCTGCTTGAGATTTTTTCGTTTTTCTTGCTGGTGCTGATCGGCGTCGAGTTACTGGATACGCTGAAGGCCTACGTTAAGAAGGATGTCATTCACGTTCGGGTAATCCTTGAAGTGGCCCTGATTGCGATGGCAAGAAAAGTCATCATCGTCGAACCCTCCAACCTTTCTGGTCTGACCATGATCGGGATAGCCGCCCTCATTCTGGCCCTCGGTGTAGCCTTCTATTTTGAGAGACAGTCGCAAGGCGAACAACCCTCCGCCGCTCATCGATCCGGATAGCCACGGCAGAGAGGCGGCGCGCCTCTTTTTCGCATGCGCATGCAATGCCCAGAGCCCTAGCTTAGCTAGCTAGCGGGTTGCGAAGAAAGTGGGTTAGAGGCTGCTTGGATTTAGGCTCCAAACTGTCTCAGGTGATGATCAAAGTGGAGGTAGGCATGTCGCATGCGCTCGGCCTTGGACATTTGCCCAAACATAGCGTGCGGAGCGAATCCGCCCTCCCGAGTATTGAAGCGCTCAAACAAAATGCGGAGTTTCTCTAAGTCGGATGAAAAGCTTACGGGTGGCGTACCACCCTGCTGCTGGTCCATTTCAGGGCGCGTACTGAAGCCGTGCGGCCACGGAATTGGAACCCAAAGCGCCAGAGGTTTCAAGACCATGCGCTTGAAGAGACTGGCAGACGGGCTGATGTACTTTTCGCCCAGTGCCGCCCGCAAGGCATCGCTCAGATGACAGATCATTTGATGGGCCGACATTGTTCCCCACCGAGGTCGCGCATCCGAGCGCACGTTGGCTAAGCGATCAAGCACCTCACGTCGATCACGGTCGTGTAGGAGAGTCTTCATCTTCGGCCTTGGGGAGATGCCCCGCGGCTTGCGGTTTTTTCGCAAGGGGCGAGCGCTAGCGGTTTCAAGTGGCCAGTCCCTGCGAGCGTGCCGATTTGGGAATGTTACCAGTTAGTATCGGTACCCCCTCCCCCTTTGATCTTTTGGAATCAAGGAGTTAGGGCGGGACTACCCTCAAAATCTTTGAGGAATGAGGACTTACACGTAAAATATTCCGGACAAAGGAGTTAGAGTCGCGTCGTATTATCTTGAAGCTGAACGTACAGTTACACGATTATCTCGATGTCTGCTGGAAGTCAACTGAAAAATGGGGAAAGTGTGGGGGCGTTCCCGTTTTGGGAAGGCCTGATTTGGCGTGGCTTCATGCTATACTCGCCCGCAGGATGTGGCCTGAGCTGCTCTTCCTCCCGGCCCACCGCTTGAAATAGAGGTAAACGAGCCATGCGCTCGAAGATACTCTGCCTTCCGACAAATCAAATCTTTGCGGTCTTTACAACGCTCTTGCTGGCGTTAACGATTGTTCCTACTCCGGCGCAGGCGCAGAACTACAAGCTCAAGGTGCTGCACACGTTTCACGGCAAGGACGGCGCGATTCCTGCTGGCCAGTTGACAAGGGACGCGGAAGGGAATTTCTACAGCACGACCGTAGCAGGCGGCACTGGCAACTGCGTTGGCATCGGCTGCGGGACGGTCTTCAAGCTGGACAAAATCGGCAAGCTGGTCTGGTCGTACAGCTTCCATGGGAAGGACGGCTTTTCGCCCATGGCGGGCGTACGCCGGGACGCCAAAGGAAGCCTTTACGGGACGACGACATTCGGCGGGACGGTTCCGGTCAACGGCAATCCTGGCGACGGAGTGGTGTTTAAATTAGACGCCGCCCGGAACGAGACTGTGCTTCACCGCTTCAAAGGCTGCAACGTCAAAGGCCCCCACGATGGATGGTGGCCGGAATCGCTTTTGGTTATGGACGCATCCGGGAACCTGTATGGAACGACTGTGATTGGAGGAGTGCCCTACAAGTGCCAGGGAACCGCCTTCGCCCTAAGTCCCACCGGCAAGGAGACGATCCTCCACCGCTTCAGCGGAGGAGCGGATGGAGCGAATCCATACGTGGGGATGATTCTGCGCAGCGCTAACACATTGTACGGAGTCGCCGCCGGCGGAGGTGCCTCCAGCAATGGCGTCGCGTTCCAAGTGAGCACCAAGGGCAATGAAACCGTCCTGTATAACTTCACCGGCGGATCGGGCGGAGGCAATCCCGACTCGGCTTTGGTCGCCGACAGCGCAGGGAATCTATATGGGACGACGGCGAGCGGCGGCAGCAACTGCGGGGTGAACGGCTGCGGCACAGTGTTCGAGTTGTCGCCGAACAGCTCCGGCTGGACCCAGAAGACGCTTTACGTCTTCTGCCAAAAATCGCAATGCGCGGACGGTTACTCGCCTTCGGGGCCGCTGGTGCTGGATGGTGCAGGCAACATTTACAGCACCACGAGTAACGGTGGATATACGAACGAGGGTAACTGCCGAGCAGGCTGTGGCGTGGTATTCAAACTCGACCCAAGCGGCAACGAAACGGTGCTGTATAGCTTCACCAACGGGACCGATGGCGCCTGGCCCTACGCGGGCCTCCTGATGGATGACAAAGGCAACTTGTTTGGCACAGCCGGCGGCGGCGGAGACCTGAGCTGTACGGCGGGCAACGGCCAGGGTTGCGGCGTGGTCTTCGAACTTATTCCGTAAGCCAGATTCGGAACGGTCTACTAAAGTCAAGCTTTTCCATTTCGCATCCCTCGCACCCGCCACGCACCATTCCAGTTACTTGACGCTGGCGCAACGCCACTGAAAACTAAGCGTGCGTCGGGCTGATTGGCGATCGCAGTTCCGACGCAAAACCAATGGCCCCGAGGCGGCGACCATAAAATACTCCCTCTGTCTCCTTTTCCTCTTCGCTTTGCCCGCTTCCGCAACCATATCCTACGTGCGATCCACCGCGACATGGAGCGGCGGCACAGCGAGCTGCGTTGTTGGACCCGCGACCAGCAACTCGGGCGATCTCCTCGTCGTTTGGGGCGAGTGGCAGACAAGCGGCACAAACATGGTGACCGCTGCGGCGACGGATTCCCAGCAGAAAGGTGCGCGCAGCGCCGTTGGCCCAACCGTGCAGTCGGCGTCCAACACAGCTGCCGAGATTTTCTACGTAGCGAATATCAACAACACCGGCGAAACCGTGACGCTGACCTTCAGCGGGACCGGAACGGTTACCTCCTCGGCCTGCGTTATGGTCGAGTACAGCGGCGCAGACACGAACTACCCGCTTGACAGCGTCTCTGCCGGATACAGCACAGGCACCAACCAGACGGCCTTCCTTGACAGCGGTAATGCTGCCCCGGCCAACTCCAACTTACTGGTCTTTGCCGTAGGCTTCATCGACGCTCAAGCCACCAGCGGTCTAGCGGCGGGCAGCGGCTTCACCAGCCGCCTATCCAGCAATGTCGGCACTGGGACGGCAATCGCCGAAGACACGGCGAACAGCCCGATCAGCGGCAATAACGTGCTGCAGCGGGCGACGGCGTGTCTGGAGGTTGTTTCCGGAACCTGCCCGGGGACCGCCGTCGGCGACTGGCTGATGCAGATGGCCATCTTCCGCGATGCGTCGTGGACGGTCGCCGGGGGATGGAACCCTGCGCGACCCGGTCGAATCCGCTACGCGGACCAGTTTCCTGGCATAGACATTGGCGACCAAATCAATCACGCTGCCGCCGACCTCCTATCGACGGGTGGCGAGATTGATCTTGCCGGGAATCCGACTGGCTGCTATCAGTTCGCGACTCCAATCGTCATCAACGGCCCCATTATTATCCGCGGCTTGGGTTCTTCGCCCAGCGTGTGCTTGATCTTTACAGGCAGCTTAGGTAGTTCCGGGACCGCGCTCACCATGACCTGCGGTACAACGCTTTCGGTATCCGGATGTGGCTTGAGCAATTTGCAGTTATTGGGTCAATGTATCAATGAAGCCTGCGCGGGCAATACTTCCGTAGGAGTGCTCCTGAATACAAATGGTACCAATTTCTTTGGGCAAAATCTCCTGATCGGACGCCAGAATAGCTCGCCTGCAATAACCGGCTGTAGCACGAGTTGCAGTTTTTTTGTGGGGCTGGAGGTCGCTGGAACAAACGGCATCGGTAACGGCACTTGCACGCATTGTACCATTTTCGGCGCTAATACCGATGTGGACTTTGTGAATGGCCAGGAGAACTGGCAGTGGTATGGAGGTTTTCTCGCTCAGGGCGGAACAGCCTTACTCTTAGGTGGAACAGGGGTTGCAGAATACTATTTTTATGGTGTTTCGTTCGATGACAATGTGCTCGCGATCAGTGAACCCAATAGTAATAATTCTGCTCTTTGGTGCTTTGGTTGCCACTTCGAAAACTCCGGCAAGGGGGCGGCTGCAAATTATGTCTCTCAAGGCACCAGCGGGCAGGTTTACTTGTACGGCGGAGAAATGCTAGATGATTGTCCCTCAAGCGGGACTGGAGCTTGCAACGGAACTCTGACGCAAATGGTGACAGCCGGCGGCTTCTACTTTTCGGCTTTTGGTACGACGGTATCGAGTTCTGGTCAAGATATTACTCAAGTAGTCACGGCGTCCAATTACGTGGGACTGGAACTCCATTTCAACGAGTTCAATCCGCCTCCAGTGATTGCTGCTGATTACAACACGACTTACAATGGTGCCCCGGTAATCGACTGCCCCATCAACAGCCACTATCCTTGCCGCTACAGTTTACCGCTCACCCTTGCGAATGGCGGCTTAAACATGACCAACCTGCTTATATCCACGACGGCTCCAACCATCGGCGGTACAGGTTGCAGCGGCGGCTCGGGTTGGGGAACGAGTCCCCTGGTGGCTACAACAAACGGCACAGCAGCGTTTACCGTGGGCGTGGGGACCGGAGGCACGGCAAGCTGCGGTAATTTGTCCATGCCGGCAGCGCAAAACGGGTGGAATTGCCAAGTGCAGGATTACACACATCCGGCGGGAAACTTTACTCAAGAAATCAACAACAGTGCAAAATCAGTGACATTTACGAACTACGCTTACTCTGGCGGTTCATGGGTGGCTACGCCTTGGTCCTCTGGTGACGTACTCTTGGTGAACTGTAGTGGGCGCTAACATGAACAAACTTCTTGCATTTTCCCCTCGTGCCCCTATACCCCGTCAATAAAAGGCGTGGAGCTGACGCACGTCGCCTGTGCGGGGCGTGAATCTTGTCTAGAGCCGTTGCCGCAGCGCTAAGAAGCGGTGCGCCACGCGCAAGCGCCGCTTGGTGGAGAACGTCAACGCCAGCGGCTGAAGCTGGAGTCATTTTCAGCTTTTGGTATGCCTGAAGGCACACCCTGATTCGAGCATTTTTCAATGGACTGTGACGCCGAGCCTTTCCGAAACTTGAACACGCTGCAAACAGAGTGCAGAGATCCGTCGTTGGCAGGCCTTCGCGTTGTGAAGGCCTGCGCTTCCTGAGGATGACAGCGTAAACTCAGGGAACAAATTTATGGTTCCTTGGCGGTCCACCGTTCAGCCTGGATAAAACCCAGCCGACGAGCCTACCCATTGCATGTTTTTGTTGTGGTCGACGCCCATCATCAGGCCGCGTCCCATGCGGATGATGGTCATGACCGGCAGCAGGTCGTCCAGCCAGATGTACATGATGCGGATCTCCGCCTTGGTCCCGCCCAACCGCGTTTCAATCACCGGCTCAAACTGCATCCGCTCCTGCAAAATGTACTGTGAACGTTTTTCCTTGGGGATGTTCGCCAGATCTTCTTTCGTGGGATTGAGAATCACGCCCAGCCCGGCGAAGGAAAACAGAGGCTTCACCACGTAGTTCTCCAGATCCTGCGGCAGGGGTTCCACGCGATCGAGAAAGGACGTCTTAGGCACGCATTCATGCCGCAAGAAAGGCAGGGAAAACTTGCTCATGCGGAAGTACCAGTTGGGGTGTCCGGCCCACTCCACGTCCAGTTCGTCCGTAAAGTTGAAGGAAAGTTTCAGTTTCTTGCGCACCAGCTCATCGACGATGGCGCGGTTGTAAATCCGGCGAATGGGGGTGCGCTGGCCTTCGCGATCGTAAAACAGCTCATTGCCTCGTTTCTCGATGTCGGTAATGGAAACGGTCGCAATACCGAGCAGCTTTTCGGTCAGCAGAAAATCCGGCAGCGTCTTTTGGTGCTGAGGATCAATCTCCATCAAAATCACGTTCTGCGGATTCTGATCGCCGACAATGGCGCGCCGCAGCAGCTTCTTGTATGCCTCCCAGTCCAGGCCGCCCAGCAGGTACTGCAAGTTCTCATCTAGTTCAAAGACTTCGATGTAGGTCTGCGACAGCATCGCCTGATAGGCGTAGAGGGACGGGAAGCCCTGCAACTCAACCAGCTTGGGCTGCAGCTTGCCCGCCGCACTCCGCACCAGCCCAAAGTCGACTTGAATGAACAAGGGATGCGGCGCCTCGCGGGGAACATTGAAATCCGGCGGGATCGCATCGAACGAAGCTTTGCGATATTCCAGTCCTCCCAACTGCCGGATCAGTTCTTCGCCATACTGCGACATCTGGTCCAAGAGTGGCTTGGGGAAAAAACAAGGCGTCTCGGAAAGCTGGAACTTGACTGGCGTACCGCAGCGCTCTTCCATCAACCGCAGAAGAGCCTGATATTTTTCAGGAGTGAAGTTCGCGTTGAACTGCTGTCGCAGGGCAGGAATCATTGGTTCTTTCGAGTTGTCACAATGAGCGGAGTAGCTGACGCGCGAAGCGAATCCACTACGCAGTCGACGGACCCTTGTTCACTCAGCCACGCGATGCTGCTCCAAGGCGTTCTCCGGACAAAGTGCTTCCGGGCGCACTCGGTAAAATTCCCTGCAGCGCGGGCGTGAGAACTGGTCTTTCGCCCCGCTGGGGCTTGTCTGTTTCCCGCTTTTCCCCACGGCTTACGCCGTGGACTGCACTCTTACGCCGCTTCGCGGCTAATATCGTGGGGCTTTGTTCCACCGCCAAGATTGTAGAACGCATGCACACTCTGCAGCGCTATTGCAATTCAATCTACGTTCGGTCCTTCGACTCCGCTCAGGATGACATAATTTTTGTTTATGCTTCGATCAAGAACTTTCCATCCCGCATGATTTGTTCGTCATCGACCCAGATATCGAACTTCCGCCCCACCACATCGATGTGGGTCGACGAAAACCACTCCGCCCCGGTGTGTGCACCATAGGGATTGCCAAATGCAATGTGTACCCCAGGGTATTTCTCGTCCTGCAGAATCTGCCCGATCACATCTTTCAATTCGATGTTGGTGCCAATGGCAAATTCGCCCACGCGGTCGCTGTTCTCATCGGTATGGGTGTAGGTCCAGAAATCACTTTCCAGATCGTGGTTCGCGGAATGAGCCTCCACCACGCGATTTGCCTTTACGCGAATGGTTAGCGGATGCTCGCGCAAACTGCCAAACTTGGCGCACAGCCAATCGCCCACTACGCCATCAATCACAAACGTGCCATTGACCTCGCCCGGGGTAGTAAAAACTTCCCCGCCCGGCAGGTTGCCCCATTTGTCCGGACTGATAATGCCGCTCGTCTTCACCCAGCGATAATTCGGATTCAAATCGGCGACCAGATCCGTTCCCGCTGCCGTCCTGGCCCGAACCTGTTTCGCCCGTCGAACCATCTCGACTACCTTGACGCTGATGCGGTCCACTTTGAGAAAGTCCGCGCGCATTCCTTCCAGCATGATCTGGCGGTTGACGTTCACCATGTGGGCATGGCGAATCTTGCGGCGGTTCACTACGTCGGTCATCTGCATGCGCGAGCGCAATTCATTGGCCTGCGCCTGCACGGCAAAGATGCTGACCTGGCTGGTCTCAAGATCCTCAACAATCTCGCGCGGAAGATCGCCCAGCGGTCGCGGCGCCAAGTCCTCGAGCACCCACGCGTGGTACGGAGCCCCAACGGCGTCCAGCTCGCGGACCATGCTGGCGGCGATTTCCTTAGTGGCCTCGTCGGTGATGACCGTGACCTTCTCGCCGGGCTGCACCCGCAAGCAAACCTCTACGGCATTGCGGGCTCCGGGAGTAAGTTCAGGATCGAATGGAATCGTACTCAACTTGCGGTTGGCTTCGCTGACAGGAACGCTCATTACCCAACTTTTCTAGCGGAAGATGCGAGCGGCACATCGCTCACTCCCACTTCCGTCTCTTCAATAATGTAGTCGACCACTTTTTTCAGGTCGCCCGTCTCCTCGAACACGCGCAACTGGCGTTCCGCCCCGTTTCCCATTTCCAGGATCTGGTGAATGTAGTTCAACTCCTCGCGCGAATCCAACTCGTCCACTACGTCGTCCACGAATTCCAAGTACTCGAGAATCAAATCACGCGCCGGAACTTCCTCCTGCTTTCCGAAATCAATCAGCTTCCCGGTCAGCCCATAACGCGCGGCCCGCCACTTATTCTCCATAAGCAGCGCGCGCCGGTAAAGCCGGAACCCCTGATTCGCGGCGTGCAGCTTATAAAGCTTGGCGACCGTTGCTTGGATGAGGGCAGCCAGGGCAATGGTTTCATCCACCCGCATGGGAATATCGCAAACCCGGAACTCCAGCGTGTTAAAGAATGGATGTGGCCGAATATCCCACCAGATCTTTTTGGCGTTGTCGATGCAGTTGGTCTTGATCAGCAGCTTGATGAAGTTTTCATATTCCCCCCAGCTGGGGAAATAGTCCGGAATATTGGTTCGCGGGAATTTGTCGAAGACCTTGCACCGGTATGATTTCAACCCGGTGTTCATGCCCAGCCAGAAAGGAGAGTTGGTCGAAAGAGCCAGGATGTGCGGCACAAAGTAGCGGGCATGGTTCATTAACTGGATGGCGATCTCGCGATCCTCGATCCCAATGTGAACGTGTAGACCAAAAATCAAGTTCGCCCGCGCGACTAGTTGCATATCCTCGACAATGTTTTTGTAGCGCTCGTCGGGAGTAATCTCCTGCACGCGCCAATCGGCAAAAGGGTGGGTCGCCGCCGAGGCCAGCCGCAGTCCATTTTCCCTGGCCAACGTGATCATGTCGTGCCGCAGCTTCTTAACTTCTGCCTTGGCCTCTTTGATGTTGTGGCAGACCGACGTCCCCACCTCGACCACCGCCTGGTGCAATTCCGCCTTGACCCGCTCCTGCAGGCGCATCCGCCCTTGTTCCATCATCTCGGTGTGGATATGCGAGCGCAGGTCGCGGGTGACCGGATCAACGGTCTGATATTCCTCTTCAATTCCGATAGTGAAGGTAGGTCGCATCGTCTAAAGACAGCTCGGTCGAGCAACAGTATAACAATCAGGGCGAGATTAATCCCAATGTTTGTAGGATCACGAGGGGAAGGCGGTGATCAAGGACGGGCGGGACTCCCGTCCTCCACTTAAGCCCGAGCACGCTTGCGAGCTGCTGGCCTCGCCACGGTCGCTTGCACTGGCTGTTCCCCTGCCAAGAAGGCAGACCATTTCAATTCGCGGGCGGGGTTCTCGTCGCTAAGCGCTTTTTTTACAGCCATTTCCGCGACAGCATTCACCACCCATTCGAAGTTTTCCTGACCTACTGAAGTAGCCTCGGCATCGGGCGCTGGATTCAAAAAGTCGATTGCATAAGGAACCCCATCCTCCACCGCAAACTCAACCGTATTGAGATCGTAGCCCAAGGCGCGGCACAATGTAAGCGCGTCGCGCTCCACCCGTTCCAGCAACTTGGGATCGGCGGGGACGGGATTTCGGACGTAGCGTTCGTGGAATGGCACACGCGGATCGTAGTACATAATCCGCACCATTTCCTGTCCGACCACATAGCAGCGGAAATATTCTTTGAACTCCACTCCATGCTGCAGCGTCATGCACAGGTCGCCGGTCTGGTTGTAATGATGGAAGAATTCTTCCGGCGAGTGCACCTTGTAAACGTGCTTCCAGCCGCCGCCGGAGTAGGGTTTCAGGAACGCCGGAAAGCCGACATACTCAAAAATCTCTTCCCAATTCAAAGGAAAGATCAAGTTGCGCATGGATTTGTCAGTCGTGCCCTCGGGATGCTTGTTGTGAGGCAAAATCACCGTCGGCGGGATGGCCACGCCCAGCTTGCTGCCGAGCGCGTAGTTGAAAAACTTGTCATCGGCTGTCCACCAAAACGGATTATTGATCACGATGGTCCCGTTCAGCGCAGCGTTCTTCAGATAAGCGCGGTAGAACGGAATGTCCTGCGAAATCCGGTCAATGATTAGCCGATATCCACTGGGATCGGCCATCTTCACCCCACCCAGCTTCACGAACTCGGCGGCCACACCGTCGACTTTCATGGCGTTGATCTTTTCCACCACAGCCGGCGGAAACGTATTTTCCATGCCAAACAAGATCCCGATCTTCTTCATCACTTATCTCCTGTACAGACGTTGCTTGCAACGTCTCTCTTTCCATGCACAACAAGGACGTAGCAAGCTACGTCTTTACGAGGCGCTGCAACCTGCTAAAAGTACTTCCCTGCCATCCTCTCCCACAACGGCCAATCGTGCTTCAAATTGTCGCCCCACACATCCAGCCAATGGGGAACTCCCTTCTGATGCAAGGCGGCAGACAGCTTCACGTTCTGATCCAAGCACATATCCCAATGGGCCGATCCCAGCACGATCTGCATTTGCCGGTAGCGGCTCAGAAACCACTCGTCATTCGTATTGGGCAGATAATCCGCCGGGCAATTGAAATAACAATCGTCGTCGTAGTACCCATCCAGAAACTGATGGATGTCATACGCTCCACTCATGGCTACACAATGGGTCACCACATCAGGATGCTTCAACGAAAAGTTAACCGCATGGTAACCACCGAAGCTGCATCCGGTCACGGCCAGTTTTGGCGACTGATTCTTCCAGCGGAGGAACGGAAGGAATTCGTGCAGAATGTAGCGCTCATATTGCAAATGCCGCAGCACGCGCTGCCGCGGATGAACGCTCTTGTTGTACCAGCTTTCGGTATCCACGGCGTCGGGACAAAATATCTGCAACTCGCCGCTCTCAAGCTTCGGCGCGAGCACCCCAATCATGCCGCGATCTTCATATTCAAAAAACTTTCCCATCGACGTCGGAAACACCAGCAGCGGCGGGCCGGCGTGCCCAAAGACGAGCGCCTCCATGTCGCGATGAAGTTCCTGGCTATATCCTCGGTGATATTCGCGGTTCATTTATGCGCAGAGCAGCGCCGAAGTATCTTACCTGATTCCACTGGTTGCGTGGGGACGGACAACTCGCCCGACGAGGCCAGTCAAGCTCGGCAGCAATCTGGCTCTCTCCACAAAAAAGCCCGCCTCTAAGCGAAGCGGGCTGTGCTAAAAGAGTGTCGCTTTACTTGCCCCCGAAGCCTCTGTCCACTCCAACGCCCGTGCAGAAATCCCATCCGGTGGTTGCGCTGTGGGTGCCGCAACTGCCCGAAGTGATGTCCGTAAAATCGGAGGTGTTGGTGTAATTGGCATAAATCTCTGTGTTCTCGGCGTTGCTGCTGGTGTTGAAGGTTCCAGCGTTGTTGACGATGCCGGCCAGCGAGGGCGAGGCTACGCTGGTGCCGTACACTTCCAGCCATGCGCCGTAACAGTTTGAGTTGTACACAGCCACCGGGGAACCACCGCTGGAGTCAAAGGAAAGATCCGGCGTGCCGCGCTTGGTTCCCACAATGCCGGAGATGCTGTTCTGGAACGACGGCCTGGCTTCGTACGCGCTGGGGCCGCCGCCTCCGTCGCTCCATGCGGTCTGGTTGGTATAGTTCCCGCCGCTACGATTGACTTGGGTGCCACCGGCAGAAACCACGTTGACCGACGAGCTCGGATAAATCACGCCGGGAGAATCGCCCGCCGAGGCGAAATAGACCACACCCGACTGAGTGAAGTAGTGGTCCGAGCCGGTCTCGCTGCTGGTTTCACTGCCGCCCCAGCTCATCGAAACTTCACCCTTGCCGCCATGCGAGGCGATATACGAATTAGCCGCCGTCACCGCCTGATATAAAGCGCTGTTCGAGGCCGAAGACGCTTCCATCAGCACGATCTGGGCATTGGGCGCCATGGCGTGCGCCCATTCGATGTCCAGCGACTCCTCGAGTTGCCAGCCGCTGCGGCAGCCATTCGTCGGTCTTCTTCCGCTGGCATACTCTACAGTAAAGTTCGCTGCCGGCAAACCAAAGTCGCTGGAGAAAGTAGCCAGGTCGGCCGCGGCGCTGGGATAGTCATAAGCGTCCACGATCACAATCACGCCGCTGCCGCCGCTAGGAACTTCCGTCGCCGTGGCGATCGGACATCCGGCGATCGGGTTCGCGACCACGTCGTATACGCAGCCCAGTGAGGCTGGTGTTTCCCCGCCCGGGTTGAATTGCGGCTCAATGACCCCGTTCGGGGCATAGATGATGTAGTTGGTGTGCATCCTTCGGCCTACGTCCTTTGGCCGTTCGATGCTCGAACGCGGAACAATGCCGTCGCCCCGCCGCACTTGCGCGGAGGCGACACTCGCCGCAGCAATCACGGCGACAAAAATCATCTTGCGCATTTCTTTCCTCCTTAAGGGAATCTTGGGTTTGCGATAACCAAGCCCAAGGCTATAACGCTGACTGGGTATTTCCCGAGCCGGATTTCCACCGACTCCGGCTCAAATCCGGCTCAAAATCGAACAACAGGCCACGATTCTGAAGCTGCTGTTTATGGATGTCAATGTTAATTCGCGTGATTGCACCACCGCGATTTCAAATCAGGACACTTAGCGGATTTCGAGCCCGTTGGCGCTGTCTAAATTCCAGACATATGGACAGGTTGTGTGGTGACGAGGGTGACGGGCGACTCGCCCATCCAGCTAAAATCAACTCATGCGAGCCATGCGCCTAGACTATCCGCGACCCGTCGAAGATTCTCCGCTTCATCTCGAAGAGCTCCCCACGCCAACTCCGGGGCCGGGAGAAATACGCGTGCGCGTGCGCTGCTGCGGGCTCTGCCACACCGATCTGCATACCGTCGAAGGCGATCTGCAATTGCCCCGGCTGCCAGTCGTGCCCGGCCACCAGATTGTCGGAATTGTGGATTCTCTTGGCCCCGGCACGAGCATCTTCAAGGAAGGAGACCGCGTCGGCATTCCCTGGCTGCATTCAACCGACAATCAATGCGACTACTGCCGTCGAGGCCTGGAGAACCTGTGCGATCATGCGCAGTTCACCGGATATCACGTCGACGGCGGGTACGCGGAGTACACCGTGGTCCACGAGAACTACGCGTATCGCATTCCGGAAGTATTCTCGGACGAGAACGCCGCCCCGCTGCTGTGCGCGGGAATCATTGGATACCGTTCCTACCGGCTGAGCGGCGTGCGCCCGGGCAAGCGCCTCGGACTTTATGGCTTTGGAGCTTCCGCTCACCTGGTGTTGCAATTCGCGCGGCACCAGGGCTGCGAGGTCTACGTCTTCACTCGCACTGCGATCCACCGCGAACTGGCCCAACGTCTAGCGGCCGCGTGGGTGGGCAGCGCCGAGGACACGCCGCCGCAACCGCTCGACGCCGCCATCATCTTTGCGCCCGCCGGCGCTCTTATTCCCCAGGCGCTGCGGGTTCTCCGCAAAGCCGGAACCCTTGCGTTGGCGGGCATCACCATGAGTTCTATTCCGTCCATGGATTATTCCCTGCTCTACCAGGAAAGAGTGATTCGCAGCGTCGCCAACAGCACGCGTCAGGACGCGCGCGAGTTCCTGCAGCTCGCAGCCCAAGTCCCGCTCCAAACCGACGTGGAGATCTTCGAGCTGGAACAAGCCAACCAAGCCTTGCAGGCCCTGAAGAAAAGTGGAATCAAAGCAGCGGGCGTGCTGCGAATGTAGGCGCTCGTGCAGCCCCATTTGAAGGAGATTTACTCAGTCCTTCCCGGCATCAAACGGGCGCAAAAATGCCGCAGGCTGAAACTTGAAATACGCCGGGGGCACATGGACTTCCTTGCCATTGACCGACAACACATTGAACTTCGATCCCAAAGCCTTGGCTGCCTTGTTCAGCACGTCTG
>Ga0074044_10003220_pt1 | contig 13973 bp, 12 predicted proteins | sample BogForMeECP23OM1_FD_94443 | JGI IMG/M metagenome (GOLD analysis project Ga0074044, IMG submission 94443) | Bog forest soil microbial communities from Calvert Island, British Columbia, Canada - Bog Forest MetaG ECP23OM1 | ecosystem: Environmental > Terrestrial > Soil > Wetlands ... | reverse complement strand
GGGACGCCCGGCCCTCGCGTCGCTTCCAGCGTTTTTCCGATGCGCATCTGGTTGTGGGCCACCACGGCCCCCGCGGCATCCAGAATCGTCTGCTTCGAGCGGTAGTTCTTCTCCAGCCGCACGATCCGCGCGCCCGGAAAGTCCTGCTCGAACCGCAGGATGTGCCGCACATCCGCCCCGCGCCAGCTATAGATGGACTGGTCTTCGTCGCCCACCACGCACAGATTTCCCTCCGGCCCCGTGAGCAGCCGCAGGATTTCGTATTGCAGCCGGTTGGTGTCCTGATACTCGTCCACGTGGATGTGGCGGAAGCGCCCGCTCCACGCGGCGCGTGCCTCCGGATGGTCGCGCAGCACCTCCTGCGCGCGCAGCAGCAGGTCGTCAAAATCCAGCGCGTGCGCCGCGCGCAGAAGCCCCTCGTACGCGCCGTAGATCTGCGCAAAGCCGCGGTCGCGCGCGTCCCGCGCCTCCGCCGCCGCCGTCTCGGGGCCGACGCCCACATTTTTCGCGCCGCTGATGCGCTCCAGCGTGGCGCGCGGCGTGAACGCCTTTTCATCGTGTCCCAGTTGCGCCACAGCCAGTTTCACGGCGGCCGACTGGTCGTCCTCGTCGAAAATCGTGAAGTTCCGCGGCAATCCCAGCCGTGGCGCCTCCCGCCGCAGCAGCCGCGCGCAGAAGGAGTGAAACGTCGAAATCCACACCTCCCCGGCGGCCTGTCCCGACCCTGCCAGCAGGCGTCCCGCGCGTTCCCGCATCTGCCCCGCCGCTTTGTTCGTAAACGTGACCGCCAGCACCGCACCCGGCGGAACGCCCTGCTCGACGAGGTAGGCCACGCGATGCGTGATCACTCGCGTCTTTCCGCTTCCCGCCCCCGCCAGCACGAGCAGGGGGCCCTCCGTTGTCGTTACCGCTTCGCGCTGCTGGGGGTTGAGTTGTTCGAGAAGGTCCATGGAGAGTGTGTCGGTCGCGTGGTGAAACGAAGAATTGTAGACGACAGCCCGAAGCACGGCAAACCGCGGTTCTCGTGGCACAGACTTCAGTCTGTGCTCCTGTCTCATGTGCAGGTGAATCCTTGAGATCCGCAGCCAGCCACCAGGAGATCAGTTTCTGCCATCACCCGCGGGCCGCACGACGGCGGTGGTCCACTGCTGGGCGTTCAGCGAGTGGCGGGACCCAGGTCAATCTCGAAGAAAAGCAGCTTCTCCCCCGAGCCGAACCGGCGAACATCGGGAATGTACAGTGTCGCGTTTCCCACCCAATCGAAATGGTCGTCAATATCGAACATCACGAATCCGTGGACCGTGTTGTGCGGCCCGATCAGGTCTCCCGGCAGCATCTCGGGGCGCAGGGCATCTTCCATCTTCGCCACGTCTTTGCTTTTATTCCCGCCGGCGCCCACGCCCGGAATCGGGCTGCGCCGTTTTTTCGGGTTTGGCCCATTCGGCAAAACGATCCGGAAGGCCGCCTCCAGCGCCGTCAGCGCCGCAATGCGCTGCCGCGGCTGCCCCGGCGCCGAGATCTTCAGCTCGATGGTGTCCAGCCGTATCTGCATCGGACCGTCCGTGTCGTTCCGCAAATACACTTCGATGGCCAGCAGTCCCACATGGTAAGGATGCTTCTTTCCGAATCTCGCCTCGGAGCGCTCGCTGGTCAGATACGGGTCCGCGGCGATCAACAGTCCCTGGTGGGAATCATGGGCGGGAAGGGCAGCCGCCTGTGCGCTCGCGCTGGCCTGCGCCTGGCCCTGCGGGTTTGCCTGCGCTAAGAGGCTGGCGAATAGTCCTGCCACCGCGAGCACCCCTGCCAGCGCCGCTGCAAGGAGCGCCGTACCCGGCATTCTCGCGCCACGTCTCGTTTGTGCATGCATCCGTGAATGCTTTCGCCGCCGGGCGGCCGATGCACACTATAATACCCAATTGTGCGCGGGCCGGCTCAGGGGAACGCGGCGCCGGCCGCGCGCGCCCTCTCATGTATTTTCTCTACACAGTTCTGACGGCGCTGGGCGTACTCCTGCTGCTCCCCTATTTCGCCTTCCTCCGCTGGCGCCGCGGCAAGCATTTTCACGGTCTCCGCGAGCGCCTGGGATCCCTCCCGGCGACGGTCAAATCCGCCGCAGCCGGGCCGGATGGCGCCATTTGGATTCACGCCGTCTCCGTCGGAGAAGTTCTGGCCGCCATCCCGCTCGTCCGCCGCCTCCGCGAACGATTCCCCGGCCGGCCCCTGGTGGTCTCCACCACCACTCCAGCCGGACAGGCCCTGGCCCACGCACGCTTCTCGCCCCCGGCCGGCGCCGATGCCGTCTTTTATTTCCCGCTCGATTGGCCCATTTGCGTCCGGCGCGCCTTCCGCGCCGTGCGGCCTGCCCTGGTCGTCATTGTGGAGACGGAGATCTGGCCGAATTTTCTCCGCCATGCCCGCCGCCGCGGGGTGCCCGTGGTCTTCGTTAACGGGCGCATCTCGCCGCGTTCGTTCGCGCGCTCCCTCCGCTGGAAGTGGCTGGCCGGCGGATTCTTTCGTAGCGTGCTGGCTGGTCCGCGGTTCTTCCTGATGCAGAGTGAAGCGGACGCGGAGCGCTTGCGCACCCTCGGCGCCGACCCGCGCCGCGTCGAGGTCACCGGCAATTTGAAATACGACATCGCTCCTCCTGCGCCCGGCCCGGTTGTGGACTGGCTGGCACGGGCCGCAGAGAGCCGCGGGCCCATCCTCGTTGCCGGCAGCGTCATCGCCGGCGAAGAGGAGCCCGTGCTGGACGCCTTTGCCGCTGTCCGGAAACGGTTCCCCGGCGCCCTGCTGGTTCTCGCTCCGCGCAAACCGGATCGGTTCGATTCCGCGGCTGAAGTTGTCGCACGCCGCGGCTTCCGTTGCCTGCGCCGCTCCGCCGCGGACCTCGCACAGCCCTTTCCTGCCGACACCGAGGTGCTTATGCTGGACACCGTCGGTGAACTCGCCGCGGTCTATCAGCTCGCTGCCGCGGTGTTCGTCGGCGGCTCGCTGGTTCCCGCGGGCGGCCACAACATCCTCGAGCCCGCGGCGTTCGGCAAAGTGCCGGTGTTCGGCCCCCACATGGAGAATTTCCGCGACATGGCGGAGGAGTTTCGCGGCGCCGGCGCCGCGGTGGAGGTTTCTGGAGGCGAAGATCTCGCCCGCCGCTGGATCGAGCTGCTCGAAAACCAGCCGCAGCGCGAGGCGCTCGGCCGCGCCGCTCGCCTGCTGGTGGAGCGGAATCGCGGCGCCACCCAGCGCGTCCTGGAACGCCTGGCCGCCGCCCTCGCCGAATCGCGGCCGGTCCCGGAGCGATCTTCGTCGTGGCCTCGCGCCGCCCTGCGCCCGCTCTCACCGGTGTATGGATTGGCTGCCTGGCTCCGCGCCTGGGCCTACCGCATGGGTTTTCTGCGCTCGCGTCGGTTGCCCGCCACCGTCATCAGCGTCGGCAATCTCACCGTGGGCGGCACTGGAAAAACGCCCTTCGTGGCCTGGCTCGCCGAGCGCATCGAACAGAAAGGCCACAATGTGGCCATCCTCTCGCGCGGCTATCGGGGTTTCGGCCGGGGATCGGCGGCTTCGGCCGGCGAAGTGCGTCCCGGCACGGGGGCCGGCGGCGCTGACGAACCAGTTCTGCTGCACGCTCGATTGGCCGGCCGCGTTCCCATTGCTGTCGGGCGGCAGCGCTATCTCGCCGCCCAGCCGCTCCTCGCGCGCGGCGTCAACTGGTTCCTATTGGACGATGGCTTTCAGCACCTCCAGCTCTGCCGTGATGTGGACGTCGTCCTCGTGGATGCTACCGATCCCTTCGGCCATGGATTGCTGCCCGCGGGTCGCGCCCGCGAGCCCCGCTCCGCGCTCCGCCGCGCGGACATTCTCCTGATCACCCGTGCCGTGCGCGCGCCGGGCCTGGAAGCCGCGCTCCGCCGCCACTCAAGTGCGCCGATTTTCTACGCCACGACCGTCTGGGACGAATTGGTGCCGCTCCCGGCGCAGCAGTCCGCAGGCCTCCGCGTGGCCCAGGCTCAGCCCGATCACCCGGAAAGCGAACAGGCCCGCCCCGGCGCGTCCCTCCTGTCGCCCGGCTCCCCCAACGGGCAGCCCCGTTACTTCGCGTTTTGCGGCATCGGAAACCCCGACGCGTTCTTCTCCGATTTGCGCCTCTGGTCGGGCCAGCTCCGCGGCACGGTGGTCGGCGAAAAGACATTTCCCGATCACCACAGCTACTCCCAGGAGGATCTCCGGGCGGTGGAGCACGCCGCGCGCGAATCCGGTGGCACCGCGCTGGTCTGCACCGAGAAGGATGCCCGCAATCTACCCTCGCCGCTCACGTCATCATTCCCGCTCTTCGCCTGCCGCATCCGCCTCGTCCCGGCAGACGAGGAGGGCGTCTTCCAGGCCATTCTCCAGGCCGCCGAGCGGCGCCGCGGAGCAAACGCGTGAAGCTGCTCGTGCGCGCCACCAACTGGGTCGGCGACGCGATCCTTTGCATCCCCGCGCTCGCCGCCTTGCGGGCGCGCTGGCCCGATGCGGAAATCGCCGTGCTCGCGCGCCCCTGGGTTGCCGATCTCTACCGCGATCAGGCGCTTGTGGACCGGCTGATCCCTTACGATCATCGCGGCCGGCATCGCGGCATTGCCGGTATCGAGCGCCTGGCGGGCGAACTTCGCGCCCTGCGCTTCGATTCCGCCGTGCTCTTTCAGAATGCCTTCGAAGCCGCCTGGATCGCCTGGCGCGCCGGCATCCCGGAACGCATCGGCTACGCTCGCGATGCTCGCGGCCCTCTGCTCACCAGATCCGTTCCCGTGCCGCTCCCCGGCGAGATTCCCCCGCACGAGGCAAATTATTATCTGGAGCTTCTTCGGCGCGCCGGCTGGATCGCAGCCCTGCCCGAAATTCCTCCCGTTCGTCTCCGCGTTGCTCCCGATGCGCTCGACCGCGCGGAAAAATTCCTGCGCGACGCCGGCTGTCCCCCCGATTTGCCCCGAGTCGCCTTTGGTCCGGGCGCTGCCTACGGCACTGCGAAATGCTGGCCCGCCAATCGCTACGCCGATCTCGCGCGCCGTCTCGCCGAGGCGCATGGCGTCCGCGTGCTGCTGTTCGGCGCTGCATCGGAAGCCGCGGTGGCTGCCGAGGTGGAGCTCGGCGCCGGCCCCGCGGTCATCAATTTGATCGGCCGCAGCGCCATCGGCGATCTTCCCGCGCTGCTCGCCCGCTGTCACCTCTTCGTCGGAAACGATTCCGGCGCCATGCACGTGGCCGCCGCCGTGGGATTGCCCGTGGTCGCCGTGTTCGGTCCCACCGACCCGGAGGGCACACGCCCGCTCGCCGCGCAGCTCTCCATCGTCCAGCGAAGAGTGGCCTGCAGCCCCTGTTTTCTGCGACACTGTCCCATTGATCATCGCTGTATGAAGCTCGTTGACTTGCAACTCGTGCTCGATGCGGCCCGGGGCTGGCTCGCCTCGCTCCCCGCGCGGAAAGGACAGGACATCCGTGGCTGACCGGAAGACGCGCCGCGCCGTCTTTTTGGACCGCGACGGCACGCTCTGCGAGGAGGTGGGTTACCTGAACCACATCACCCGCCTGCATATTTTTCCGTTTGTCGCCACCGCCGTCCGCCGCCTCAACGACGCGGGCTTTCCCGTGATTGTCGTGACCAATCAATCCGGCGCCGCCCGCGGCATCTTTCCGGAGTCGCTCATCGCGGAGGTCCACGATCGCATCCGGCACGATCTCGCCGTCTCCGGCGCGCGCATCGACGCCTTCTACGCCTGCCCGCACCGTTCCGAGGACGGCTGCGACTGCCGGAAGCCGCGTACGGGATTGCTGGAGCGCGCGGCACGGGACCACGCCCTCACACTTCCCGGCTCCTGGGTTGTTGGTGACCGCCGCGCCGATGTGGACCTGGCGCGCAACGCCGGCGCTCGCAGCGTGCTCGTGCTCACCGGTTATGGCCGCGGGGAATTCGAATGGCACGCGCCCGGCTGGCCCTATCCCCCGGATTTCGTCGCGGAAGATCTCGGTGCCGCCGTGGAAAAGATCCTCGCACACGAATCTTCGGCAAGTGCTGCCGCGGCTGGAGGACGCCCGGCCTCCTCGGGCGGGGGCAGCCAATGAGCGCAGACCTCGTCCGCCTGATCGAACTCGCCGAATCATTCCCCCGCCAGCGCATCCTGGTCTTGGGCGATTTGGTGGCCGACGAATTTGTGACCGGCCAGATCACCCGCGTCTCGCGCGAGGCTCCCGTCCTCATCCTCCGCCACACCAACACGCGATTGGTGCCGGGCGGCGGCGCCAATGCCGCGAACAACCTTATTGACCTGGGCGCGCAGGTCCAGCTCGTCGGCGCGGTGGGCGACGACGCGGCAGGCCATGCGCTCCTCGACTATTTCCGACGCAAGCACGTTCCCGTCACCGGCATCCGCGTGCTCCGCGGCTGGACCACGCCCTCCAAAACGCGCTACCTCGCCGGGTTCTCCCATACCGCGAGCCAGCAGGTGCTCCGCGTGGACCGCGAGCCGCAGTCCGCCCTCCCGCCCGCCGCCCGCGAGCAGTTGGCACGCCGCGCCCGGCAGTTCGCCGCGAAGGCCGGCGCCGTGCTCGTCAGTGATTACGGGTTCGGTGCGGTCACACCCGGCCTGGTGCGCGGCCTGCGCCTCGATGCCAAGAAGCCTTCCACGCTCGATTCGCGCTACTCCCTGCTCGACTATCGCGCCACCGGCCTCACCGCCGCCACCCCCAACGAGCCGGAACTCGAAGCGCTCTACCACGCCCGCGTCGGCGACGACCGCGCCGCGCTCGAGCGCCTGGGCCGCCGCGCCTTGCGACATCTGGGGCTTCGCGCGCTCGTGGTCACGCGGGGAAAGGACGGGATGGCCGTCTTCGAGCCCGGCCGCCGCGTAGAAAACATTCCCGTTTACGGCGCGCCCGAGGCCGTGGATGTCACCGGAGCAGGCGACACCGTCATCGCCGCCTTCACCCTCGCGCTCGCCGCCGGTGCTTCCTTCCTGGACGCCGCGCGTCTGGCCAACTATGCCGGCGGCATCGTGGTGATGAAGCGCGGCACGGCCACGGTGACTCAGCTCGAACTCCTCGCGGCGCTTCGCGGCGAGATTACCGGCGAGGCGGCGCCGTCACCGGGCATCGCTCCCGCGGGCGCCCAGGGCAACGGCCGCGCCTCGCCGCATTCGAAGTGAACTCCCGCGGCAAAATCGTTTCACTGGAAAACCTTCGCGCCACGCTCGATGCCGCGCGCGCCCGCGGCAAATCCATCGTGCTCGCCAACGGAATTTTCGACCTGCTGCACGTCGGCCACGTGCGTTACCTTGAAGCCGCCAAACGCGAGGGCCATCTGCTCGTCGTCGGCATCAATTCCGACTCCAGCGCCCGGCAGTTGAAAGGACCCGGCCGGCCAATCCTGGACGAACGCGGCCGCGCCGAGCTCGTTGCCGCCCTGGCCGCCGTGGACAGCGTGGTGATCTTCAACGAACTGAACGTCGAAGCCCTGCTCCAGGCCATCCGTCCAAATGTTCATGCAAAGGGCACAGACTACACGCCGGAGACCGTCCCGGAGCGCGCAACCGCCGCGCGGCTGGGCATCCGCGTGGCTATCGTGGGCGACCCCAAGCAACATTCGACCACCGATCTCTTCGGCGCAATTCGAAAACGCGCCCGGCCGCCCAGATGACGCGCTCGCACATCTCGGATTCGCCGCGCCGTCTGCTGATTCTCCGCCTGGGCTCGCTGGGCGACATCATCCACGCCCTGCCCGTGGCCGCCACGCTCCGCGCCGCGTTCCCCTCCGCCTACATTGCCTGGCTCGTGGACAAACGTTGGCGCCCGCTGCTGGAGCAGGTGGAAGGCCTCGACGCAGTCCTTTCCGCGCCGAGCCAATCCTGGATTGGATTGTGGCAGGGAATCGTCCAGGTGCGCCGCGAGCGGTTCGATTGCGTCGTGGACGTGCAGGGCCTCTACAAATCCGCCCTTCCGGCCTGGCTCTCCGGCGCGCCCCGGCGCGTGGGATTCAATTGGGCCGCGGCGCGGGAAGGTGGCGCCTCGATGTTTTACAACTTGCGTGTTTCTCCAAAATTCGGCCATCGCATCGAAAAAAACCTCGCCCTCGCCGCGGCCCTCGGCGCGCGCGCCGGCTCTGGTGACTCCCCGGGAAGAGCGATGTTTCCCCTCCGCGTCCCCCCGGCCGCGGAGGCCAGCGTGCGCGAGATGCTGCGAGCGCGCGGCGTGGGCGAATATTTCATGGTCAGTCCGGGTGGCGGCTGGCTCTCCAAGTGCTGGCCCGCCGAACGCTACGGCGAGCTCCACCGCCGCCTCGCCGCCCGACTGGGCTACAGCGGGCTGGTCAGCTACGGGCCGGGAGAGCGCTCCCTGGCGGAAGCGGTTCGCGCGGCCGCTGGTTCTCCGGAGCCTCTTCTGCTCGAGCTGGATTTGCCTCAATTGATGGCTGCGCTGCGCGGCGCCCGATTCTTTGTCGGCGCGGACACGGGCCCGCTCCATCTGTCCGTCGCGCTCGGCACCCCGGTGGTCGGTTTGTACGGTCCCACGGACCCGTTGCAAACGGGCCCCTACTCGCGCCAGGACGTTGTCATCCGCAATGCCCTCCCGCACGAGACCACCTACCGCCGCGGCTCTTCCTACTCTCGCTCGATGCTTTCCATTTCCGTGGAGCAGGTGGAAGAGGGCGTCACCCGCAGGCTCGCTGCTGCCTCGATCCGGGCTGAGGCTGCGCGGTCGTGACTCCCGCGGCCTCTCTGCCGCCGCCGTGGCGTACCCGCTGGCGTGTGCGCATTGGCTATCCCGTCGGCATCGTCTGCTTCGTGCTGGCAGCCCCGAGGCCGGTGACGCTGGCCTGCGGCGGAGCGCTGGCCGCAGTCGGCCTGCTCGTTCGAGGTGCCGCTGCCGGCCATCTGCGCAAACACGAAGCGCTCGCCACCTCCGGCCCCTATGCCTGGACGCGCAGCCCGCTCTATTTCGGCAGTCTCCTTCTGGCTGCGGGTTTCTTGCTCGCGGCCGCTTCGTGGATTGCCGCTCTCGTTGCCTTCGTCTATCTACTTGTGTTCTATCCCGGGGTGATGCGGCGTGAGGAGGAAGAGCTGCGCGCCGAATACGGCGCCGCGTTCGACGAGTACGCCCGCCGCGTCCCTCACTTCTGGCCTCGCCCCCCCAGCGGCTCCGCCGTGGCCGCCCGGCCGGACGGGTTTTCCTGGATGCAGTACCGCCGAAACCGGGAATACCAGGCCGTCATCGGCGCGGTGGTTGCATTCGCGATTCTCGTGGCCAGAATGGCCTGGTCAGCACACTGAACGGCGCGCTGGCTAGGTGGGGAGGGCGCCCGGCCCCTCAGCCCGTCCCGCTGGCGCGATCAGAAGTAGCCGTAGACTTCGCGGATCATCCTCTCGAATTTCGGCGCGTATATCAGGTCAAAGGTCGGACCTTTTCCCGGAAACAATTTCAACGCGGCCTTCCGCGTCACCTCGGCGAGCCCCCGCGCTTCTTCCAGCGACATTCCGCCCTCGGCAATGCAGCTCAGCGCCAGGTGCACTGCGATCCGCAGGCGCCGTATCCGGCGGCTTTCTTCCTCCATCTCTTCCGGAGAGGGAATTCTCGGGCTTTCTGCTTCCATTCGAACCCTTCTGGATTATGATAGACCCATCGAGGGGGGACCCCGCATGCCCGACCCCAGGAGTCAAGATGCCGTTGTGATCGTTCACCGCGCCACCACGTCCACCGAGGCCATGGTGATCCGCGGGTTGCTCGAAAGCGCGGGGCTCAAAGTGCCTGACTTTTCTCCCGGTGAGCCCTTTCCCATGCACACTCCCCCCGCGGGAATGACGGACGGAGACATCCTGGTGCTCTCCTCGCAGGCCGAAGACGCGCGCCGTATCATCGCCGACTATTTGTCTTCGAACGAGGGCGTGGAGATTGAGACCTCCGACGAGGAGCCGCCTCCGCTCGAAGGCGCCTGACGCTTGCGGACGTAAATCACCTTCTCCACAGTCGCGCAAACCGTCCCTCCTTCATCCACCAGGTCCACGGAATACGTCCGGTCCACGGATCGCTGCATCTCCAGAGCCGAGCTGATTTGCGCGATTTCCTCGTCGCCCACCAGAAAGCGGGCCTGGAGCGCGGACCGGCCGGGCTTTTTGAATTCGATCCGCGCCGCTTTATCCCAAACCACGTACCCGGGGCCCAGCCGCTGGATGAGCATCAGCATGTAGATGGGATCCACCGCTCCGTACATGCTCCCTCCGAAAATTGTGCCCACGTAGTTGCGTGTGCGCCACGAGAGCGGCACCTCCAGCCGTACCTCCCGCCAGTCGGGCGCCACGTATTTCACCCGTCCTCCCGTTCCGCGGTAACACCCGTAGCGGTAAAACATCCAGCAGCGCAGCCGGTTCGCCATCGCTTCTTTCATGGCCTCCTCGACTCGAACCTCCCCGCGGGCCTCACTGCGGCGCCTGATCCTGCGCATAGGTGTGCAGGATGATTCCGTGGCCGTCCGTGGAAATTGTTGTCGCCCCATCCCGGTCCGTGCGCAGCAATCGCGTCCCGCGCCCTTTGAATTCATCCAGCACCGCCTGGTTCGGGTGCCCGTAGGGATTTTCCGCTCCCGCGGAAATCACCGAGACGCGCGGCGCGACTTCGCGGAGAAAATCGGGTGTCGTGGAAGTTTTGCTGCCGTGATGGCCCACTTTCAAAAAATCCGCATGGAGTGAATCGCCCCGCGCCACGAGTTCGCGCTCCACCGGCCGCTCGATATCCCCGACGAGAAGGTAGCGGACGCCGCCGAATTCGAGCCGCAGCACGAGGGAATCGTTGTTCGTCGCTTTCTCCGCCGGCGGGTCCTCCACCGGCCACAGGAACGCCCCCTGCACTCCGCCCCAGGCAAACGCGTCGCCGCGCTGGTGATGAATCATCGGCACGTGGTGGGCGCGCGCTTCCTCCTCGAGCGTCCGGAATCCCTGCGAGGTGATCTCGCGTCCCAGCCACAGCTCGCCAACCTGGAAATCGTCCAGGACCGCGTACAGGCCGTCCAGATGATCGCGATGCCCGTGAGTTAGCGCTACCGCATCCAGCCGCTTCAGGCCGCGCTCCCACAGGTAGGGCGCCACCACCTCCTCGCCCACGTCGAATTCCGGCCGCCCCGTCTCGCGCGCCAGCGGCGCCATCGCGCTCCCGCCGCCGTCCACCAGCAGCGTATGTCCGTCCGGAAAAACCACCAGGATGGAATCGCCCTGGCCCACGTCAATCACCGTCGCTTCGAGAACTCCAGGCGCCAATCGCGGCGCGAAGGGATACGTCGCCACGCAGAGCAGCAGCGCGCTGCACACTGCGGCGCAGCCCGCTGTGGCGAGCCGCAGCCATGGCCTTCGTATCCCGACGCTTCGGCTCGGGCCGGTCGGTGGGCGCGCCCCGCGCCACAGACACATCCCGAGCAGCACGAATCCGGCCGCGCACCCCGCGATCAACCATCCCGGCGGTCCGGGAATCCGGTACGAAAGCCGCGGCATCGCGGCAAACCATTCCACCGAGCCCACCAGCGCACTCGCGAGCCATCCCACGAACATCGCCAGCGGCCCAGCCAGCGCCAACGCCACGCTCCCCACCGCCAGACTCAGGAACCCCAGCGGCACAATCAATCCCGTCAGCGCCACCGCTGGCAAATTCGCCAGCGGCCCGGCCAGCGCCACGCGGTGAAAGTACAGCGCCAGGAGCGGCAGCAAACCCACCTGAATCGCCAGCGAAATCACCATCAGGTCCCAAATCGTCAGACCGAATCGCAGCGGGCCGGTGACCATCGCCAGGGCGTGCGGCCTCAGCGGCCGCGGGAGCCGCCATTCGAGCCGGTCTTTCACTTCCTGCCGCACCAGCATCCGGAATTGGCAGGGGCCGCGTGGGTGGAGCGGATCGCGCGTTTCATCGTTCACGTGGGCCAACGCCCGGCGATAGGGCGCCGTGGTGCCCTCGGCCAGCGGCACTCCAATCGCGGCGATGGCAACGACGGCGCTGATCGAAAGCTGAAAGCTCGGGTCAAACAGCGCCGCCGGATTCGCGCACAGGATCGCCAGCGCCGCGAGCGCCACTCCATTGAGCACCGCCGGGCGGCGGAAGAAAAGGCGCGCCCCGAGCACCGCGGCGGCCATCAGCGCAGCCCGCAGGATGGGCGGGCGCTCCTCCACGATCAGTACATAAAAAGCGAGCACGGCCATCGTCGCAAGCACGGCCGATTCCGGACCCAGCCGCAATCGCCGCCCCACCCAGAACACAAACGCGGCCAGCGCCGCCACGTGCAGCCCAGCCACCACCAGCACGTGGTAGACGCCGGTCTGCTGGAATTTTTCCGACACCGGATGTTCCAGGAACCCGCGGTCGCCCAGCAGCATCGCGCGCAGCACCGCGTCCACGTCCGGAGATTTAGCAAACAGCGCGTCCAGAGTCGCCAGAAGGTGATTCCGCAGCCGCGCGAATCGGTCCGGCAAGCGCGGAGGCAGAGTGGCCAGCCGCGTCAACAGACTGCCGTCGCGCAGCGAGCCCAGCAGATGAATGCCCTGGCGCTCGAGGCTGCCGCGCTCGTCAAACGCGCCGGGATTCAGATAATTCCGCGGGACGTGCGCGCGCAGCAGCAGTTCCACACGGTCGCCCGGCTGGACGGGCGGGGGTTCCACCCACTGGTGCGAAGGGAATTCCTCGAGCGTGGCGCGCAGGCCGCCGCTCACGCGCACGGCCTGCCCGGCCGCCTGCACCTCGTCCAGTTCCACGTCGTAACGGATTCCGGAAGGCAGTCGAGAAGGGCCCTGGCGCAGCCGGCCGCGCCACCGCAGAGCCTCGTGCGCGTCCACGCGCCCCGCGCTGATGACTGCTGCGGCGTTGTCGGGCCGGATATCGCGCCGGTGGAGTTCCGCGCCGAGCGCGCCGAGCACGACCCATGCCACGAGGCCCGCAGCCCACGCGGCGCGCAACGCGCCGCGCCGCAGGAGCAGCAGTCCGGCCAGCAAAGCCGCGGCCAGCAGCGCCGCTGATGCCGTCGGCGAAAGCGGCGCCGCGCGCTCGATTAGAATCCCGCAGGCCAGAGCGATGGCCGGCCACAGCGCGGGGAGCCTCATGACGCGCGCTCCCGGCGACGCAGCCGCACCAGGGTCTCCAGGTGGAAGCTCTGCGGGAACAGGTCGAACAGCTCGATCTCCGCGACTTCATAGCTTTCGGAGAGTCCCTTCAAATCTCGCGCCAGCGTCGCGGGATCGCAGGACACGTAGCGAATCTCGTCCGCACCCAGCGCCGCCACGCGCTCTCGCGCCGCGTCGGACATCCCCGAACGCGGCGGGTCCAGCAGGATCACGTCCGGCCGTTCGTTCCAGCGCGGCAGAAACTCCTCGGCGTCCTGCGTCCGGGCTTCAATCCGCACGCCCCCGCCCGAAGCCGCGCGAATGTTTTCTTCCAGGTCGCGCGTGGCCGCAGGATTTCCCTCCACGGCCAGCACGCGCTCGAAACTCTCCGCGAGCGGCAGCGAGAACAGGCCCACGCCGGCGTAGAGATCGAGCGCCAGCCGCCCGCTCGTTCCCGCCGTTGCCCGCCGCGCCAGCGTCTCCACGAGAAATCGGTTCACCTGAAAAAAGGAAAGGTGCCCCACCCGGTAACTCCGCTCGCCCACCCGATACATCAAATAGCCCGGCCCCAGCAGTTCGAAGCGGTCGCGGCCGGCATCGTGGAGCAGCAGGCTTTCGATTGCCGGGATGGCCTCCCGCAGCCGGCCGCCCAGGGCCTCCGCCGTCGTTCCCCCCAGATTCGCAAACGACGCGCTCAGCAGCAGCCGTCGGTCTTCTCCGTCTGCAAATGCTTCCACCTCGGAAAGCGTCGTGGGAATTTCTCCCCGTTCGATCAGGCCGCGCAGCCGCGCGAGCACGTCTTCGAGCGCCGGGCTGAGGATGGGACACCGGTCCACGGCGCACAGCTCGTGCGATCCGGCTTCCAGGTAGCCG
>Ga0074044_10003219_pt1 | contig 13976 bp, 16 predicted proteins | sample BogForMeECP23OM1_FD_94443 | JGI IMG/M metagenome (GOLD analysis project Ga0074044, IMG submission 94443) | Bog forest soil microbial communities from Calvert Island, British Columbia, Canada - Bog Forest MetaG ECP23OM1 | ecosystem: Environmental > Terrestrial > Soil > Wetlands ... | reverse complement strand
GAACTGCCCCCCGGCCTGTACGAGATGGTCATCGAGCAGCGGCCCAAGCACGGGGTGCCCCAGGGCCTCGACCGAGACACGTACACCGTGCGCTTCGAGACCCGGACCGTGGACGACATCCGCGCGTTGAACCCCGACCGCCGCACCGAGGAGTCGTTGTTCAGCACTATCAAGCAGGTTTCCGACATCAACGAACAGCTTTACGAATGGCTGTGCGGTCCGGTGATGCGCGCCATGTCGAACGAGGCCACGGCGCGACTCTTGCGCCTGCTGCACCCAATGCGGGTCCGGCAGTACCTGATCTCGGACCTCAACCCATCGCTCGCGGTGCTGCCGCTGGTCGCCGAGGGAGTGCGGCAGCACCGGCATCCGGCCTCCGAGGACAACGACTTCTTGCAGCTCGAGCACGCCGTCTCGAAGCAGGTTGTCGGCGCCCTCAACTTCTTCCGCGACCTGCGTGATTCCTGCGTCGAGCAGATGGTCAAGTTCGCCGACGGCCCAATGGGCCTTGGAGCCCTCTTCCCACCCGAGCCGCCATTGGAGGTCAAAGCCGAGAAGAGTGCCGAGGAGCAATCGAAGGCGGAGCTCGCCGCCCTGCGGGGCGAGTTCGAGCGGGGAGGCTTCATCGAGGCGGTCGCCCGGATGCTGGTCGCCGTGATCAGGAAGCGTGGCGCCATCGACCGCCGCTCATTTCTGATCGCAGAGGAAATCAGCGAGCACCGGCGCGGCCAGCCCGCGATCTCCGAGGCCGACCTGCATTCCGTGATGGCTGAGCAGGCACTGCTCATGCAGCTTGATCCGGAGGCCGCGCTCAAGGCACTGCCTCGGCTGCTGCCGTCCGAGGCTGACCGCGAGCGAGCCGTCGCGATTGTGGCGCGGATCATGATGCTGGAGCCTGCGCTGTCCGACCCCGACTCGCCCATGGCGAAGATGCTCCAGAAATACCTCGACCTCGATCCAAAGTGGCACATGACCCCGTCCCTGGTCGTGCAAGGGGGGACGTCATGAGCGGGGAATACCTCGAAAACCGGACCTTCGATGAGATCCTGGAACGGAGCGCCGCGCGGGCACCGATCCATCATCTGGTCGGGCTCGAGGACGTCGGGGCGGTGGCGGCCTTCCTGGTGGGCGACTGGGCCAAGTCCCTGACCGGGAGCACGACCTACGTCGATGCGGGATACCACATCATCGGCTAGCCGGGGCTCTCCGGCGGCCTCCGCCTCCCGGAGACCTGGGCCCTTCGGCGCGAGAGGAGTCACCCATGGACTACATCGAGAACCGGACCTTCGACGAGATCAAGGTCGGCGATTCGGCCCGCCTCGTCCGCACCCTGACCAAGGATGACATCAACATCTTTGCCGCGATGTCGGGCGACGTCAACCCGGCCCACATGGACGAGGAATACGCCAGGAGTGACCTGTTCCACAAGATCGTCGCCCACGGCATGTGGAGCGGGTCGCTGATCTCCACCCTCCTGGGCACCAAACTCCCCGGTCCGGGCGCTATCTACATGGGTCAGACGCTGACGTTCTGGAGGCCCGTCGGCCTGGGTGACCGCATCACCGTTTCCGTCACGGCGAAGGCGAAGGACCCGGAGAAGCACCGCGTGACCTTCGATTGTCAGTGCTCGAATGAGAAGGGCGAAGTTGTCATCACTGGCACCGCCGAAGTGCTCGCGCCGACGGAAAAGGTGAAGCGTCCGCGGGCCGTCCTACCGGAGGTCCGCGTGTACGACCCGGGCATGCGATACCGGCAACTGATCGACCTGACCAAGGGGCTGGAACCGATCCGCACGGCGGTCGTCCACCCGGTCGATCGGAACTCGCTCCAGGGGGCCATCGATGCCGCCCAGCTCAACTTGATGATTCCGGTCCTTGTCGGCCCCGCGGCCAAGATCCGCGCCGTCGCGGAAGCCGACGGGATCGATCTGTCGCCTTACGAGTTGATCCCGACCACGCACAGCCACGAGGCGGCCGCCCGGGCGGTCGCCCTGGCCCGCGCCGGCACGGTCGCGGCCCTGATGAAAGGGAGCCTGCACACCGATGAGCTGATGCACGAAGTGGTGGCCAAGGACACCGGCCTCACCACGGCGCGCCGGATCAGCCATGTCTTCGTGATGGACGTCCCGGCCTATCCCCGCATCCTGTTCCTCACGGACGCCGCCATCAACATCTCCCCCGAACTGGAGGACAAGCGCGATATCGTCCAGAACGCCATCGATCTGGCCCAGGTGCTGGGGATCGAAACCCCGAAAGTCGCGATCCTGTCGGTCGTCGAGACGGTGAGCCCGAAACTGCGGTCGACCATCGAGGCGGGGGCCCTGTGCAAGATGGCCGATCGCAAGCAGATCACGGGGGGCGTGGTGGACGGCCCGCTCGCCTTTGACAACGCCGTTTCCGAGGAGGCCGCGCAGGACAAGGGGATCGTCTCCGCGGTGGCCGGCCGGGCCGACATCCTGGTCGTTCCGGACCTCGAGGCCGGCAACATGCTCGTCAAACAACTGGAGTACCTGGCCGGGGCGCAAGGCGCGGGCATCGTGCTCGGCGCGAGGGTACCGATCGCGCTGACCAGCCGCGCGGACAAGCCGCCGAGCCGGATCGCGTCCTGCGCGATCGCCCTCCTGTTGGCACGCCACAAGAGGAACATCGAGGTATGACAAAGGTCATCCTGGTACTCAATACCGGCTCGTCGAGCGTCAAGTTCTCGGTGTTCTCCGTCGGCGACGGAGGTCTGCTCCCGCTGTACCGGGGCGAATTCGAAGAGATCGGCACCGCCCCCCACTTCTTCGTCAGGGACATGGACGGTGCGATCGTCGCCGACGAACGGGATTCCGTGGCAGAGGTGGCTTCACAGGAAGACGCCGTGCACCGGATCTTCGCCTGGTTCGAGTCCCACAGTGCGGGCCTGGAGGTTGTGGCGGCCGGCCACCGCGTTGTCCATGGAGGGCCGGTCTACTCCGAGCCGGTCGTGGTCGACGGGCCCACGCTCGACGCCTTGGCCGCCTATGAGCCGCTCGCCCCATCCCACCAGCCCCACAACCTCGCCCCCATCCGCGCGCTGTTCAGGTACCGTCCCGGGCTGATTCAGGTGGCCTGCTTCGACACGGCGTTCCACCGGACCGCCCCCCTGGTGGCCGATGTGTACGCGCTGCCCCGCGAATACTTGGACGCGGGCGTGCGCCGTTACGGCTTTCACGGGCTGTCGTTCGAGTACATCAGCCACGCCCTGCGGGCGCTCGACCCCGTCGCCGCGGCGGGGCGGGTGGTGATCGCCCACCTGGGCAACGGATGCAGCATGGCGGCCGTCCTGGCGGGCAAGAGCCTTGGCGACACGATGGGCTTCACGGCGCTCGACGGCCTGCCCATGGGCACGCGGTGCGGCCAGATCGACCCCGGCGTTCTTGTCTACCTGATGCAGCAACGGGGCATGTCGCTCGACCGGGTGGAGGACCTGCTCTACAACCACTCCGGCCTGAAGGGACTGTCCGGCGTCTCCAACGACATGCGCGACCTGCTGGCCAGCGACCGACCGGACGCCCGGCTCGCGGTCGATTACTTCGTCGACCGCATCGGCCGCGAACTCGGCTCGCTCGCCGCGGTCCTGAAAGGGCTGGACGCCCTGGTGTTCACCGCCGGCATCGGCGAGCACGCCGCCGAGATCCGCGCGCGGGTCTGCCGCGATGCGGCGTGGCTGGGCGTCGCACTCGACGACGAGGCCAACCGCCGGGGTGGCCCGCGAGTCTCCCCGGAAGGGCGTTCCCCCTCGGCCTGGGTCATCCCGACCGACGAAGAACTGATGATCGCCCGGCACACCCTCCGGCTCCTCGGTGGCGTGTCGAGCCCCCGGAAGAAAGGAGACGACGCACGATGATCGCCCAATTAGACCGCACGCTCGAGGGCCGCAAGGGACTGGTTGTGGGGATCGCCAACGCCCAGTCGATCGCCTACGGCTGTGCCCGGGCCTTCCGGTCACTGGGGGCCGAGCTGGCGGTCACCTATCTCAACGACAAGGCCAGGCCCCACGTCGAGCCCCTCGCGCAGGAGCTCCAGGCCCCCATCTTCCTGCCCTCAGTTGAGTGGGCACACCAAGGACTGCCATGAAAACAGCACGGCATCTGGATGATTTGGTTGCCATGATTCCCGATGGGGCGACTCTCATGATCGGCGGATTCTTCGGGGTCGGCTCGCCCCATCGCCTGATCCATGGGCTCGTCGCCGCCGGGCGCAAGGGGCTGATGATCATTGCCAATGATACCGATTATCCCGGTCGTGGCATCGGCAAGCTGATTGAGGCCCGGATGGTAAAGCGCCTGGTTGCCTCGCACATCGGGGCCAACCCAGAAACACAGCGGCAGATGCTCGCCGGGGAACTCGAGGTCGAGCTGGTACCCCAGGGGACGCTTGCCGAGAGGATCCGGGCGGGCGCCTGCGGCCTGGGAGGCGTGTTGACCAGGACCGGCCTGGGGACAGTCATCGAGCGAGACAAACTCACCGTCAAGGTCGATGGCGAAACCTGGCTGCTGGAAAAGCCGCTCCGCGCCGACTTCGCGCTCGTCAACGCCTGGCAAGCCGACTACCTCGGCAACCTCACGTACCAGCTCACGGCGCAGAACTTCAACCCGGTGATGGCGATGGCCGCGGCAACCGTCATCGCCGAGGCCGAGGAGATCGTCCCCGTCGGCACCATCCCGCCGGACTCGGTCCGGACGCCCGGGACCCTCGTGGATCACCTACTGGAGCGCCCCGCATGACCATGTCAGCCAAGGAGACCATCGCCCGCAGGGTCGCGAAAGAGGTGCGGCCCGGCTCGCTCGTGAACCTCGGCATAGGCCTGCCGACATTAGTGGAAGTTTACATGCCGCCGGGGGTGACCGCCTTCTTCCTCACGGAGAACGGCCTGATCGGCATCGGTGCGCCGCCCCCCCCGGGGATGGAGAACCCGGACCTCATCGACGCCGGGAATGAATACGTCACGGCCGTCCCCGGGGCCTCCAGTCTCGACAGCACCGTGACCTTCGGCCTGATCCGGGGCGGGCACCTCGACCTGACCGTCCTCGGCGGCCTTCAGGTCGACGCGCGGGGGCGCCTTGCCAATTGGATGGTCCCGGGAAAGCTCGTGCCGGGGATGGGCGGGGCGATGGATCTCGTCGACGGCGCCCGGCGCGTGATCATCGCCATGACCCACACCGCGAAGGGTGCGGCGAAGATCGTCGAGGAGTGCACGATGCCGCTCACCTCGGTCCGCCCTGTGAGCCTGGTGGTAACCGAGATGGCGGTGATTGAGCCGACCGCCGAAGGGCTCGTGCTGCGGGAGCGCGCGCCGGGGGTCTCGGTCGCCGACGTCGTCAGCGCAACAGCCGCCAAACTGATCATCCCGCCGACCGTCCCGGAGTATGCCCTGTCATGAACGAGGCCGTGAAGGCGAGTCACAACGGAGCCGACCGGCGGTCGTCCTACGAAAAAAAGTTTCGTTGCCGACGGCTGCTTGATCCCGGCCGCCCGTTGGCTTGCCGCGTCATTGAGGAGTAAGGCCATGTCGCGACTAGACGGAAAGCTCGCCATCGTTACCGGTTCAGCAAGCGGGATCGGCAGGCAGATCGCACTCCGCTTGGCGCGCGAGGGCGCGAAAGTCGCCGTCGCGGACCTCGACCTCGGCCGGGCCCAGGAGGTCGTGAGCGAGATCACGCTCGGCGGCGGCATCGCGACGGCGGTCGCGATGGACGTCGCCGACGAGGCGCAGGTCGAGGCTGGCGTCGACGAGGTCGCCGCTCGACTCGGCGGCGTCGACATCCTGGTCAGCAACGCCGGGATTCAGCACATCGCCCCGCTAGTCGACCTCCCGCTCGCCGACTGGCGGAAGATCCTGGCCGTGCACCTCGACGGGGCCTTCCTGACGACCCGTGCCTGCTTGCGGCACATGATCCGGCAGCGCCGCGGCGGGACCGTCCTTTACATCGGTTCGGTCCACTCAGTCGAGGCGTCGCCCCTGAAGGCACCCTACGTGACGGCCAAACACGGCCTGATCGGGCTCGCCCGGCTGGTCGCCAAGGAGGGGGCTGTTCACGGCGTTCGGGCCAACGTGATCTGCCCCGGCTTCGTTCGCACGCCCCTCGTCGATCGGCAGATCCCCGAGCAGGCCAGGGAATTGGGCCTGACCGAAGACGACGTCGTCAAGAAGGTCATGCTCCGGGAGACGGTCGACGGCGAGTTCACGACGGTGGAGGACATCGCGGAGGTGGCCGTCTTCTTCGCGGCATTCCCCTCACTGGCATTGACCGGGCAATCGCTGGTCGTGAGCCACGGCTGGCACATGCAATGACGCAGTACCGGTCGGCCGCCAGAGTCGAGAACAAGGAGTTCGCCTCGCGACCGCGCTCGGCGGACACCAAGGAAGCGATCAAGGCGCTTATTGAGAAGCGCCCGCCGGACTTCACGAGATCAGCCTGACTGGAAGGAGACTCCCATGAATACAATTGTGTGCATTAAACAGGTGCCGGCAAAAGACGCGCCCCTGGCGATTGCCGGAAACTGGATCAACGAATCAGACATCGAATTCGAGATGAACGAGCCGGATAGTTACGCCCTCGAAGAGGCGTTGCGGTTGAAGGAGAAGCACGGCGGGAAGGTGGTGGCACTTTCTTTGGGGCCGGAGCGCGTGAAGCAGACAATCCACGAGGCGCTGGCGAAGGGCGCGGACCGCGGGATTTACATTGCGGACGATCATTTCGCGCAGCTCGACCCGCTGGGAGCTGCGAAGGTGCTGGCGGCCGTGATTGCGAAGGAGAAATACGACCTGGTGCTCACGGGCTTGCAGAGCGATGACTGCGGCTTTGGGCAGACGGGCGTTTTACTTGCGGGCCTGCTAAATTTGCCTCACGCGACGATCATCATGCAAATCGACGTGCAGGACGGAGAAATGAAATTGAAGCGGGAGCTGGAAGCGGGATGGTTCCAGTGGATCGTGTGCCCGCTGCCGGCGGTGCTTTCAATCCAGTCCGGCATCAACAAGGTGCGGTACGCGACCATGAAAGGGATTATCGCGGCAAAGAAAAAGCAGATTCTTACGGTAGCGAAAGAGTCGCTGGGCGTGACAGTCGAACCGACGCAGAAAATTGAAAAGATTTACGTGCCGACGAAAACCAAGAAAACAGAATTCTTGACGGGGACCCCGAAGGAAATGGCGGCGAAGCTGGTGCAAAAGCTGAGGGTAGAAAGGCGGGTGATCTGATCATGAAACTACTAGTAATTGCGGAACAGCGGCAGGGAAAGTGGAACAACACAAGTTTTGAAACGCTGGTGGCGGCACAGCAGATTGCCGCGGCGACGTCAGGAACGGTCAGCGCGGCAGTAGTCGGGAAGAGCGTGGCAGCGCTGGCGGAGGAGTTGGCGACAAAAGATGTGGCGGAAGTGCTGCTCGTTGAGCACGATTTGCTGGAGAGCTACACGCCGGATGGATATTGCACGGGGCTGAAACAGGTGATTGAGGCGGCGACGCCGGACCTGGTCTTGTTTCCGCACACGTATCAGGTCCGGGATTTTGCGCCGGCACTTGCGGCCATGCTGGGCAAGGGGATGGTGGGTGACTGCGTCGGCTTCCGGAATGAAGGCGGGAAGCTGGTGTTTGTCCGCCAAATGTTTCAAGGGAAAACGGTGGCAGATGTGACGTTTATGGGGGCGGCGCCGTGGTTTGCGTCCTTCCAATCGGGAGCGTTTCGGGCGGACTTGCTGACGGCCCATCGGAGCGGAAAAGCGCCGGTGAATGCGGCGAAGGTGGAATTGAAGGCAGCAGACATTCGCACGAAGCCGCTGGAAATGTTCAAGGAAGCGAAGTCGGCGGTGGACCTCACGCAGGCGCCGGTGATTGTAGCGATTGGGCGCGGCATCAAGGCGCGGGAGAATATTGTGCAAGCCGAGGCGCTGGCGAAAGCAATGGGCGGCGAGATCGCGGCAACGAGGCCGATTTGCGATGAAGGCTGGCTGCCGTTGGAGCGCCAGATTGGCAGCTCGGGGCAGACGGTCGCGCCGAAGCTGTACCTTGCTCTGGGCATCAGCGGCGCGATTCAGCACGTTGTGGGGATGAAGGGATCGCGTACGATCGTGGCGGTGAACAAGGATCAGCACGCGCCCATTTTCGAGATTGCGGACTACGGCATTGTGGCGGACATCTTCGAGGTCATGCCCGCTCTCACGGCAGAACTACAGAAAACGAAGGGCTAGACGCCGCATGACCATTCAACGGGAACAACTGGAAGCGGACGTGCTTATCGTGGGAGCGGGGCCGGCAGGTTTGGGCTGCGCCCTGCACCTGGCGAACCTCATCACAAAGCACAACGCGAGCGGAGCCAAGCCGGAGCTTTCCCCGGAAAATATTTACGTGCTGGAAAAGGGGCGGGAGATGGGCGCGCACCAGCTTTCCGGCGCGATCCTGGACCCGCGCGGCTTGCGCGAACTGGTGCCGGATTTCGAGAAGACGGCGCCGCTCGATACGCCCGTGACGAACGACGGGGTCTATTTCCTCAGCAAATCGCGCGCGTGGAAACTTCCGATCACGCCGCCGCCGCTCGCGAACCACGGCAACTACATTGTGTCGCTGAACAAGATCGTGAAATGGCTCGGCGGCCTGGTAGAGAAAGAGGGCGTAAACCTTTTCACAAAGTTTGCAGGAAAGAAGCTGATTTACGAGGGCCACGGAGTCGCCGGAGTCCTGACCGAAGACAAGGGCGTGGACAAGAACGGCAAGCCCAAAGAGAATTTCACGCCCGGATATGAATTGCGAGCGAAGGTGACGGTACTGTCGGAAGGAACCCACGGGTCCCTCACGAAAGAAATGGTCAACCGGCTGAAGCTCGACGGCCTGAACCCCCAGGTGTTCGGGATCGGGGTCAAGGAGTTGTGGGAAGCGCGGCCGGGACGGATCGAGCCAGGATTTGTGGCGCACACGATGGGCTGGCCACTCGGTTCCGATATGTACGGCGGCGGGTGGGTGTACGGCATGCGCGACAACCGGGTGTCGCTCGGTAGTGTTGTGGCGCTCGAATACGCGAATCCGGAGTTCGATCCGCACGAGGCCTTTCAGAAATTCAAGACGCATCCGTTTGTCCGGCGGATTCTCGAGGGCGGAACGCTGGTGCGGTATGGCGCGAAGACGCTGCCCTATGGCGGCTGGTACTCGATGCCGCGGAGCTACGTGGACGGCGCGCTGATCATCGGCGATTCGGCAAGCATGCTGAATGCCCAACGGCTGAAGGGGATTCACACGGCGATCAAGAGCGGAATGCTGGCGGCGGAGACGATTCTTGAGGCGCTCAAGGCGGGGGACACTTCGGCCAAGACGCTGAAACTGTACAAAGAAAAGATCGATCAGAGTTACATCAAGGAAGAGTTGTGGAAGGTTCGAAATTTCCACCAGGCGTTTCACGGCGGGCTGTGGAAAGGGATGGTACACGCGGCATTGCAGTACATCAGCGGCGGGCGAGGGTTGGTGGACCCGATGCGTTCGGAGGCGGGATACAAAGACTACGCCAAGCGGAATGGCAATGGGGCGCTGGTGGATCAAAGCACGCGGTTCAAGGGCGATGGGAAGTTGACGTTCGACCGTCTGACCGACGTGTTTCATTCCGGCACCCGCCACGAGGAGGACCAGCCGAGCCATCTGAAAGTGCGTGACCTGGACATTTGCTCGTCGCGCTGCGTCGAGGAGTACGGAAACCCGTGCCAGTATTTTTGTCCCGCGGCGGTGTACGAGATGGTGAAAGAGGGCGATGGATCGAAATTGAAGATCAACGCGGCCAATTGCGTGCACTGCAAGACCTGCGACATTGCCGACCCTTACCAGATTATTGATTGGACCGTGCCGGAAGGCGGAGGCGGTCCGAGTTACGACGGAATGTGAAGCTTTTCTGAGTTTTCCACGCGGCATCATGCCGACAAGGAGCAAGACCCATGGCGAACACGGCTCTCAACAAGCCCGCGGCAAAGGGCGGCAGCTTTCTACTGGAGTCCCCTGCCCCTCAGGACGTCTTTACTCCCGCGGACCTGAGCGATGACCAGAAGCTTATCGGCCAGACCACGGAAGAGTTTGTCCTCAAGGAAGTATTCCCTGTGGTGAAGGACCTGGAGGCGAAAAAACCGGGACTGATGGCAGGGCTGTGCAGAAAAGCGGCCGACCTCGGCCTGATGGGCCCCGGCATACCAGAAGAATACGGCGGGGCGGGGCTGGACAATATTGCGACCACGGTTCTGACCGAAAAGATCTCCATGTATGGAAGCTTCTCCATCACGCAGTCATGCCATGCCGGATTGGGCACGGTTCCCATCGTCGATTTCGGCAGCGAAGAGCAGAAAAAAAAGTACCTGCCGAAGCTGGCCAGCGGCGAATACATCGGTGCTTTCGCCCTCTCCGAGCCGCAAGCCGGAAGCGACGCACGGAACACACTCACTCGCGCCGAACTCAACAAGGAAGGCACGCATTACATCCTCAACGGGCAAAAGTCGTGGATCACGAACGGGGGCTTCGCGGACCTGTTTATCGTGTTTGCCGCAGTGGACGGCGAAAAGCTGACCGCGTTCATCGTGGAGAGGAAATTTCCCGGCTGCAAGCCCGGGAGTGAAGAACACAAGTTGGGCATCCACGGCAGCTCGACGACGCCGGTGTTCCTTGAGAACTGCACGGTGCCGAAAGAAAACGTGTTGCACGAAATCGGCCGCGGCCATGTCGTCGCCTTCAACACCCTGAATGTGGGGCGTTTCAGGATTGGCGCGAAATGTGTTGGGGAATCCAAACATATTCTGATGAACGCGTCCAAATATTCCAAGGAGCGCAAGGCCTTCGGGAAGCAGATCGGGGAATTCGGGCTGATCAAGGAAAAACTGGCGGAGATGGCCATTCAGATTTTCGCGGCGGAGTCAATGCTTTATCGGACCGCCGGGGACATGGAAGCTGCCACGAACGCAGCGGAGCATTCCGGCAATGAGGCCCAGGACGTCATGAAGGTGCTCGAGGAATACGCGATTGAAAGCTCGATTGCGAAGGTGTACGGGAGCGAAATGCTGGATTTCGTGGTAGATGAAGCGGTGCAAATTTTTGGGGGTTACGGTGTTCATGAGGACTACCCGGTCTGCCGCGCGTATCGTGATGCCCGCGTCAATCGGATTTTTGAAGGCACCAATGAAATCAATCGAACGGTCATCATCCAGACGCTGCTGAAGCGTGCGACGAGTGGTCATTTGCCGCTGATTCCCGCGGCCAAGAAGCTGGCCGCTGAAATTCATGCGGGTGCTTCGAAGGAAGAAACGCGAGCAGGCGTGCTCGCAGAGGAGGCGCGTGTAATTGCAAACGCGAAAAAGATGTTCCTCCAGGCTGCGGGCGGCGCAGTCCAGAAATTCCGCGAAAAGCTGGCCGGCGAGCAGGAATTGATTGGCGCGTTGGCGAACATCGTGATGGACATTTACGCCATGGAGTCGGGCCTCCTACGCGCGCAGAAGGCCGCAGTTAGCCAGGGCGAAGCCGCGGCAGCCGTCATGATCGATGCTGCGCGCGTGTTGATCGCCGACGCCGCCGAACGCGTGCACCACGAAGCCAAGCGAGCCATTGCGGCGGTGCATGAAGGGGATATGCTGATGACGCAATTGGCCGTGCTGAAGCGGTTTTGCGAGGGCCCAGCCGTGGACACCATTGCTCTCCGTCGCCGCATCGCCGCCGCGGTCCAATCGCAGGACCGCTACCCATTTGAGAAACGCTGAGGCACTTGTTCTCATCGAGGATTGAGGGCTGCGTCTGCCGGCCACGCTGCCGGAAAATATCTCAACGAGAATATGGGCGGATGGCATGACCGCCTCAAGGCCGAGGTGCGCGCCTGCCTGGCCAAACAGGTCACAGAATCCGACAAGAGGCTCCCCAAAGCCGGCCTGAACCACGGCCTCACTTGCCAGTCGCTCGACTCGCCCCTGTTCGGCAAAGGGCGCGTGAACGCCTCTTAAATGTGGCATTACGATCTGCAGAGCCAGTTATTCGACCATCTCATCCACGCCTGGAGTTGGACTGGTGACCTCGCGCTGGAAAAAATGCTGCGTCCCGCGATGGGTAAACTTGCCCACGAGCCAGGCAAAACAGGTGCCACACGAGCGAATCTCCGTCCCCTCGGGCAATGGCTGCGGGAAATCGTGCCGGTTTGTGCAAATGCCACTCCAGCGCATTTGGTGGTCCTGAGGCCTGAACATGTTGGAGACCGCTTCAAGCCGGTCACTCAGGCAGTTATGCCGGCCCAACATTCCATCCCCATCCCTTTGGTATAAGGTTTGCGTCACGACTCTCTCCGTACGTAGAGGCACAGCGCCAGGAACCCATGAAATGAATGCATCTTGGTCTTATTCCCGGAACGAAGAGCCGGGCCGCGACAGCGCCTCGTCAGCAGTTGAAGCATGAGAAGACAAACTCGTCAATTGGATCTTGGTGAGAACGGCCTCAGCTCATGGGTATTAGGCTCGCCCATGGGGAGAGAGAACATGGCTCCTGATGGACCTGACGGCGGCTCGAGCCTGGTTGAGCGGGTCGAAACGAGGGTCCGGGACCTGACTCACGGCCGGGTCCGCCGCCTCGTGGTCGAGGAACGGGACGGCCGCATTCTCGTCAGTGGTCAAGTCTCTTCGCGGCACATCAAGCAATTCGCATTTCAAGGGGTTCTTGAAATGATCTCAGGCGAGCGCTTTTCAGAGGAGATCACCGTCGGGTGATGGCCTGGACAAGTCTCCAACGTCACTTATGCGTTTCCATGGACCAGATGATAACTTCCCTCGTGGAAGAGGAACCACGCCATGCCAGATTCGAACGAAATCTATGCGAGGTTAGCGAAACTGCTGGTGCAATGCCTGGGCGTGGAGGGAGACGAGATCAAACCCTCGGCGACCCTACAAGGCGACCTGGGCGCGGAGTCCATCGACTTCTTGGACATTACTTTTCGTCTGGAGCGGGAGTTCAGGATAAAGATCCCTCGAGGCGAGTTGCTTATTGAGCCGGTGTTATTGGGTAACGCAGGCTTCGTGCAGAATGACCACCTGACCGACGAAGGCCTGGCCGCGCTGCGATCCCAAATGCCCTACGCCGACTTGACAAGTCTTGATCGCGACGGCCGTCTGATCAACATCAACGACCTGTTCACGGTCAACCTGCTGACGAGCTACATCAGGTGGAAACTCGGTACCGGCGGCGAGGCCGAAAAGGATGTCCAGCCACCGGCACAAGTGTCCCCGGCACCAATCCGGCGATGAACCGGAAATTCGGCCTCGCATCAGAGCCTCCTTGCTCTTGGAGCCGGATGTTGAACGAGGCCCGGATCATGACCTAAGAGCGGGATTCAGGGAATTCCAATCCCGATTTGTCGCGTACGGTACCTAGCGTTCGTTTCTGTTCCGATGATTGTGGAAGCCCATGCCCTCCCCTGGATAACCTGGATATGATATAATGGATAAATTGCGCGGGCTTGGGAGACGATCGAAGGTTGGAGCATTAGGGAAATGTGTTCCACTGGCTGACCCCGGCAAAGGAAGGAAGAGGACGCGTTATGTGTGGGATCGTCGAAGCGCTCGACCTGACCGGGAACCGGGATTTCCCAGCCGAACGGCTACGGGCGATGGCGAGGGCGATCGCTCACCGTGGCCCGGACGACGAATATTTCCTTGGACTGGACCGGGCCGGGCCGGACGAGCGTTCCAGCGCGACCGAGTCAGCCCGGGCGCTGGGCGCCCCGCTGACGATGGTAACCCTGGACCGTGCGAAACTGGCCTGGGCCTTTCCCGGCTTGATGCTGGCCTGTGAAGGGCCGGTGTACGACACCTCCAGCGGGGCCCTGATGCGGTTGGCCGAGGCTGTGCATGACCAGGGTTACAAGGTCGCGCTGACTGGCGAGGGGGCCGACGAGGCACTGGCCGGATACGTCTGGCACAAGACGCAGGCGGGCCGCGAGTGGCTGGCGCGGCACG
>Ga0074044_10003218_pt1 | contig 13979 bp, 16 predicted proteins | sample BogForMeECP23OM1_FD_94443 | JGI IMG/M metagenome (GOLD analysis project Ga0074044, IMG submission 94443) | Bog forest soil microbial communities from Calvert Island, British Columbia, Canada - Bog Forest MetaG ECP23OM1 | ecosystem: Environmental > Terrestrial > Soil > Wetlands ... | reverse complement strand
TTGAGCCAGTTGGCAAGGTTCGGCACCAATGAGCTGGTGTCGTTAGATCTGCAGGCCATGGCCTCAGCACTTGCTGACGACGTGACCAAAACGGACGGCGCATGGTCGACGGACCGGGGGCTGTCATAGCGGTCCCGCAACTGGTTTTCGATCATCTGTGCGAAGCAGGATGGCCGCACAGCATGGTGGAGATCGCCCGCCGGGGTTATCGCGCCACCGGCGAGTTGTTGAGCCCCTTCGTCGCGCTGCTGTCGCAGGAGCTGACCGGAGTGGTGCACGAGGAGGCCGATCCGCTCCCGCCCGAAGCCATGCTCGGCGACGTGCCGGGGTGGGCCTACGACCTCTATTCCCGCGAGGGGAGGGCCGCGTTGGCGAGGTTCCTAAAGACGGACGCCGTCTCCGCGCCGTCACGTGCGGCCGAGCCGCCGCGTGCCGTTCCTCGGCCACCTGGTCTTTCGCGGCCTTGTCGACCGTCGAATGCGCTGGCCGCTCGGCGATGGGCTTCGCCGAGAAGGGGACGTCGAGTGCTCGGGACCGGAATGCCACGACGCTTCCGACATCCTCGACCTCGTGCGCGACGACATTCCCCGCCTCAATGAAATGCGCATCCTGACATCGAACGCGCGCGAGCTTGAGTGACCGCACCCACCGCATGTAGCTCGTATGCCTTCTTCCCTTGCGTGCGAACGCGAGGCGGAGAAACCCGCCCCGCAATGACGGCGATTGGTTGGCTCACTTCATGTGCGCGGCAATGAACGCATCAGCGCGCTGTTGGCCGTCCTGCGTCGCCTTTTCGTCGTAGACGATGTGATGCCCCAGATAGTCCACCGGCTTGTCCATGGGCATTGTGAAGCCATGAGTATCGCCGGGATAGACGACGACCTCGAAATCGGTCTTACCTGTGACCGCCTGACATTTCGCGGCTGGCGTCCAGTCATCTTTCTCGCCGATCATGACGAGAACGGGAACCGAAGGGTCGACGCCGTCGTAGCAGTAAGGATAGTACGCGATAACGCCCGCGACTTTGGCCTCGTGACTTGCCGCGTTTTTCGTGTCGATCGCGGAGAGCGAAGAAATCGCCCCGAAGGAATAGCCCTGCAGGAAGATGTGCTTCGCGTCGATGTCGGGCATCGCCTTGAGGACGTTCAACGCGGCAAGGGCGTCATTGCCCCCGCGAGTGAAATACTGTCCGACTGTCTTGTCGTTCAAGTTGGCGCACACGCCTTCCGGTTCACTGCGCGGCGTGAAAGGATCGACGATTAGTAGATCGTGAGGCCGAGCGAACGCGCCCGCGCCTTGGCGGCGTCGCCCGCGGCAAAAGCAGCCTTGCTGCTGTCGCCGAGCAGCGCCTGCGACAGAGGTCGCGCCGCCTCGATCGCCCGCCCGATCCAGCGGCTCGCCCATTCGGAGACGAGCTTCTTGTTGGCTTCGCTCTCGGCCGCGACCGTCTTGACGACGTGATCGCTTCAGCGGCTTTCGTCGGCGCGCCAGTCCGCCATGAATTCGGTCAGCATGGCGATCGGGAGCGCGCCGTCGCGCCACGCCGCATCGGAATGCTTGTAGAACATGTCGAACAGCACGCCGTTCACGGCGAGGGTCTGCGCGACATAGAGCTGGAACCAGTCGCGCTCGACGAAGGTGTCCTCGATCAGTTTGCGCGCCCCCTGCCAGGCGGCGTCGCCGAGCCAGGCTTCCTTTGCCTTGTCGAGGCTTATGCCGGTCTGGCCGTCGAGTTCGAGGCCGATGCGCGAGATGATCTGCGCCATGCCGAGGTGATCGCCGGCCGAGAAGATGCAGGGCGCGGTGACCGCCGTGCCGTAGCCGCGCTGGGTCATCTCGGTCATGTTCATGTTCGAGCCCCAGTGCAGATGACGAAGGGGCAAGAGCCCGCGCTCGATCTGGGCCTTGGCTTCGACCGACAGCTTGTCGATGAGATCGCGCTCTTCGATGAAGGCGAAGTTGCGCTCGACTGCCTGGTTCATGTTGGCGCGGGCGATGTTGTAGGTCGCGTAATAGTACTGGCGCGGGTCGAGCGGCTTGTACCAGTCCGCCATATGCACGGCCGTCTTGCCGGTGTCGTACTGCCAGTATTCCGGCTCCCACAGCGGCTTGTAATGGAAATTGGCGGTCGCCTGGACGTCGAGCGTCGCCTCCTGATAGCGCGAGGCCGGCTTGTCGCCGCCTAGGCGGCGACAATGTGTCCGAAAGTCTGTCGCTTCGGCTCGAGATCGATGGTCTTGATTTGTATGGTCATGGTCATCCCTCCCTAGGGCTTATTGGCGCGGGGCGCGCGGTTCGGAATCGAGCGGCGCGTCGGCGGACTGGACGCGGCGCAGGAGACCCGGCTGCCGGGAGCGCCAGGCGAGCTTCTCGAGTTCGCCTGCGGCCTCCTCGTCCGGCGGCAACCGCACGGCCTCCTGCAGCACGCAGAATTCCTCGAAGGCGGCGAAGGGCAGGATCAGCTCGACGGTCAGGTCGGCGTCGTTGACCGAGAATTCGAACTCGACTTAGCGGCCGGAGCGCACTCCGGTGACGCGCACGAATTTTCTGAGCGGCGTCTGGCTTTGTCCCATGGGTCCTCCCCGAACCAACGTTGCGTCGTATGGCGCTTGCCGTCGGAGTGATGCCTATCGCAGGCGATATCGTCAGTCAATAGAAATATCGATATTGTGTCACTTTGCCGCTAGAATTCTGAATATCGCGCCGATGGCCGTGCTGAGGGGCGTCCAAACCGCCTCCGCCATCGATATTTCATAAATTGATGGCATGAGTTCCACACGAACGGAGGTTGTCTCGTGATGCGCTCGAAGCGGAAATTATCGGGGTCTCAGAAAAATGCCGACATTCCTGTTGCTCCCGGCGCGGGATTGCGACAGGCTGCGACAAAGGGCCGCGAATCGCCGCGCTTCCAGGCCCGGCGCGGGCTGCCGAAAGGCGTCGAGGGGAGGCCGAAGGAGATGACGGACGCAGCCGCCGCCGAGCGCCATCACGCCGAGACCCAGGGCCGCACCCTGGTCGAAACCGCCTATGCGACCCTGCGCAACGAGATCATCGGCGGCGCGCTGGAGCCGGGCGCGAAGCTGCGCACCGAGGAACTGCGCGCTCGTTACGACGTCAGCGGCTCGACCATCCGGGAGGCGCTGACGCGGCTTCTCGGCGAGGCGCTGGTCACGAGCGAAGGTCAGCGCGGCTTCCGCGTCGCGCCGGCGACGCTCGAGGATTTCCGCGACCTCACCGAGGTGCGCAAGCTGATCGAGACGACGGCGCTTCGTCAGGCGATCGAGGTGGGAGGCGAGGCCTGGGAAAGCAAGATCGTCGCAGCTTACTACCGTCTGTCGAAGACGCAGGATCGCTTGCGAGAGGATCCGGTCGGCGCCTCCGCCGAATATGAGGACCGCAACCGCGAGTTCCACCGCGCGCTGATCGCGGCCTGTCCTTCTCCCTGGCTGCATCGCCTCCACGCCCTTCTCTACCAGCAATCGGAGCGCTATCGGCGCATGGTTGTGTCGCGGCCGGCGATCCCGCGCGATCTCAAAGCCGAGCATCAGGGCGTCTTCGACGCGACCCTCGCCCGCAACGCCGAGCTGGCGTGCCGTCTTCTCGGCGAGCACATTGATCGGTCGGTTCTGGGGCTGAAGAAATTGTTCGAGGCGATGGAGAAGCTTTAGGCAGGCGGCAGTAGCGGTAAGAGTTGGCGAATGGGGAGTAGCGAATAGCGAGTGGCGCAAGTGAAGTCGGCAACTGCGCGTCGGCCACTCCCTACTCCGACCCTACCGAATTCACACAAATCGAATTCCAACGCTTTCATGGAGTTGCGCGGCAGGCTGGAACCAGGACGAAACCTTGCTCTGACTTCGTGCCTCTTGGTGTCCTTCGTGGTGAAGCTCCGTCACCACAAAGAACTCCAAGGTACTCGAAGCAATACGTTTTCCGGCATCCGGCTGCCGCCTCTGTCGCAGCCGAATCGCGACTTCCAACGTGGGGTTTGAGGGGCCCAGCTGGCGTCGGAGCCCAATCTCCCTGTTTTGCGCATTCTTCCTCTGTTGTCTCCCTGTTATGCGCGAATTATCTCCCTGTTATTGTCCTGTTCCGATTGCACCGCCAATTTTGCCCAACAGACTGTTATTCATATGGATTTTCCTGCGAAACCGGGCCGCAAGCCGCCGATTCTCCCTGTTTTTTGCCCCGTTATCAGGGATTATCAGGGAGAATCAGGGTGCGAAGCCCCTCTCCTCTCGGGGCCTGACCGTACCGAATTCGACGGGGGAAGGGCCTGCTCGGGCTTGACCTCCTCCGACCCCCTACTCCCTATTCGTCACTCACGATTCGCGCCGCTTGCGCATCGCTGCAGCAATGCTAAGCTCGGTCGCGCTGGCGGGACAAATGGAGGGCATTGATGCGCTCGAAGCTCATCGGACTTCTGATCGGTTGCGGCTTGGCGGCGATCGTTGCGCCCGCGCTCGCGTGCGACTATGGCACGTCGGCGCAGAACAGCCAGTCGACGTCGCAGCAGACGGCCCAGAGCCAGCCGGCCTCGGATGCCGGCTCGAACTGAAGCCGCTCCTAGCCTGCGAAAGACGCCCGTAAGCGCGCTCGCAGTGAGCGCGCTTTTTCGCCATCGCCGCGCGTGACAAGGCGCGTGAATGCTGCGAATGAGCGGCGATGGGGCAAGGCGATCCTGCGGGCGTGAGCGAACCGGAGAGCGATGCGCTCGCGGGGGTAGTCGCGAGCAGCGGCGCTCCGTTGCGTGCATGGTCGCTCGCGGTCAGCTTTCTCGGCGACTGCATCGTGCCGCGCGGCGGCGACGTCGGCATGGCGACGATAACGGAGGTGCTGGCCGCCTTCGGCGTCGAGTCGGGCGTCACGCGCACTTCCATGTCGCGTCTGGCGAGCGACGGCTGGGTGACGCGCCAGAAGGTCGGCCGCAACAGCTTCTATTCCCTGACGCCGATCGCGCTCGCCGAGTCGGAAGCTGCGACCCGCCGCATCTACGCCGCCCGCCACCCGCAGGATCCTTGCTCATGGCGCATCTATCTCGGCGGCGGCCTGCCGAAGGTGGAACAGGCGCGGCTGCGCGCGGCGCTTCGCCGGCGCGGCGCCGCCGACCTCGGCGCCCATGTCTATCTCCTCCCTGCCGGCGAGGCCCCGCGCGACGCGGGCCACGCGATCGCCCTGGACGCCGACCCGCTACCCGCGGCTGAGGCTCGCCTCCTGGTCGAGCGCGCCTTCGACTTGGCCGCGCTCGCCGAGGATTACACGCGATTCGTGGCCGCTTTCGCGCCCGTGCGCGACAGTCTCGGCGCCGGGAGGAAGTTTTCGGGCATCGACGCGCTCGCCATGCGCGTCTTCGTCATTCACTGCTTCCGGCGCATCGTCCTGCGCGACCCGCTGATCCCCGCGCCCTATCTTCCGGAAAATTGGCCCGGGATCGCGGCGCGCGAGAGCGCCGCGGCGATCTGGCGCGCCCTCTTCCGCGCCTCCGAAGCCTGGCTCGACGCCAACGCCGCATCGGCCTACGGCCCCCTCCCGCCGCGTTCGAACCCTTGGCAACGGTTTTAGACCCGGAAGCGCCGGGGGACGGTGCCGCAGTCGCTTGATCTGCGCCGCGCCGCTCTGGCCGTCCGTCGAAACGCGCGCGTAGCCGTAGATCAGGGCAGTTTGCCAATCTGTCGAAGCTCTTGCTCCATGACCGCGCGCAGGGCCGGCAAGGCGATTTGCACCGTGTCCCAAACGTAGTGGGCCGCCACGTCCTCATAATCATGCCGATAAACGTTGCCCGCTCCGCCCATGCGCTTCCACTCAATCGACGGCGCCGGTCCTTCAGGGACGGCGCCAGGCGGCGCGAAGCTTCGGAAATGATCTCGATGCAATGCGTCACGGCATAGAGCGTGCGCAGATCGTCGCGGAAGGTCCCAGCGTTAAATCCGGCTGCGAACGCCTCGGCGAGGTCGATATGGTAAAGAATGTCACGCAGCGCCGTTTGGGGTGAATCAGAAGGCATAGACGGCATCAGCCGTCGCGGCGGGACGGACATAAGGTTTCAGCCCGTCGCGGCTGACGACGTCAACGCGGCAAGTAGCGTCCTCGCTGCATCAAAATCATCCTCCTTCCGCTCGGCCGTTCTGCCACCTGTTCGACCTGCGCGCTTCGCCGCCACAAGGCCCGCTGGTGTGCGCTCGCGAATGAGCGCGGCTCAAATTCGGGCAAGAACCGGAGTGCGCCATCTCATGACCGCGGTCTATCTGCCATGCTCAGCAGAAAGGATCATGGTTATGGAGAGAGACGCTCCCAGGCCGATCATAGGCGGCAAGGAATGGACCATGCTGATCGCCCTAGCCGTGTTATGGGGCGGCTCATTCTTCTTCAACAGCGTAGCGGTGCGCGAGCTGCCTTCCTTTACCCTCGTCTGGTTGCGGGTCGCCTGCGCTGCGGCAACTTTGTTGATCGCGCTGCGCCTGCTTGGGCAGCGGATGCCGATGCAAGGTCGTGTTTGGGTTGCCTTCTTCGGTATGGGACTCCTCAACAATGTGCTGCCATTCGTGCTCATTGTGTGGGGCCAACATCGCATCGCGAGTGGTTTGGCATCCATCCTGAACGCAACGACGCCTCTATTCACGGTGTTGGTCGCACATGTGCTGACGCCCGATGAAAAGTTGACCACCCTGAAGGGAGCCGGTGTTGTGGTCGGCTTCGTTGGCGCGGCGGTCATGATCGGTCCAGATGCCTTGGGTGGTGTCGGCACTGCCGTGCTTGCCCAGCTCGCCTGCCTTGCTGCGGCCCTCTCCTATGCCTTTGCGGGTATTTTCGGACGACGGTTTAAACGCATGGGCATTGCCCCGTTGGCAACGGCAGCGGGCCAAGTCAGCGCTTCGACGATCCTGCTGCTCCCCGTCATGTTGCTGGTAGATCGCCCCTGGACCCTGGCTATGCCCTACGCGGAGACGTGGGGAGCTGTGTTAGGGGTGGGGCTGCTCTCAACCGCACTTGCTTACGTGCTGTATTTCCGCATCCTGGCCGCAGCCGGCGCCACAAACCTTCTACTGGTCACTTTCTTGATCCCGGTCAGCGCTATCCTGCTTGGAGCGCTTGTGCTGGGCGAACTCCTCCTGCCTCGACACTTCTTGGGGATGGCATTGATCTGCTTGGGCCTCATGTTCATTGATGGGCGGCTACCACGTAGGATCGTCACGCGAACAGCCGTGCAAAATGCCCGAAAATAGGCGCCATCGCGAGGTGAGAGCAAGGAACGGATGGCCGACTCAACCCATGTCGCCCATACTCCTTTGCGTCACCGAGCAGCCATCCTCAACCTCGCGCGATTTGAAACAGGCCGCGGAGAATGAGTGCGTTCCGCGGTCGGTTGATGATGCGCATATCGAGTTCGATTAGAAGACCACGGGAAAATCCATGCCGAGCAGCATCGCCAACAAGACATATGGAATGGTCGGCGCCGACAGGCAGATGAAGATGAGCGGCCTTGAATTTGTCGAGGGGCTCGTCAACGGCACGTTGCCGCTGAACACAATGGCCGAAACTCTGGGCTACGACATTGTCGAGGTTTCCAAAGGCCGCGTTGTCGCAACAGCGCTACCCCACGAAGGGCACCGCAACCCGGCTGGCGGCGTGCACGGAGGTCTGGCGGCGACGCTGCTCGACAGTTGCATGGGCCTCGCCATCCAGTCGACTCTGGAAAGGGGCATCGGTCAAACGACCGTCGAGTTCAAGATCTCGCTCGTGCGGCCGATCACGCCGGAAACAGGTTTGATAAAGGCCGAGGGCGCCGTCCTGAGCTGCGGACGCCGTATCGGGACCGCTGAAGGGCGGATCTGATCAATGTCAGGCGCGTACACTCGTGGGGCGCCTGGCGGCAGCCAGTATCTGGTCTGGCTGGATAGTCGTGGCGAGACTCGGGCTCCGCACAAGGTTGACGCCTTGGGACATTGCCCGCTCCGGTTCGGCGTTGGCGGGCTGCTCCTGCTGCCCTACCTTCTGCGAAAGGGGGTTGCGCTTGAGCGCCTCGGTTGGCTTGGCCTGATTGCCCTTGCGGTCGGTCGCTTCGGGCAGGGCGCAAATGATTGCAGAAAATCGAAATTTGTGCTAGCTTTTAGTGTTGTTCCCTTCCTGGGCGTCGCCCCTGGCGCTTGGCAGCGGGAATGAGAGGAGCGGGGGGAGGGCCATTGCGAAACTTCGGCTTAAGGCATTGAAAAAGCTCGATTCGGAAAAGAAAATAAAAGGAAATGAAAGGGATTTTCGCTGTTCCACGGGGGTTTCACGGCGTCCCAGATGCGACCGGGCGCAGTTTTTCAAATTCTGATTGCCGCCAAGGAGGCGGTTTCTCAGGAACCTAAGCGCAGGGCTGGATGCGCCTCATCGGCTGTTTTCGTCGCGCAGCGTCGGGCAGGGACGGAGGGGTGCGACAAGCTGCGTCAATATGTTACAATTTTTGATTGACTCTTGATCATATTGATGCATAATACGGCCTTACAAGCAAGCTGCCGGACGCGCGCGACGAAAGCAGGAAACGCATGTACGCCCAAGCGCTGAACGCCAAGGACTTGACGCCGCTGCAGGCCGAAGACCCGGCCAAGCTCGCCGCCTTCCAGGCGCGCATCGACGCCGAGGAGAAGATCGAGCCGAACGACTGGATGCCGGAGCAGTACCGCCGCACGCTGATCCGCCAGATTTCCCAGCACGCCCATTCCGAGGTGATCGGCATGCAACCGGAGGGCAATTGGGTGAAGCGCGCGCCGACCCTCAAGCGCAAGGCGCAGCTCATCGCAAAAATCCAGGACGAGGCCGGGCACGGCCTTTACCTTTACGCCGCCGCCGAGACGCTCGGCGTGTCGCGCGAGGACCTCTACGACCAGCTCTTGTCGGGCCGCGCCAAATATTCCTCGATCTTCAACTACCCGACGCTCAACTACGCCGACATGGGCGCGATCGGCTGGCTGGTCGACGGCGCGGCGATCATGAACCAGATCCCGCTCTGCCGCTGCAGCTACGGCCCTTATGCGCGCGCCATGGTCCTCATCTGCAAGGAGGAGTCGTTCCATCAGCGGCAGGGCTACGACATCATGGTCGCGATGTGCCGCGGCTCGGCCGAGCAGCGCACGATGGCGCAGGACGCCCTGAACCGCTTCTGGTGGCCGTCTCTCATGATGTTCGGGCCGCACGACTCGAACAGCACGCATTCCGAGCTGTCGATGAAGTGGAAGATCAAGCGCTTTTCGAACGACGGGCTGAGGCAGAAGTTTCTCGACGCGACCGTGCCGCAGGCGCAGTACCTCGGCCTCACGATCCCCGACCCGGACCTTCGCTTCAACGAGGCGACCGAACATTGGGAGCACGGTCCGATCGATTGGGAAGAGTTCGGCCGCGTGCTCGCCGGCGACGGACCTTGCAATCGCCAACGCATGAAGCACAGACGGCAGACCGAGGCCGACGGCGCCTGGGTGCGCGAGGCCGCGGCCGCTTACGCCGCAAAGCGGCGCGCGAAAGCCGAGCGCGCCGCCTGAGGCCTGCTTTTCGAGGACTTGAACCGATGACCGAAGCCGCCTCGCCCCTTTGGGAAGTTTTCGTCCGGCCGCGCAACGGGCTTGCCCATCGGCATGTCGGTTCGCTGCACGCGCACGACGCGAAAATGGCCTTGCAGGCCGCGCGCGACGTCTACACGCGGCGCGGCGAGACGCTGTCGATCTGGGTCGTCCCCTCGTCTGCCATCGTCGCCTCGGACCCGGGCGAAAAGGACATGATGTTCGAGCCGACCGCCTCGAAGATCTATCGGCACCCGACTTTCTATGAGGTGCCTGACGAAGTCGGGCACATGTGAGGCAATGATGCAGGTCTTCTCCGATCCCCGCGCCGCGTGGCTCGCGCGTCTCGGCGACGCGACGCTGATCCTCGGCCATCGGTTGAGCGAGTGGCTGTCGCGCGCGCCGACGCTCGAGGAAGACATCGCGATGGCGAATTTGAGCCTCGACCTCATCGGCCAGACCCGCGCCTTCTATACCCGCGCCTGCGAATTGGATGACGGCGAACGCGACGAGACGACGCTCGCTTACCGCCGCGGCGAGCCGGACTATCGCAGTCCGCTTATCGTCGAGCAGCCGAACGGCAATTTCGCCGACACCATGGCGCGCCATCTCATCTTCTCCGCCTACGCCGCGCCTCTCTACGAGACGCTCGCCGGCTCGAACGACGCCGAGACGGCGGGCATCGCGGCGCGCTCGGCGCGCGAGATGGCCTATCACCTCCGCCACGCGGGCGAATGGATGATCCGCCTCGGCGACGGCACGGCGGAAAGCCGCGACAAGGCGCAGGCGGCGCTCGACGACCTCTGGCCGTACGTGCCGGAGCTGTTCGAGGCCGACGGTCTCGACCGCGACGTCGCCGCCTCGGGCTTCGGCGTCGATCCGTCGACGCTGCGCGAAAATTTTGACTCGACGATCGACGACGTTCTCGGCCAGGCGACGTTGAAGAAGCCGGCGGAGCGCCGAGGCCAGCGCGGCGGGAAAAGCGGGCGACATAGCGAGCATCTCGGCCACATTCTCGCGACGCTGCAGTTCCTGCAGCGCGCCTATTCGGAGGCGCGCTGGTGAGCGCTCTCGCATCCGATCTCGCCCAGCGCGCCGAGGCCGCCCGGACGGCCTGCGCCCGCGTGACCGACCCGGAAGTGCCCGTCCTCACGATCGAGGATCTCGGCGTCCTGCACGAGGTCGACGTCGACGAGGGCGGCCGGGTCACGGTCTCCATCATGCCGACCTATTCCGGCTGCCCGGCGATGGGCGTGATCGCGCTCGGGATCGAGACCGAACTGGCGAAGGACGGTTTCGACGAGGTGCGAGTCAAGCTGACCAACACGCCGGTCTGGACGACGGAACGCATGAGCGACGCGGCGCGCGCCAAGCTCGCCGCCACCGGCATTTCGCCGCCGGGACGCGCGTCCGGCAAGCGCGCCCTGTTCGAAGCTTCGGCCGACGTCGCCTGTCCGCGCTGCGCCTCGAAAGACACCGAGCGCGTGTCAGAATTCGGCTCGACCGCGTGCAAGGCGCTCTGGCGTTGCCGCGCCTGCCGCGAACCCTTCGATCATTTCAAGTGCGTATGAGGCGTCCCTTGAGCCGTTTCCGTTCGCTCGAGATCGTCGATCGCCGCCAGGAGACTCTTGACAGCGTGTCCCTGGCTTTCGCCGTGCCGGAGGAGCTTCGCGATGAGTTCGCCTATCAGCCCGGCCAATACCTGACGCTGCGCGCGACGATCGACGGCGAGGAATGCCGCCGCTCCTATTCGATCTGCTCGGGAGCGGACGAGAATGAGCTGAGGATCGCGGTGAAGAAGGTCGACAGCGGGCGCTTCTCGCGCTTCGCCAACGAAGCGCTGCGGCCGGGCGCGCTGATCGACGTCGCCTCGCCCGAAGGCCGCTTCACGGCTGAGATTGGGACGAGACGCCATTATGCATTCTTCGCCGCGGGCTCCGGAATCACGCCGGTCATCTCGATCATCCGCTCCATGCTCGCCGCCAACCCGGAGGCGCGCGCGACGCTCTTCTACGGCAACCGCACGACGACGAGCATCATGTTCCGCAGGGCGCTCGAAGAGCTGAAGGACCGGCATCTCGGCCGTCTCTCCGTCTTTCATCTGCTGTCGCGCGAATCGCAGGATATCGACATTCTGAACGGCCGCCTCGACGGCGAGCGGATCGCTCTCCTGGCGAAGACCATCGTTCGACCGAAGGACGTCGACGCCTATTTGATCTGCGGGCCCTTCGGCATGATCGAAGAGGGACGCGCCGCGCTGACCGCCGCCGGCGTCGACCCCGCGCGCATCCGGGCCGAGCTTTTCTCGACCGACGGAGCGCCGGCGCCGGCGCCCCGCGCGGCTCCCGTTCACTTGCCGCAAGAAGGTGAGACGCGCGTCGACTGCGTGCTCGACGGGCGCACCCACCGCATCGAAGTCGAGCCCGGCGCGCTCATCATCGAAGCGGCGCACGACCAGGGCGTCGAAATCCCCCATTCCTGCAGGGGCGGCATGTGCTGCACCTGCCGCTGCAGGGTTGTGGAGGGCGAAGTCGCCATGGACGTCAATTATTCGCTCGAACCCTGGGAGCTCGAGGCGGGCTACGTCCTCGCCTGCCAGTCCCGGCCGCTGACGGCGAAGGTGACGCTCGACTTCGACGCGGCGTAATGCGTCGATTCGAAAGCCTCCAAGTCCCCCGGCTCGAGCTGAACCGGGCATTTTGGCGCCCGCCCTGTTTCCGGTAACGCCCGCAGTAATTCAGGCCTTTCGTTGGGCTTTGCGGATACCGGAGTGATAATGTGAGTTGCAGGGTGATTTATGCTCCGCACAAATGCCCACTTTTGGGCATGGTTTCGCCAGATTACTCACGTGTATTGCAATTGCAACTCATGCGGTTGCGGTCGCGGTTGAATCCTTCGCTCGGTGCGGGGATTGTTGCCAGTTCGATATGTTCACGCGTAGTGGCTGGGCCGTCGCCGATGATGTCTTTGCCGGAGAATCCATCCGAAAACCCGGATTCCGAGCGCCCGCTTCGGGAATTACATGGGTTAACGAAACGTTATGGAGGGAACGGGCCAGAGGTCAGCGGCCGTGTCGGCCTTCCTAAGATTCAGCATGTGCCGCATGGCGACGCGGAACGCGCCCTTCCGCGGGGCCTCGGCGGTTTCGGTTTGTCGCGTCGCAATTCTATAGAACAGCCGCCCGAGCGGTCCGCGACTTCCGAACCGCCAGTGAATGCTAAACCGCAGGCGATTTCCAAGCCCCGACGCCTCAAATACGGGCTGCTCGCGGTCCTCGCCACTGTCGCAATTGCAGCGCCGATCGGAGCCGACACGTGGGTTCCCCCCGGGAAGGATCGCAATTTCGCTCTCATGGCGGGCCCCGCGGAACCGATTCCGGCGACCGGGGCGACCATCGCTTCGCCGGCCACGACGGGTGATGAAAATCAACCCTCTCGCGCGAACTGGTCCGATCGCGCGGCGCAATTGCAGGTTGTTCTCCCAACGCTCGTCGCGTCCGCGGACCCTTCCGCCGTCCCCGTCGCCGCTTCCGCCGCTTCGTCCGTGGCGACGTCGCCGGACCCGTTGGACGTCGCCGACGCCTCTTCGGTCGGGGCAGTAAATGCCGCTGCCCCGCCCCCGGCGCAGACGAGCGCCCCGGATAACGCCGTTCGCGGCGTCAGCGACAAGGAGATCTTGTTTGGGATGGCGGCGCCCTTCAGTGGCGCGTCCAGGGAGCTCGGCCGCCAAATGAAGATCGGCGTCGAGACCGCCTTCAGCCAAATTAATGACGCGGGAGGCGTGAACGGGCGTCTCCTGCGACTCATGGCGGCGGACGACGGCTACGAGCCGACGCGGACAGCCGACGTCATGCACGTCCTCTACGACAAGGATCAGGTCTTCGGCTTCATCGGCAATGTCGGAACGCCGACGGCGGTGATTGCGCTGCCCTTCGCACTCGACCATCGGGCGCTGTTCTTCGGGGCGTTCACCGGCGCCAGTCTTCTTCGCCGCGATCCGCCCGATCGCTACGTCTTCAACTATCGGGCGAGCTATGCCGAAGAGACGAACGCGGTGGTGCATTACCTCGTGAAAGTCAGGCGCATACAGCCGAAGGAGATCGTGGTCTTTGCGCAGCAAGATTCATATGGCGATTCCGGCTATGCCGGCGTCCAGAAGGCTGTGCGTTCGCTGCCCGGCGACAATCCGGATATTGTTCGTCTCAATTACAAGCGCAATACCGTCGACGTACAAGACGCAGTGGACTCGTTGCGCGCGTTCAGGGGGAAAATCAAAGCGGTGGTCATGGTCGCCTCGTACCGAGCGGCGGCGAAGTTCATCGAGAAGACGCGCGACCTCTACCCCTCGATGATCTACACCAACGTCTCATTCGTCGGCAGTACGGCGCTGGCCGACGAGCTGATGCTGTTGGGGCCGCGATATGCCACTGGCGCGATAGTCACCCAG
>Ga0074044_10003216_pt1 | contig 13982 bp, 12 predicted proteins | sample BogForMeECP23OM1_FD_94443 | JGI IMG/M metagenome (GOLD analysis project Ga0074044, IMG submission 94443) | Bog forest soil microbial communities from Calvert Island, British Columbia, Canada - Bog Forest MetaG ECP23OM1 | ecosystem: Environmental > Terrestrial > Soil > Wetlands ... | reverse complement strand
GCGTCGCTCGCGACCGCGGTTGCCGGTTTCGCCAGGCTTTCCACTGCCGCCTGATCGATCGCGGCGCGGCGGCCCCAATGGAAGGCTGCGTGATTCATCTTGACCGCCTCGCCGTTGAGCTCGATCGCCTTCTCGATCGCGGCAGCCGAGAGCGGGATGGCGCCGAGCTGATAGGCATAGCCGACGAGGAACATGTTGGCGCCGATCGACTGGCCGAACAGCGCGGTCGCAATCCGCGTTGCGTCAATAAAATGTGTCTTGTCGCGGCCGGCGTCGGCCACGATGGTCCGCTTGAGCCGCTCGCTCGGCAGCGAGAAATCGGCGTTGCGGGTGAACTCGCCGGGCAGGAATTCGGCCGTGTTGACGACCATCGCGGTGATGCCCGACTTCACCGCCGCGAGCACCTTGCGCGTGCCCGCGACCACGATATCGCCGCCGAGTATCAGATCGGCGCGTCCGGCCGCGACGCGGATCGCATGGATGGCTTCGGGATTTGCGGCGATGCGCATGTGACTGAACACCGCGCCGCCCTTTTGCGCGAGGCCGGCCATGTCGAGCACGCCTATGCCCCTGCCCTCGAGATGTGCCGCCATACCCAAGATGCCGCCGATGGTGACGATGCCGGTACCGCCGACGCCGGTAACGATGATGTTGTAGGTCTGCTCGATCGCCGGCAGTTTCGGATCGGGCAGCGGCAGCAAATCATGATCGGCGGCGACGCCGATGCCCGTCTTCAGCTTGGCGCCGTGCACCGTCACGAATGACGGGCAGAATCCCTTGACGCAGGAAAAGTCCTTGTTGCAACTCGACTGGTCGATGGTGCGTTTGCGGCCCCACTCGGTTTCGAGCGGCTGGATGGAGACGCAGTTCGATTGCACGCCGCAGTCGCCGCAGCCCTCGCACACCAGCTCGTTGATGATGACCCGCTTGTCGGGATCCGGATAAGTGTGACGCTTGCGGCGGCGGCGCTTCTCCGCCGCGCAGGTCTGATCGTAGATCAGCACCGTGACGCCGGGAATTTCCGCAAGCTGCTTTTGCACCGCGATCAAGTCATCACGATGGTGGATGGTCAGCCCGCTCGGCCATGCCGTGTCGGACGGATATTTCGTCGGCTCGTCGGTCACGACGACCACGCGCCTGGCGCCTTCGGCGGCGACCTGACGCGCCACCTGCGGCACGGTGAGGCCGCCGTCGTTGGGCTGGCCGCCGGTCATCGCCACGGCGTCGTTGAACAACAGCTTGTAGGTGATGTTGGTGTTCGACGCGATCGCGGCGCGGATCGCCATAGTGCCGGAGTGGTTGTAGGTGCCGTCGCCGATATTCTGGAAAACGTGGTTGCGGTTGGAGAACGGCGCCTCGCCGATCCAGTTGGCGCCTTCGCCGCCCATATGCGTGTAGCCCAAGGTCGAGCGGTCCATCCATTGCGCCATGTAATGGCAGCCGATGCCGGCATAGGCGCGCATCCCTTCCGGCACCACCGTCGAGGTGTTGTGCGGACAGCCCGAGCAGAAATAGGGAATGCGCTGGGCGATGTCCTGCGTCTCCGCCGCGATGCGCTGGAATTCCTTGAGCCGCGCCACGCGCTGAATGATCGCGTCGTTGCGGTGATACTTGAGCAGGCGCTCGCCGATGCAGATCGCCACTTCGTTGGGATCGAGCGCGCCCTTGACCGGGAACAGCCAATTGCCCTGCTCGTCCTTCTTGCCGATGCAGAGCGGCTGGTTCGCGGTGCCGTAAAGTTCTTCGCGGACCTGCACCTCGATGAGCGAGCGTTTCTCCTCGACGACGATGATGAGATCGAGGCCTTTCGCGAATTCCTGCAGCTCGCGGCGGCTGAGCGGCCAGGGACACGCGACCTTGTAGAGGCGGATGCCCAGTTCGTTGCACTTGACCTCGTCGATGCCGAGCTCGTCGAACGCCTGGCGGACGTCGAGATAGCTCTTGCCGGTGGTGATGATGCCGATCTTCGGAGCGCGGCCGCCCGAGGTGATGGTGCGGTTGAGCTTGTTGGCGCGCACGAAGGCGAGCATGGCGTCGCGCTTGAAATCGTGCAGGCGGGCTTCCTGCGCCAGGATCGGATCGTTGAGGCGGATGTTGAGGCCGCCTTGCGGCATGCGGAAATCGGTCGGGATGACGATGTTGATCCGCTCCAGGCTGGCGTCGATCGCCGCCGTCGATTCGATCGTCTCGTGCATCGATTTGAGCGCGACCCAGGCGCCGGTGAAGCGCGACATCGCCCAGCCGTACAGGCCGTAATCGAGAACCTCCTGCACCCCCGCAGGGTTGAGGATCGGGATCATGACGTCGATGAAGTGGTATTCGGACTGGTGCGCGGTGGTCGAGGATTCGGCGGTGTGGTCGTCGCCCATCAGCGCCAGCACGCCGCCATGTTTCGACGAGCCGGCGAAATTGGCGTGGCGAAAAACGTCGCCGGTACGATCGACGCCCGGGCCCTTGCCGTACCACATGGCGAAGACGCCGTCGTACTTGCCCTCCCCGCGCAATTCCGCCTGCTGCGAGCCCCACACCGCGGTCGCGGCGAGATCCTCGTTGATGCCGCCCTGGAAGCGGATGTCGTTGCTTTCGAGAAACGGCCCGGCACGGAGGAATTGGCTATCCAGGCCGCCGAGCGGGGAGCCGCGATAACCGGTGACGAAGCCCGCCGTATTGAGGCCGTTGCGGCGATCCAACTGCTTCTGCATCAGGCACAGCCGCACCAAGGCCTGGAAGCCGGTGACAAACACCCGGCGCTGACCGAGGTCGTATTTGTCGTCGAGCTTGACGTCGCGCAACGCCATTATGCGGCCCTCCCGGAGGCCAGTTTGCCCTCACGGACCCGATATTGCCAGAGGGCTAGGGAATACAATGCCATATAGGACGCGGCAGCCGCGCGGCAATGCTAGCGGATTGAAGCGCCACGCTATTTTGCGCGCCGCGACCGGGCCGACAATCTGCCGCGCCAAAGTCCAGGCGACGAGCGCGCAGAGCAACAGCGCCAGCGCGATACCGGCAACGTTGAGCTGGGACGATCGACAGCGTGGGCACGGCGCGGAGCCTGTCATCGGGCCGCGCTTTGCGCGGACCCGTTGGCGCCTTTGCCCCCCTTGCACGTCGGTTACGCTTCGGCAAAGCCGGCGGCACGGAGCGGCTTTGCCTCTTCCTCGGTGACTTCGATGGTTCGATCGGGTCGCATCGGCAAGGCCCGCCCGCCGATGGCGATAACCTGCGTCACTCCTGGCGGCGCCTGCAATCGCACGAGCGGAACGATGATCTGCCGGTTCCCCGCACACTGGCGATAATATTCCGCGATGCTCCAGCCTGGCGGGCGGCGCTTGCTCCAATCGAGAAACTGCGACGTGGAATCGACCTGATCGTCGTATTTGGACGCCGGAAAGGTCGTGAGTTCGTGCAGGTATTCGGCGAGCCAAGGCGCCTGCATGGGAACGTGGACGAAGCCGTTCTCGATGGCGCCGGTTTGCGCATGCAGCCGCATCGTCTTATCGCATTCGGGCACGTAGCGCGTCACCGCATGCAGGCCGTCGTCGGCAAACTCCTGGATCAATTGCGTGCCCGACGCCTTATCCTCGATGAGAACCACCTTGGCATCGAACGCCAGCCATTGCTCGCGCACGGCCCGTTTGAGCGTGGGATAATCCATGCGCTTGCGCAGCACGCCGAGCAGATAGAAGTGCTTGTCCTTCACGCCCCAGGTGGTGCAGACGCTGTAATCGGCAAGCTCGGTCGCCTTATTGGCCGTATCCCAGCTTTGCACGATCTGGTCGAATTTTTCCGGCAGTTCGGCGCTGGCGTATTTGCGGAACCACTCTTCCCGCACCAATCCGCCGCCGCGCGGAGCCGGCGCCTGCTGGTATTGGCCGGCGAAATGATATTCGCCGAGCGCGCGGCGAATGCACTCGACGGCCGCGCGCGGCTCGCGCGCCGGATGCAGCAGCTCGCCGGCCCGGCGCTCGAATCTGACCGCGCCTAACGGCGTGTCGATGGTGTGGCTTTCGTCCTGTTCGGCGATCGCCGGGAAGGAAATCACCTGCCACGGCTCCTGCGCGAGCACATGACCGACGAGGTCGTCCTGGTGCAGCCGCTGCATGATCAGAACGATGCAGCCGTTCCGCTTGTCGTTGAGGCGGCTGACCAGGGTGTGGTCGTACCATTCGTTGACCGCCTTGCGCTCCGCCTCGGACAGCGCCTCGTCGGGCTTGAGCGGATCGTCGATGATGACGACGTCGCCGCCGCGGCCGGTGAGCACGCCGCCGACCGACGTGGCGAAGCGGAAGCCGCCTGCGCTGGTGACGAATTCCTGGACCGATTGCTTTTGCGCCGACAGCCGGGCGGGGAAGATGCGCTGGTAGAACGCGCTGGCCATGACGGCGCGGCAGTCGCGCGCATGCTTGTCGGCAAGCTCCTGGCCGTAGCTGACGCAGAGAATTTGCGCGGCGCAATCGTGGCCGAGCCACCAGGCCGGCAGCGCCACCGAGGCGCACAGCGATTTCAGATGCCGCGGCGGGATGTTGACGATCAAACGCCTGATTTTTTGGCGAAAGCAATTGGCAAGCTTTGCCGCCATCACCTCGATGTGCCAGTTCCAGAGAAATTCGCTCTGCGGATAAAGCTCATGAAAACAGCGCTGTACGAACGCGCAGAAATCCTGGCGGAGAAGTGCGTTGTATTCAGTCGGCGTGAGGCAGGCAGCGCTCTTGCGCGAACAAGAACTTCCAGATGTGCGGGCGGGTCGGCTTGTGCATGCGAACTCCCTCGCCCCAGCGGGGAGAGGGTTGGGGTGAGGGGGCTCCGGCGCCCGAGTTTGATCCGAACCGCCCGCGCCCCTCACCCCTCCCTCTCCCCAACGGGGAGAGGGAGAAGAAGCGTCATCTCCCGCACGCGAACGAACAATTGTTGGATCACCAGTTCGTCGGCCTCCTCGATCACCGCCGCGGGCGCCGGCTTTGCCGAACGCCCTTCGCACGCCTGCAGCATCTGCACGAGCAGTTGGCTGGCGCGCGGATCGCCCGACGCCGCCTTGTTGGCGAGCTGCTTGGCCATCGCTTCGAGCTTGGTGATTGTCTTGCGGCGACGGCCTTCCTTCACCGTCACCGCCTCTTGCGCGCTGTGCAGCAGCACGGCAGCGAGGTTCTTCGCGCCCCTGGCGCGCCCGCCCGGGTTGCCGGATTGGCCCTTCTTGAACCGCGTATGCAGCGGCGGCCTGCCGTAGCCGACCGCGCCCATCCGCCCCCGCGAAGCGGGGGAGGGAGACCGCCCGAAGGGCGGTGGAGGGGGCTTCGGCCTCACAGTTTCTCCGCTGCTTGCAATTTGGCCTCGCGCTCTACCAGCCTCGCCTCCCACGCCGCGAGGCTTGCTTCCCGCTCCGCCAATTTCGCTTCCCGCTCCGCGACGCTGGCTTCCCGCTCCGCGAGCCGCGCTTGCCGCCGGTTGCCGCTCTTACATTTCCCTCCCCCGCTTGCGGGGGAGGGTAGGGAGGGGGCCTGCAGCGCCGCCTCATTTGCGCCCTCGATGCGAAGCTCGATCTCGCCCACGGTGAAGCCAATCGCTTCGAGATCGAATTCCAGATCGAGGATCGAAAGCTCCTGCAACTGCTCCGCCAGCAACTGATCGTCCCAGGCCGAGGTCTCGGTGAGCCGATTGTCGGCGATCATGAAGGCCCGCGCCTGCACGGCGGACAGATGGTCGAGGCGGATGGTCGGCACTTCCGCTATGCCAAGCTCGCGGGCAGCCAGCACCCTTCCATGGCCGGCAATAACGTTGCCCTGGGCGTCGATCAGCACCGGCACGTTGAACCCGAACGCCTTAATGCTGCGCGCGATCTGCCGCACCTGCCGCCGCTCGTGATAGCGCGGGTTCTTCGGGTCCGGCCGCAACGCCGCGACCGGCCGGTTCACCACTTCCAGCCGCTGTATTCCCGTCTTGTCGCTAATCGAACCTGACGCGCACGGCTTGCGCGCATTCGTCATCAATTTTCTCCGCCGACATCGCGGGCCCACAACAGCGCCGCGTCTTTCGGTGACTCGGGCGCGATATAACCCGCTTCGGCGCCGCGAGCGAAAATGAACAATCCGACGATTATTTGCGTGGATTATTCGAGGAGTTCGTCGCATCCAAGCGACAGGCGGTCGAGCGGATTGTCCGCTGTTCTCCAATTGCCGCCTAATGCGGCCCAACCCCTTGGCTGCGTCATGGGCCATGAACGGCCTCCCGCACCGCAGAAAAACAGCGAGGCGTTTCGCCGTCGGAGCACCGTGAAGTCGGTCACAGACCTGCCGGTTGGGGCGTGCTATCGTTCGCAATGATCCAGTGCGCGTGACCTCTATTGGAGGGTCCGATGGCGATCAACATCGAACGACGAAAATTCATTGCCGCGCTCAGCGGTGCGGTCGCTTGGCCGCTCGTGGCGCGTGCGCAGCAGCCCGACCGTGTGCGCCGCATCGGCGTGCTGCAGCCCGCAGCCGCGGACGATCCGGTGTTTCAGGCCCGCCTCGCAGCGTTCGTGCAATCGCTGCAGCAATTGGGCTGGACCGACGGCCACAATGTGCGCATCGATACCCGCTGGGCCACGACTGATGCCGCCGAGATTCGCAAACAAGCGGCGGAATTGGTCGCGCTCGCGCCGGACGTAATCCTGGCTGCCGGCGACTCGACCGTGCCGCCGTTGCTACAGGCGACCCGCACCGTGCCCATCGTGTTCCCGGTCGTCTTCGATCCAGTCGGCGCCGGCTTCGTCGCCAGCTTGGCGCGGCCCGGCGGCAACGCCACCGGTTTCATGAATGCCGAATACAGCATGGGCGGGAAATGGCTGGAACTGCTCAAAGAGATCGCCCCAACCGTGACCCGAGCGGCGGTCCTTCGGGATATCACCATCTCCTCCGGAATCGCCCAGTTCGGCGTCATCCAGGCCGTGGCGGCGTCGGTCGGGGTGGAGGTGATCCCGGTCAACATGCTCAACGTCGACGAGATCGAGCGGTCCGTCGAGACTTTCGCGCGCGCTCCGAATGGCGGCCTGATCGCGACGGCGAGCGGGTTGGCGGTGTCCTATCGCGATCTGATCGTCACGCTGGCGGCCCGGCACAAGTTGCCGGCGGTCTACTGGGAACGCTTCTTCGTCGCTGCCGGCGGCCTGATCTCCTATGGACCCGATCTGGTCGACAATTACCGCCGCGCGGCCGGCTATGTCGATCGCATCCTCAAGGGCGAAAAGCCGGCCGACCTGCCGGTGCAGGCGCCGACCAAATACGAGCTTGCGGTCAATCTCAAGACCGCCAAGGCGCTCGGGCTTGCGGTTCCGCAGTCGATCCTCGCCCGCGCCGATGATGTGATCGAATAAACCTTCCGCAATGCGTCAATTGACGCTGACGAACCGCCGCTCTGGGTCAGAAACTGCCGCGCCACCTCGCCGAAGGCGTTGCGGCTATACCCCTGAAAGCTGCCGCGCCCGTCATCCGTCGTTGGGGCCGTTGAGGGGCCATGAGCGACCGTTTGCTGGGCGCGCTCTGAGAACGTATATTTCGTAGAAGGAGAACAGTATGCACAAGATCATCGCTGCCTTATTTGCCATTACGTTGACGGCCGGGTCTGCATCCGCATCTGACACGTTAGATGTCATGCGCACGGTGTGGCATTACGTTGACTCCTTTAACAAGGGCGACGTGAAGACCGCGCTGGGTGACTGTGCCGCTCAATCGTCCATTATCGATGAGTTTCCACCGTATACATGGCAAGGCACTACGGGATGTGCAGATTGGTCAAATGATTTCGATGCCTACATCAAAAAGAACGGTATGACTGGTCCGAAAGTGACATTGGGCCGCTTAACGCATGTCGATGTCTCGGGAGATCGGGCTTATGTCGTGGTGCCAGCTGCCTTCACCTTCAAACAGAATGGAAAGCAGATTACAGAACGCGGTTCAATCTGGACGGTAACTCTGCAAAAGGTCGCGGACAGTTGGCACATCACAGGCTGGGCGTGGGCGAAGCATTAGCGCATGCATGATTGACCAAAATGGGTCAATCACGTCGGTTTGGCGATGTCGGCGACAGGTCCGCTATACCTCCGTTCGCTACCAAATTGCGGCACCGCAGCAAATGGCGCTTCGGCCCAACCCCTTGGCGGCGTCATGGGCCAATCGCTTCACTTCGCACTGCAAGAAAAGCAGCGACCTTACTCGGCGTCAGACCACCATGAAGTCGGCCACAGACCTGCCAAACGGTGACCCGCAGCATTTGCGTGAGATGACGCTTCGCTCAGCCTAAGCTGTCAGCCGTCGTGGGTCGCATAATCGACCGGTTGGCACACCCTCGTTGTTGATCTCGATCTGGAAGGTTTCGGACAAGCCCGCCCTTCCAGACGACGTTAGCTGGAGTGCACGGCTGCCCGACACACATTTGAGCCATCCGAGCCCCAATAGACGATCCAGTATCCGAGCTCCGACGAGTCCCTTGAGGTGATAACGACGCTCGCTCCAGTCGAGACAGGGCTGGCAGAAGATCCGCCGAGTCCGCGGCCTCAGATCAGCGCCGAACGCGGAAAGGAAACGCTCGCCCGAGGACGTGACCTCACCGCCTTCATCGGTGAGTACGATGTGACCCATGGCCACAAGTGCATCGGTAACAGCGACTCCTACCTGGCCAGCCAGATGATCGTAGCAACTCCGGGCAAAACGGAGTGCATCGTCGTTTGCTGACCGCGGCTGACGGCGGGGTGGCACCTCTATGGCGGCGACGACCTTGATGCTCTCCAGCATTGTCGCGACCAGTGGGGACGCGATCCGATAATAGCTAAAGCGGCGATCGCGAATGACGGTCAGAAGCCGCGCGGCAACCAGCTTGCTCAGGTGGCCGCTCGCCGTCGAGCGAGAGACATTGGCGCAGTAAGCAAGCTCAGTGGCCGTCAGCGACTGGCCGCCCATAACGGCGTTAAGCATCGTGGCTCGCGCAGTATCACCCACGAGAGCGGCCACTTCCACCAGATTTGCCGCCGCAACCATCCTTAACCCTATCGCTGACACCGGAAGCATATCAATCGAAAACAGTTTGGCATGGGCCGAACTGTTCGCGCGAGACAATTGCGAACCTCGCGGTAAGAATGCGCTGCAGCCCTAGTCTAGCAAGGGCGCTCACGGTTGGCATGGAGGATGAGATGGTCGCCTATTGGGTCGCGCGCTCGAAGGTCAACAATCCCGATCAGTACAAGAAGTACACCGACCTGGCATCAGGCATTCTCCAAAAGTTCGGCGGCAAGATCCTGGCGCGCGGCGGCAAGTTCAAGATCCTCGAGGGTCCGGAAAAATTCCACCGCTTCATCGTCATCGAGTTCCCGAGCTTCGAGAAGGCGGTCGGCTGCCACGAATCGCCCGAATACCTTGAGGCCGCGGCGCACCGCAAGAAGGACGGCGCGGGCGAGTTGGAAATCGTCATCGTCGAGAGCATCTGAGACCCACCGACACGCCTGAGAACGTTGCGACGATTTTTAACAACAGGAGGAACGCATTATGGGAATGGCGGCGGTAATCTACAAAAAAGGCGCACCCGACAACTTCGTGTGGGAGGAGATCAAGGTCGGGTCTCCCGAGCGTGGCCAGGTACGTCTTCGCAGCACGGCCGTCGGCGTGAATTTCGCTGATACGTACCATCGAGCAGGTATCCCGCACCCGATGATCGTCGGCGATCCGCCGGTTGTCGTCGGTTTCGAAGGGGTTGGCGCGATCGAGGAGCTGGGTCCCGGCGTCACCGGGTTCTCGGTCGGCGAACGAGTTTGCACCTGCCTTCCCCCGCTCGGTGCCTATAGTCAGGAGCGCCTTTACCCGGCTGACAAGTTGATCAAGGTTCCAAAGGACTTGCCATTGGATGACGTTCAACTGGCAGGAATAATCCTCAAGGGGATGACCGCGCAATATCTCCTGCATCGAACGCATAAGGTGCAGCCGGGAGATTATGTTCTGATCCATGCGGCTGCTGGCGGCATGGGCCATATCCTTTGTCCTTGGGCGCGGCATCTCGGAGCCACTGTAATCGGTACCGTTAGTACCGACGCGAAGGCCGAGATCGCTCGAAATCTCGGTTGTCATCACGTTATCAATTACTCGACCGAAGACTTCGTAGCTGTCACCCGTAAGATTACGGACGGAAAAGGCGTAGACGTTGTCTATGAGTCGATCGGTAAGGACACGCTGCAAAGGTCACTCGACTGCCTGCGGCTGGTCGGTATGTGCGCGGCTTACGGCCAGGCGTCAGGCGTTCCTGATCCGATCAACCTCGTCGAAGATTTGGGCGTTCGCGGGTCTCTCATGATCACCCGTCCCGTGCTTTCGCATTACATGTCGAACCGAAGCGAAATCGACGCGGGAACAAAATCCCTGTTCGATGCCGTCGCACAGGGGGTGGTAGCGAGCAACGTTGTCAAAACCTTTCCGCTTCGGGAGGCTGCAGCCGCGCACAAGTTCATCGAGGGACGCAAGACAACGGGCTCGATCGTCATGCTTCGATTCGAGTAAGCGGCCGCAATAAGGGCGGCCCAACGGCGTTACTGGTTCATCGCCCAACATGCCTGAACAGCACAAGCGCTTTTGCGCCTACGTGAAAGGACGGTTCCGATGTCGATTAAACACTATAGGGTTCGAACAATCACAGACGAAAATCGAGGTCAGCCGATTATCAGTCAGGCAGTGGAACACGGCAACGTCGTCTACTTGGCCGGCATAACGCCGGACCCGATCGATGGCTGCATCAAAGCGCAGACCAGACAAGTACTGCAGCGCGTCGACGAACTTCTTCAAGAGGCGGGGACGGACAGATCGAGGTTGCTTAGTGCGCAGGTGTGGCTTGCCGACATGCGCCAGTTTGAGGATCACAATGCAGTTTGGAACGAGTGGGTCGATCCTAGTAATCCGCCTGTGCGCGCGTGCTTGACGACGCAGTTCTGGCGGCCCGGCATGCTTGTCGAAGTCATGGTGACTGCAGCACTGAGATAAGTGTGCGTACTGCCATCGAGCGCAGCCTGCGGCTGTCCGCGGCGAGCACAACAGCGCTCGCCGCAGCGGCGCGGAGTTGCGTCAGAGGCGGTAACACAGGCTTGGGGGGCGAGCAGGCCCTCGACTTTACGCCGGACGAGCAAGCAAACCAGCCGCCAGACATCGCGCTCGCTTAGCTACACTCGGCATCTGCTGCACTGCACCGAAGTCTCGTAGCAGAGCGACGAGAAGGGTCATTCGCGACCGGGACGAGCCGGCCGCAGGTCGCGCGACTTCCGCTTCGCCCCGAAAGCGACCGTCAGCTAGCGTAGCCCGGATTGCGTCTTACGCAATCCGGGATCGGCATTTCGGCCGCTCGATCGACTCGGTCGTAACGTTGCATTTTTCAGCTTCTTCACGCGATGGTTCTGATAAGCGAGAACGGCCGTCGCGAGTGGCATGGAGCGAGGCACCCGAACATGGGTCAGCGAGATGATAATCGCGCCGTCGCTTTCTGGAGGCGCGATGTGGCACATGATGCCGCCTGCGTCGCCGAGATATGACAAATCCGAGACGACCTGACGTGGCTGATTGGCAGCGGCGACCTTGTCAGCTTGTAGCTGCTTCACCACCAGTGGCATCAATTCCACTTCGAATGGTGCAGCTCGCTTCAATGCGTCGAACAGCCGAGCGGTCTTCTCCGGATTGTCGAGCATCGGCGTCGGACCTTTCGCAATCGAGCGAAGTGATTCGCCAATTGCCGATGATAGGGAACATGGCTCAACAGAGCCACTCTCGATACGACGCAAAATACTTAGGTTTCTGCGATGGCTGGCGGCGTACCCGACCCGAGCGGCTGCCCAAACGGAGCCGTCACAGCTAGCGTAGCCCGGATTGCGTTTTACGCAATACGGGATCGGCATTTCGGCCGCTAGATCGTCCCCGGATTTCGCTAACGCTCAATCCGGGCTACGCGCTTTATCTATTTTCCTATCGCCACCGGCTTCGCCGCTGTCAGGTCGAGCCCGAGCGTAGTGCGCAACTCGTCTGACAGTGCTCGATATGTTGATAAAATATTTTTCCAACTCTCTCGCCCTTCGGGAAGGTCAATCGTCGAGTTAACACTTGGCTTTTCCGTCGGTTTTTGAATTCTGAGGTTTGTCACAAAAGCGACTTCAACATCGTTCGCTCTGGCAACTGCCAGCATAAAGTTACTTACGTACGTGTCTAGATGGTTGGGAATCAGCAGTCGATACATTTTTCTCGCCTCCTGCAGTTTTTCGAGGCTCGATACGATTTCCAATCCGTTAGGGATACTTCCTCCGCTGCTCCCGCTACCTTTACAACTGTCCGGATACAATTTACACGATTTCTCTCTTTCAGCTCCAATTATAGAGCGCCAGTCCTCGAACGAAGCAGGATCGCTCGAACTGTACCGCACACCGTACGTCAACGCGACTTCAGAAACGGCATCATCTGCGTCTTGAAGCAATTCGGAGTAGGCTTTGATGCGATCATCGAAAAGTTTATCCTGCGCTGTCGACCAAACACTTTTCAGCCGGTCTGACAATACCGTCAACGCCGCTACAGCTAAGGCAACAACAAGCGCGAGCAGTAGTTTCTCATAGGTCGTAAGAGCAACCCTGGTCCAGAAACTGCCAGCCATTGGCTACATCCCTCGTAACGTTAGTCCGCTAACTATATCATCGCTCCACCGCGCCTTCGGCGCGGTCCCCCACCCCCGCGGCGCGGAGCGGACGAAGGTAGCGGCTGCGAAACCACCAAAGCCGGGCTCACCCCGCTCCACCCTTCCGCGGCCGCCCCCGCGGCTTGGCGAAGACGATCTTGTAGGCCTCGCCGAAGGCGCGGGTGGTCAGCGCGGCTCCGAAATGCGTCGTCGCTTGCGCGAACAGGACTTTGCGGCGGCTTTCGCCTTCCCGGCCGCGCTGTTGCAGCCAGGCGACGCAAGCGTCGATGAGCGCGGGTTGCGCCGGCTTATCCGCTTGTTCGTAGATGCGGATGGCGGTGAAGTGGAGTCCGGCGCCGTCGGCTGAGTCGGCGCAAAAATTCGGCCGCAGATCGGGCCAGCGCTCTTGCGGAATCGTCACCCGCTCGACGGCGGCCGAGGAGAATCCCGTGGCAATGAGCCGCCCGTCGATGAACCGCTCCTTGAACTCTGCCACGAGCGATTGGGCGAGCGCTGCGGCCGTTTCGCCGCGTCGTGCGCGCTCGTCGGAATGTCTCGCCGCTTCGCGCCGATGAAAGACCAGCAGTCCGGGTTCGGCTTTGCTGATGTGGCGCAGGGCAGCCTCGGCACTGTCGAAATACGAAACAAACTCGCGCCACTGCGCGGCGTCGAAAAAGCGCCCGGGCGCCTCGCGCAGCGGAATGCCGAGGTCGCGGGTCGTCGGCTCAGTAGTGGGCTCACTCATGGGCTCAAGTGCGGCGGATATGGCGGGCGACTATAGTCTCACACCAACGGTCTTAATTCATGACTCGTCATGCCCGCACTTGTTGCGGGCATCCACGTCTTAAATTCTGAATCGAAGCAAAGACGTGGATGGCCGGAACAAGTCCGGCCATGACGGCGTGGATAAGTCATGCTCAATGGCCGTTGGTATCATACCGTCATCCCGAGGCGGCCGCGGCGCGGCCCGCGAAGGGCGACGGAAAAGCGGCTGCGGCAAAATTCCCTGCAATTCCCTGCTCCGGCCAAAAAATTCCCTGCTCGGCGGGTAAAAATTCCCTGCTCCGATGCGTCGGGAATTTCCGCACAGGTCATTGGATTCGTTCGGCTATTTCGGGCGGTTTTTGACGAAAAGGGCCGCAACCGCGACGATTCCCTGCAGAATTCCCTGCGGCAGGGAATTTGACGCACGGACACGTCACACCCTGTTACCCGCGCTCCACGTCCAGAAATCGCGGCCTTCCTCGCGCAGGAAGCGGGCCAGCACCATGTTGTGCACCTCCGACGCGCCGTCGACGAGGCGCGCGGCGCGGGCGGCGCGG
>Ga0074044_10003215_pt1 | contig 13984 bp, 10 predicted proteins | sample BogForMeECP23OM1_FD_94443 | JGI IMG/M metagenome (GOLD analysis project Ga0074044, IMG submission 94443) | Bog forest soil microbial communities from Calvert Island, British Columbia, Canada - Bog Forest MetaG ECP23OM1 | ecosystem: Environmental > Terrestrial > Soil > Wetlands ... | reverse complement strand
GGCCGTGTCCGCCGAAACGGAAAGCGCCGGAGAAGCCGCCACCGAAGCGGCCGGCGGCGATGCGGGAGTTTCCGAAACGCAAGGCTCCGAAACGCAAGTCAGTGAGGAAGCGCTGACCGAAGGTTCGGTGGAAGCGGATGCGTTGACCGCGGAACCGGAAAACACCGGAGAAGCCGAATCGCCGGCAGACGGCGAGCTAGAAGCGGCAAAGTTGGCCGCAGATGCGGAGCCCACCGAGACGGCGTCAGCAGAACAGAACGCCGCAGTCGCGACAGAACACGGCGCGACGGAAGAAGCCCCGGAAGACAAGCAGAACTGAAGAATGAGTACGGCGAGTTCGGAGATGCCTCCGAGCCGAAAGCGCGGAGTTCGTCAAGCGAAGTGAGATGGAACTGGGATTTGAACGGTAAGCGAAAATTAGGGAAATTGGGCAGCAGCTAGGCATACGAGGTTAGACATGCGAGCTTAGATACGCGAGAGCAGCGGGACAAAAGAGGAACGAGAGCGGATGAGTAAGATTCGAATCAACGATCTGGCCCGTGAGTTGGAGGTCAAGAGCAAGGAAATTCTTGACGTACTGACCACGGTGGGTGTCACGGAGAAGAAAACGCACTCCAGCTCACTGGAAGATTTCGAAGCGGACCTGGTGCGAAAGCATCTCCGTGGCCGCTCCGATGCGGCGCCGAGTGCTGCGAGAACGTCATCTCGCACCGCGCACGGCGAAGAAGAGATTAAGACCAAGATCGACCTCTCGCATATCTCGCGGCCGGGTGACGTGCTGCGCGCAATTACCCAGCAAAAGGGCGTCGCCGAGCATCCTGCGGCGCGGCCGGCAGTTCGGCCTCCGATGACTCCGCCCGCGGTGGAAGCGAAGGCGGAAGTTCCTGTCGCTCCCGTGGCGCCGAAAATACCGGCCAAGCCTGCTGCGGAGGCTCCCGCACCTGCGCCGCCAGCGCCACGAATGGTGACACCGGCATCGGTCGCGGCCACTTACCGTCCACCGTCCGTTGTGGTGATTCCGCCTAAAATTCCTGCCGTTCCTCCAGCCGCTCCTTCATCGACTGTTGCACCGTCCACTGCGAGCGCGACTGCATCCTCGTCCGCTATCGCTGTTCCGCCGCGGGTTACGACTCCGGCCGCGCCCGTTGGCGGTGCTCCGCCCACGGCTGAGCCTCCGACACCAAGCAATGTAATGCAGATGCAAGCGGCTGCGCCGGTGAAGCCTTCGGCTCCGGTTGCTCCGCCGCCGCGAATGATCATGCCGCAGACGGGGCCGCGACCGGTATACAAGGCGCCAATGCCTCCGGCGTCTGCACCAGGAGCTCCGCGGCCTGCGCCGGGGCGTCCGGTTCCGGGACAACCAATCTTTCAGCGCACGGCGCGACCGCAAGCGCCGGGAGCGCCGCGTCCGCCGCTGCGTCCGGGAGAACGGCGGCCGATGCATCCTACCCGCGTTGCTCCAGCGGGAGCGCGTCCGTTGGGCGTTGGTCCGGGAGCGGGAATCGGCGCACCGCCGGGACCGTCGCGTCCGGGAGCGCGTCCGGGAGCGCCGTCGCGGCGACCGGGACAACGCTATGTACCGCGAGGAGTGAAGGAAGGCCCGATGAAGGGCTACACTCCGCCGCCGCGGATGATCATCAGCAACGAACCGGCGCCGATTACGCGGAACATCACAATCACGGAAGGCATTTCGGTAAAAGACCTGGCCGAGAAACTCGGTATTCGCGCCAAGGACGTGATTGCGCGGCTGGTGGTGCGCGGCGTGTTCGCCACCATCAACCAGACGCTGGACGCGGAACTGGCCAGCGAAATGGCGCGCTTCTTCGGAGCGGAAACCGAAGTGATCACCTTCGAAGAGCAAGCGGCCAAGGATACGACCGCAGCCATGGAGAGCAGCGAGGAAGGCGCGGAAGCAGTGACGCGTCCTCCGGTAGTTACGATCATGGGGCACGTGGATCACGGCAAGACTACGCTGCTCGATTCCATCCGCTCGACCAATGTGGCGGGCGGCGAAGCGGGCGGAATTACGCAACACATCGGGGCTTACAAGGTTGCGATTACGGATACGGCGTCTCCGGCTTTTGGGCGTGAGATCGTGTTTCTGGATACTCCGGGTCACGAGGCGTTTACGCGCATGCGTTCTCGCGGAGCGAAGGCTACCGATATTGTGGTGCTGGTCACGGCGGCCGACGACGGCGTGATGCCGCAGACGGTGGAAGCGATCGACCACGCGCACGCTGCCGAAGTTCCCATCATTGTCGCGGTCAACAAGATCGATAAACCGGGCGCGCTGCCGGAACGGGTTAAGAAACAACTGGCGGATCGCGGGTTGGTTCCGGAAGAGTGGGGCGGCAAGACGGTGTTTGTCGATGTATCCGCGAAACAGAAGACGAATCTGAATCTGCTGATGGAAATGATTCTGTTGACGGCGGACTTGCAGGAGTTGAAAGCGACTCCGGAGCGAGCGGCGAGCGGATTGGTGCTGGAAGCGAAGCTGGATCGCGGACGCGGTCCGGTGGGAACGATTCTGGTGCAGAATGGCACGCTCCGCGCGGGCGACAACTTTGTGGTCGGGAACGTCTATGGAAAAGTGCGGGCGATGTTCGACGATCGCGGAAGACCGCTGAAGGAAGCTCCGCCTTCGACGCCGGTGGAAATTATCGGGCTGGAAGGGCTACCGCAAGCGGGCGATCAGTTTGTGGTGGTTGCGGACCGCGAGAAGGCGCGCGACATCTCGGACTACCGCGAGCAGAAAGCGCGCGAAGCCACGCTGGCCAAAAGTTCGCGAGTTTCACTCGAAGGCCTGGCGGAGCAACTGAAAACGGCGGGCATGAAGGAACTGAACGTCATTCTCAAAGCCGACGTGCAAGGTTCCGTCGAAGTGCTGGGCGATTTGCTGGGCAGATTGTCGAACGACAGAGTGCGGCTGAAGTTGCTACGGTCAGGGATTGGCGCGATCACGGAAACCGATGTGCTGCTGGCTTCGGCTTCGAATGCCATCATTATCGGATTCAACGTGCGTCCAGAGCGCAAGGCGCAGGAACTGGCCGATCAGGAAAAAGTCGACATCCGGCTGCACTCGATCATTTACGAACTGCAGGACGAGATCAAGCGCGCCATGACCGGGCTGCTGGAACCGACGATCAAGGAAACCTATCAGGGACGCGCCGATGTACTGGAGACGTTCCGCATTCCGAAGGTGGGGACGATTGCCGGTTGCCGCGTGAGCGATGGCTTGATCAAGCGCGACTCTGAAGTGCGGCTGTTGCGCGATAACGTGGTTGTGTTCAAAGGCAAAGTCGGATCGCTGCGGCGGTTCAAGGACGATGCTTCGCAAGTGACGAGCGGGATGGAATGCGGTATCTCGATCTCGAACTACGGCGACATTAAGGCCGGCGACGTGATCGAGGCGTTTGTCACGGAACGGATCGCGGCGGAAGCGATCAAATAGCGTGAGGTTGAGAACAACGAATATTGATGCAGGCGGCTACCGGACAAGCCATTCGGTGGCTTGATGAGTGAGCGTCAGCACCGGGCGGTGCGCAACGGTCACCAATAACGAAACGGCTACCGCAAATGGAATTACAAACCAGGTGCGAATGTGCACGCGCCGCGACTTGCTCGCTTCATCCCATTCAAGAAGACACGCGACGCGCTCGCTAACCGAGCCCGCCACGAAACCTGCACTGCACACCGGAGGAGCTTTGGGAACCAGGCGAGAAAGCTTGACCAAGGCTGCAGCCAGGTCAAGGGCTTCACGGTGACTGGAGACGGCGGCATCATCGGCGGCGAGTTCCGCGGCTTGCGACCAGGCACTCTCCAACTTGGCCATGCCGGGAAAGGGACAAAAAGCCAGGATGAGCCTCTTCAAGTTATCGCGAGATTTCATGTGCTCAAGTTCATGTTTCAGCGCCATGCGAAGCTCGTCGGCAGTTAGCAGCGCAACCGTAGATTCTGAAACTAATACTCTCGGATGGCGGAACCCCGCGACGATGAGCGGGGGACTCTCCCGTCGAGACTGAAAGGTGACGGTGGAGTTGGCATTGACTTGCAGAGGCCGCGCGCCTTCGAGCCAGCAAGTCACGGCGCGTGTAGTCCTGGTTTGGGCTGCGATGGCGCGGCAAAAGCCACAAGCAATCAATAAGAGAGAGCACACACCGAGCGTGAGAGGTATCGCGCCCATGCCCTCATGGATCGGTAGAGGTTCCATTAGCTGAAACGACGGCAAGACCAAAGCCAATGTAATGATCAACGAGGCTACGAGCGGAAGAATCCGCAAGCCGAAGAGTATCGTGGCCACACTTTGTTGTGCCACATGCAAAGGCTTCAGGGAGCGCCATACCGTCTCTACCAGCATTGACAGCAGACAGTAGAGCAGCAGGAACCAATCGAGCGAAACCGCGATTCCAAGCAGGACAAACATGAGCGTTGCTCCCGGCTTTCTCCTAGTCCTTTATTTAAAAACTATCTATTTAAAAACGGCGGCCATCATACACCCGTCCTGGTGGTCGCGGACAGTGAAACAATTTGTTATCCGGTTCCGAATCCGCACCGCCGTTATTCGGAGTGGGATGTCCTTCTTCCAACAGCAGATGATGATCAGTTCATCCTATCCTTATTGGCGTAATTACTTTGCACCATTACGGCGCTTTTCATCCACCAGGCGGCCAAGTTCCTCCAGCAGTTCGGCATCATGTTCGCCGATTTCTTCTACCATTCGTGAAAGCAGAAGTGGCCCGGCAAGGTCCAGACCCAGAACCTGACGGATGGCTTTGCTGGCGACATCTCGCTCTACTTCCGCCCGCGTGAACCGAGGCACGTATCGGAAGGTCACCACCTTGGCTCCCTCGACGGCGATCCGGTCTACCAATCCCTTCTTCCGCAGGCGATTCAGCGAAGTCACAATCGTTATATAGGCTCGCCCGATGTCAGCCCGGTCACGGAGTTCGCGTATCGTGATACCCTCAGGGCGCTGCCACATAACGGACAGAAGCCTCTGTTCCAGTGTCCCAAGCCGGATTTTACGAGACGCCCGAAGGAGTCGGAAGATATCGGTCATTATCTATTACGCCCCAGTTATCACGCCCCAGCGATTCTGGGAGTTTACGATGAATTTCAATTAAGTTGTAGGCGAAATTTTCAATCCCAGCGTCAAGCCCGTCAGCCTCGGGGCAGGCTCTCGCCGCGAACATTCGTCTGGCCGGGCCGGGACGCCCGGCGCTCCCTTCGAATCTGACTGCTACGGGCTGGTTTGCTGGGTGAAGATTCCTCCTATGTCGCCGCTGCCGTCTACTTCCACCATGTATCCGGTGGTGGGGGAACTCAGGTAGAAGACGAGTAAGCTGGGGCTGCCGGTGACGTTGGTGAAGTTGTTGACGGTCACGGTGAAGCGGCCGTTTGTGCTGGCCGTATATGCGCCGGTGGTTCCGAGTGGCGATGCGCCATAGCCGGCTGCGTTTGCTTCCTCATTCCAGTTGAAGTTGCTGCCCGTGGTGGGCTCGAAAACTCCTACTTGGTCCCCGATCGTAGTGGGAACGCCATCCATCACGAATGCGGCCTGGCTGCTGAGAGTGGAGACGGCGCCGGTCTGCACGGAGAACCTGCCATCCTCGACCGCCTGGGTACTGTTGTTGAGGAAGTAGGCGCTGGTGGGGCTGATCATCCAGAAAACTTCGGAGAGCGCGGCACCATTGCTTAAAGGGAGACTGACGATTCCGTTGCCGTCGCCGCTTGGATCAAATGTGTAGTTGGCGCCGGCGCTTACGGTTAGACCGGCGCCGTTGTTGTCCTCCACGTCGGAGCCGTTCACGTAGTCGACAGTGCCGGTGGTGACATTTCCGGCGCCGTCAGTGGTAAAGACGCCAGCCGTGTGAATGGCGGGCTGGATAAGGCTGGTGTCGACTGTGTCTCCACGACTGCCTAAGACGTAGGATCCGGCGGCTAGGGCGTTGGTGACGGAGAAGGGACCGCCGGTTTGCAGTTCAGCTTGTCCGATGTCGAGCGAACCGGAATTGGGATTTGCCAGGAAGTAGAACTCGGTCGGGCTTACTACGTAGTAATTGCCGGAAAAGCTGCCGGTCGGGGCGGTCAGAGTGAACGTGCCTACACCGGTCGAACTGGGCGCACCGAGGGAGCCCGTAATGGTTTGGCTCGAGTTGGTGCCGCCGATGGGAGTGAGAATGTCTTGAGTTCCGGTGAAAACGCCGCCGGCGATGGTGATGGCTCCAACCCTCGAACTGATGCCGTAGTTGTGCGACTTGAAGACGAAGGTTCCGGAGGGAGTGGCGGTCGAGGACTGCAGCACACCGTAACCGGACGAAGTGGCGAAGGAGTCCGCCTCCATCACATAGAAGTGATTGGTATCGATCATGGTGATGTTGTAAGTGCTTGGCGTGGGAGTGTAGTTAAAGGTTAGCGAACCCTCGCCGTCGCGCTCAATGGCGTAGGAGCCGGGAAGATTTTCAGAGCCGGGGCCGGGTTGAGGACCTCCGTCGTCTTGGAGAATGGTCAGCGAGCCGTTGCCGTCGGCGGAAAAAACAGTGGTTTCGGAGAAGGGGACGGCGTTGTCGGCCTGGTTTGCATAGTAGCCGGTCTGCTTCATTACATAAGTGCCGCTGAGGCTGGATTTGCTGAAGTTGCCGCCTAGGGGCGCGACGAACCCATTATTGTTGTTGCCACAACCGGCTGCCAGCAAAATGCTGGCGATTGCTGCCAGAGCCAGGAAGAACCTTCGGGCGTAGTGGGCGCAGGTAGGGGGATGCATGAGGACACTCCTGTTTTTATTGTTAGGATGCGCTAACCCGCATTGTAGCGGAAAGTTGCGGTGGAAAAAAATTCGCGGGGAAGCTTACCGCACGGCTTTATTAGAGTTCCACTCGACGCGGGGTGGGGGCTGGACTGGCAGGATGTTGGCGCTTTCCGGACGCTTTTTCTTTAACCCAGATGCCTACTCTGTAGGCTAACAGGATGGTGAGGACTGCTCCGTAGGCAAGGGGCTTGCGGAGGTCGGCTTTTACCAGCCAGATGTAATGCACTACGCCCAGGATTGCGGTGAGATAGATGAAACGGTGGAGACGCTGCCAGTTTTTGCCTCCGAGGCGGCGGATCGACCAGGCGGTCGAGGTCAGGGCCAGGGGAATCATGAGGACGAAGGCGGCGAAGCCAACGGTGATGAAGCGGCGCTTTTCTATGTCTTTCAACATTTCGTGGAGATCGAAGAACTTGTCGAGCCAGATGTAGGTAAGGAAATGCAAGGTTCCGTAGAAGAATGCGAAGAGGCCGAGCATGCGGCGGAGGCCGATCAGCCAGTATAGGCGGGTGATGCGGCGCAGGGGCGTGATGGCTAGCGTGGTTAGAACTAAGATCAGCGTCCAGTCGCCGGTGGAGTGGGTAATGACTTCGATGGGATTGGCGCCGAGGGCATCGTGGAGGGCTTTCCAGAGCAAGCGTTCGAGCGGGATGAGAGCGGCAAGGAAGAGCGCGATTTTGGTCAGACGAAGAGTCATTTTGTAAAGTTGTAATCGGGTAATTTGGTAATTTGAAGAGCCTACGCCTCTGGGCTGGCACGTGGGACCCGTGTTCGACGCAAAAAGCAGGTCCTTCGCTTCGCTCAGGATGACAAATCAATATCAAGAAGGGGGTGGAGGTTTCAAATTACAAAATTATCAGATTACAAAAATTACAAATCTCTAGAAGTTCTTTTTCAGGTCCATGCCGGTATAGAGGCTGGCTACCTGATCGTAGCCGTTGAACATCAAGGTTGGACGTTTTAGAAATTCTCCCAGGCGGCGTTCCTTGGCTTGGCTCCAACGGGGATGATCGACGTTTGGATTCACGTTCGAATAGAAACCGTATTCGTTGGGGGCGGACTGCTGCCAGGTGTTCAAGGGCTGGCTGTCGGTGAAGCGGATGCGGACGATCGACTTGGCGCTTTTGAAGCCGTACTTCCAGGGAAGGACGATGCGGAGCGGAGCGCCATCCTGATTCGGGAGCACCTCGCCGTACATTCCGAAACAAAGCAGGGCAAGGGGATGCATGGCCTCGTCCATGCGGAGACCTTCGACATAGGGCCACGCCAATACGTTGACGCGCTGGCCGGGCATTTGCTTGGGATCGTACAAGGTAGTGAACTCGACGTACTTTGCCTTGGGCAACGGATCGGCGCGCTTGATGAGTTCGCTGAGGGAAAAACCAATCCAGGGGACCACGATCGACCAGCCTTCGACACAGCGATGGCGGTAGATGCGCTCTTCGGGCGCAGCCATCTTGATGATGGTGTCGACGTCGAGCACTTGTTTTTTCTTGACTTGGCCGTCGATGGTTACGGTCCAGGGACGGGTCTTGAAATTCTTGGCCAGGCCGGCAGGTTCGTATTTGTCGGTGGAGAATTCATAGAAATTGTTGTAGTTGGTGACGTCTTTGTAGGGCGTTTCTTTTTCTGTGGTGCTGAACGGACTTTTTTGGACGCCGTCAATTTTGGCATTGGCTTGGGCGGTGAGGGCGGGGTCGGTTAAATTGCGGAAGGCGATTCCAGTAACCGCGGCGGCTCCGGCGATGGCTGCGCCGGCCAGGAAGCTGCGGCGGTTCAGGTAGGTCGATTTGGGAGTAATTTCGGATGACGGAATTGGCGCCGGTTTGCCGATCAGCATGGTTTAACTACCTATACTCTGGAATTACGGACGGCAGGCGGCCTTGGATGGGTCCGACGCCGAAGATCCACACTTCCTACGATATAGGACTCCGGAATCGGGGGAAAGTTGCACGGGCTGAGCAACATCCTCCAAGTTCGCGACTTATTGTGCGCCGGCATGGTGGCTCTGGGCGGAGGGCCGCGTCAATGCAGGCAAATACATGGGTCCTTCGCTTCGCTCAGGATGACAATGTTGGTTTGAGTTCGCTCAGGATGACGGATGACGACGTTAGGTCGAGGCTGATTTGGCTATGGCTTTGGGGGCGGGGCGGGAACGCAGGACTTCACGGACTTTTTTGGCCAGATTCTGCAGGGTGAAGGGCTTCTGCAGAAACGCGCTGGCGGGACCGGATGCGCCCTGGGTGACGACAACATCTTCGGTGTAACCGGAAAGGAAGAGGACACTGATGCCGGGACGGAGAGTCGACAGCTTTTTGGCGAGTTCGCGGCCGCCGATGCCGGGCATGACTACGTCGGTGATGAGGATATCGATGTGTTCTTTGCAGGTCTCGGCGAGGCGCAGACCGGCTTCGCTATTTTCGGCTTCGAGGACCTTGTAGCCGCGAGCGGTGAGAGTGAGGCGGACGAGTTCGCGCACCGAGTCTTCGTCTTCTACCAGCAGAACGGTTTCGCAGCCACCGGCTTCGGTGGGCGGGGACTGGGCGGGGCTGAGTTCTTCCGTGTTCTCTTCGGCTCGCGGCAGATAGACGTAGAAGGTCGTTCCCTTCCCGATCTCGCTTTGAGCGAAGACGTATCCATTGCTCTGCTTGACGATGCCGTAGACAGTGGAGAGGCCGAGGCCGGTGCCTTTTCCTTTTTCCTTGGTGGTGAAGAAGGGTTCGAAGATGCGGGACTGAGTTTCTCTGTCCATACCGTGGCCGGTATCGGAAACGGAGATCACGGCGTAGCGGCCGGGCTGGATAAAACGGTGTTCGCTGAAGCCTGGGCGCACGGTCACGTCGGCGCTCTGCAAGGTGAGCTTGCCGCCTTCGGGCATGGCGTCTTTGGCGTTGACCACCAGGTTCATGATGACCTGTTCGAGTTGGCCGGCGTCGGCGCGTGTGTGCCCGGTTTGGGTGGAGAGGCGCGTGACTAATTCGATGTTCTCGCCGATGAGGGGACGCAGGAGGCGCTCCATGTCACCGATGACTTTGTTGACGTCAATCACTTTGAGTTCGAGGAGTTGCTTGCGGCTGAAGGCCAGCAACTGGCGAGTGAGGGTCGCGGCGCGGTCGGCTGCCTGCTGGATGGACAGGACTTTGTTATGCATATCGCCGCCCTTTTCCAATTGCTCCAGCAACACCTCGGTGTATCCGTTAATGACCATGAGCAGGTTGTTGAAGTCGTGGGCTACGCCGCCGGCTAAGCGGCCGACGGCATCCATTTTTTGCGCTTGGCGGAGCTGCTCTTCGAGTTGACGGCGGTCGGTGATATCTTCGGCGATCAGCTCAAGAACCTCTTCGGGTTCATCGGTGCTGGTGGCAGCGCAACCACTAAGGCGCACGATGATGACTTGGCCGTCCTGGCGCTTCCACTGCACTTCCACGCCGTTCAGGGTTCCGGTGCGGCGATAGTCGTCGGCGAGGCGGTCCAAATCCTGGGGGCTCATGAAGACATCGCGGCGGGCGTCGAGGCGAAGAAGATCTTCGACCGAAGCATGGCCGAGCATGGTGATCAGAGCGGGATTGACGTCGAGGAATTTGCCGCTGACGGTGCAGCGGCAGATGCCGAAGGCAGCGCTCAAAATCAGCGAGCGGGAGCGGGATTCGGAGCGGCGGAGCGCTTCTTCATAACGCTTGTGCTCGATGGCGGCGGCCAGTTGCTGAGACACAAATTTCAAAATCTCACGATCGCGATCCGCGAAGCGGGTGTTCTCGTGATAGCTCTGGACGACCAGGGCTCCGATGACGGCGGCGCCGCTTTTGAGGGGAACGCCGAGCCAGTCGACGGAGGGAGCGCCAATCAATTCCACTTCTCCGCGGCGCACCAGGCCTTCAAAGACAGTCGGAGACGCGAGCAGGGATTCGCCGGATCGCAGGACGTATTCGGTCAGGCCGCGGCCGAGAGGCCGGGGAGCAGGGGCAGGATCCACCTCATCGACGAAGTAGGGAAAGCTGAGCAACTGGGACTGGGGATCGTAGAGGGCAATGTAGAGATTGCGCGCATTCATCAACTGACCGACGATGTTGTGGATGGCGGCAAAGAACGACTGCAGATCTTCAGCGGACTGGCTGCGGGCGGCGATGGCGTAGAGCGCGGCATTCAACTCTTCGGCGCGCTTTTGTTCCGTGATATCGCGATAAGAGGCGTAGGCGCCAACTCTTTTACCGTTCACGGTGACGGGCGCGGTGGAGAGCAATACTTCGATCAGCGAGCCATCTTTGCGCTGGCGGCGGGTCTCGAGGGAAAGCTTGTTTTGGGTTTTGATGCACTCGGCGATCCACGCGGTTTCGGCGTAACGATCGGGGGGCACGATGAGCTCGTCGAGACGTTTTCCCGCAGCCTCAGCCGAGGTATAGCCGAATACGCGGGTGAATTCTCCGTTCACCCGGACAATGCCTCTCTTATGGTCAATGATGCTGATCGCTTCCGGAGCGTTCTCGATAATTTGCTCGAAGTAGGCCTTCTCGATTGAAGGCGAGACGGCAGTGGAAGGCGAGGCGACAGCGGCATGGCCGTTGGTGGGCGTGAAGGCGGCGGCAGGATTGGAAATGGGATTGGAGGCTTGGGGAACGAGCGGCGGCGCACCGTGCTCCAGACAATCCGGGAGCGCCTTCACCGGTGGCGGATCGGTTGAAGTGGCTGGAGGGGCGATCTTCTCCCCCATGCAATCGTTGTCCATAATGCGCTGACGATACTGTGATGGTAAGCGGGCGCGGTGGTTGGCTGGTAGTTACTGGGGTAATTTAGCTCGCTGGTGGAGACCCGCAAAAATGGGATCAGGGATTATTCGACAACACCACACAGACCTGGTGCAGGGTGAGTTTTTGCTGGTCGGTGAGAACGAGAAATTCGAATCCGCAGCGCAGTCCGTCGCTATAGCGCACGACGGCTCGCAGCTTGATGATGAAGGGCTGGAGCGGGATGGGAAACTGCAGGGAGACCACCTCGCCGGACTGCAATTCACCGCTTAGAGTCGCGCCAATACCGTCTTCGCCGAGTTCGTTGGTACGTCCCCAGCAGGTGGTGGTGCGGCCATCGCGAAAGACCGACGCTTGAATGCGTACGTCGAAGCGATGACGAGAGAAGCGGCGCAGGCGCTGTTGCGTTTTGGCTGTGGCTTGTCCGCTCAATCCAGTTTCACCAATTCTGATTTACCTTTCGCCGGTCAAATTTCGATTGTGCTTGAGGGCGGGAGCGGCCTCAACGGCATCAAAGGCCATGTACCAATGGGAAGACGGGATCATTGCGATATTGAGACATTGAGACAGTGAATCATTGAGCTTCTAATGCCCTCAATAATCTGGGTGACAGATGCTGGGTGCGGCATCTAAGATTGATAGATTATGCCGAGCTTCGCTCGGCGGGACGGGCGAGGACGCCCGTCGCTCCACTTCCCTCAACTTATGGCTTATCGCTCTAATGCCGCTGAGAGTTGGTATTCCGACCCGTCGTCTACCGGGGCGGAGGCGGAAATACCACTGGATTTGCTGCCGCCTGCCAGCTTGACGCAGCCGCTTTGGCGGTCGCTGGCGGGCAATCTGCGGGATACGTTTGCGCCGGAAAAGCTGCCGCCGCTCCAACTCACCTCGCGGCCGGTGAATGTCGGACTGGCGCTTGGCGAGCGTCTGCGGACGCCTTGGTTTCGCACCGTGTTTACCAACATCGGAGATGTGCTTTCGCCGGAGACGCTGCCGCCTCTGGAACTGGAATCGCAGCCCGTCGATGTGGGGGAACTGATCACCGATCAACTCAGTCACTTCTGGTGGGGATCGCTGCTGCGGAATCTGGCGGATCGGGTGGCTCCGGAAACGCAGCCAGCTCTGCAACTTACCTCGAAGCCGATTCTGGATATTATTCCGAAGTCATGGCTTCTGTTGCCGCTGTGGTCGGAAGTGGTTGATACGCCGAAGGTGTTTTATCCTGACAAACCGAAAGCGGCGGATGCGTTGAGGCCGGTCAATCTGCAACCGGCGACTATGCCAGCGGAAAAACTCGAAGCCGCAGTTGAAGCTCTCTCCAAGGAACCCACGGCCGCCGACTTGCTGCGCGACCTGCGCCGTTCGCGGATTCGGCAGCGAATCTGGATTGGCCTGGCGGCGGCACAGGTTGCGTACATGGTGCTGGCTGCGGTCGGAAAACTCTAAGAGCGCCCCCCCTTAACCACCAAGGACACGAAGGTGCACGAAGGAAAAGCATAGCCGAACCGCGCTCGTTGACGGGCGAGAGCCTGCCCTGAGCCTGCCGAAAGGGACGCCCGTCGCTCCGCTTACTGTCTCAGTCCCATCCAGCCTTCGGCGATCACCATGGAGTTTCCGGGATTGCGCGCATCGTACTTTACCGAAGTCGGCAGGCCGAGGCGGCAGGAATGCAGATTGATCCACTGGCGCAGGTAGGTGACATCCTGCGAGGCCTCGTAGGAGACTCCGGCTACGTCGTACTGGTAGATCAGCATGGTGGCGGGACGGTCGGCGGCGGTGGTGATTTCCTGCACGTCGATTACGGTGCCGTCGGTGATGCGGCCAACGGTATTCAGCCAGGTGCGGCGTTCGAGTTCGACATCCTTGGCGTGCTTGGGTTTGCGGCGCAGAAGAGCATAGCTGGCCAGGGCTACTCCTACGGTGCCCAGTGCCAGGGTGTAGAGACGAAGCGAAATCATCGGCAAACGGAACCTGAACCTTTCAACGTACTTTCAGCATAAGCTGTAAGGTCGGTGGCCGCCAAGTGCACTGTGGTGCGACTCTTCTGCGACAATCCCCTCATTTATTTGACAAGAAAGTTACAGTTTATTGACAACTCGCTGGAAGCCGCGAGGTAGATTTGCTGCGCGTGGGGCCGTAGTTCTTGCTCAGAGAATATCGTTTTCCGGCGGGGACAGGTTGCGGTTGCGGGCAACGGATTCGACGAGCTCAACCCACCTTACGATGCCAAGTAGTGGGCGATTATACGGGGCTAACGGCGCGGTAGAGGTGAGTTGAATCTCGTGGAACAGGGGCCGATCCACACGCGGCCCCTGATTTTGTTGTGCTAGGCGCGGCCTCGGGCGCGGGTTTCGTAATCGCGCCAGGGAGTCAGCACTTTGTAGCGCGGCGTAGCGGTGACCGTTTTCTTGGTGGAGGCGAGCAGTTTCCGCTT
>Ga0074044_10003214_pt1 | contig 13984 bp, 11 predicted proteins | sample BogForMeECP23OM1_FD_94443 | JGI IMG/M metagenome (GOLD analysis project Ga0074044, IMG submission 94443) | Bog forest soil microbial communities from Calvert Island, British Columbia, Canada - Bog Forest MetaG ECP23OM1 | ecosystem: Environmental > Terrestrial > Soil > Wetlands ... | reverse complement strand
GAGATTGCCCTGCCCAGGTGTGCCGTTAATGTTTAGTGTCGTCTGACCAGTCGAGGTTCCCGGCGACGTGATTCCCAGCGTGATCGATGTGTTGTTGTTGGTGGAGTTCGTGTTCTGGAAGACCCACGGAGCGGTAAGATTGGCTGTTGACACGCCCGCCCTAGTAACACTGAAGGTCGAGCCGCCTTCGGTGATTGTGCCTGCGGCGGAAGCGCCGGTTAGATTCTGCTCCAGATAACCCGTTTCATTTGTCAGTACGCCCGACGTCGGAGTTCCGAGGAGCGGAGTGATGAGTGTCGGAGATGTCTGTAAAGCTACCACCGTTCCCGATCCCGTCGTCGTGTCCCAAGTTGGAGCACTTGTCCCTGCACTCGCCAGAATATTCCCTGAACTCCCGAGAGATGAGGTTCCGACTGCCGAAGTGCTAGAAGCATACAACACTCCGCCTGCCGTAAATCCTGCCGACGCGGGAAAGGTATTGCCGTTAACGAGGGTCGCATTGATCCCGCCACTGCCGATAGCTGCCAGCAATCCAGCCGTTGACATCTGAATGCCGTTCGCTGTGCCTTGGGCGGTAATCTTAATCGGCAACGCGGTGGACGATCCGACCGTGTTGATATTGAACAGCGGCCCAGTTCGAGTGTTGCCTGTCGTATCAATGAAACTGAAGATTGCGACTGTCGAAGTGCCCGAATCCGCTGCCGCCGTAAACTCCCAGTCGTTCGTTGATGGCGATGCTTGCGTTGTCCAAGTGAAAGCCGTGTTATCTCCGGCTGGCATCGTCATTGACAATCCAGCCGTAGGAGCGATCAGAGATGACCAGAGAGGATTACCGCCAGCAACGGCTGGGGCTGAATATTCCCAGTGAACAATCGGCAGAGTAGTCGTCGCCGTGACTGTCGTACCGTCAGGAAGAACGTAAGCACCAGACGTATGTGTGACGTGCCCGACTGTGTATCCCGTAGTGCAAGGCCCGGTTCCGCCGCTGTCGGTCACTTGTCCCGCTGTCGTTCCAGCGCAAACCGAGTGTCCTGCCGTCACCGCTGCACTTGCGTTGATTGGAATATCGCCAGCGTCAAAAACAGTCAGGGAAAAAGCATTGACTTCCGCCACGCCGATGACGTTTGCCGGACTCGCTCCGCAGTTCTGAGTGGTTTCCGCCGTCGATTGTGAGCACTGAAGGTTCCAAGCTGTTACCGTCGCACCGGCCACATATGCCGCGCCGAACAAATGCAACCCCTGGTGTCCAGTGTTGGACGCGCCAGAACTCTGTCCAGCCGTCAACTCAACACTTCCCGCAAGGCTGCTGGTGTTCGTCGCACCATTGCTGCCGCCTGTGAGGTACAAGAATCCTCCAGCCGAAGTCGCTCCGCCTGTTCCGGTCTGGTTTGCGCCTTGGAGCGTCAGGCCGCCGAGCACGGAATTTGCTGCCGCGCTCTGACCGCCGATAAAGGTCAGACTCGTAGTAGAGGCGGTCGCGTTCATCAGGTTCGCGGTTGGGTTTTGGAAGTCGCTGTTAACCGTGTTGCCGTTTACATCGAACTTAACGAAGCGATATTGATTGACTGATCCGGTCGAGAGTTGGAGAAGTGCGCCATTCCCCTGTTCGCCCGTGACACCACTGATCGAGATCACTCCTGCCGCGCTCGCCAGTACTGGACTCGTTGCCGTGATTGCTCCGCCACCGCTCGATGTCACGCAAGTCGTACAAGTCAGCGTTAACGTGGAAGAGGAACCTCCACCACCTAGAGGCGAACTGGTGTTGATGGTCGTTATGCCGCCGAAATTTACGGTCGTAAATGCACCCGTCGCGGAGTTAAATCCCAGAGCCGCAGTTCCTCCCGTGTTGGGAAAGGCCGCGATAGTTGGCATTACCGGCATGAACGTATTGGTATTGTCGGTGTAGTGAAATCCGAACCAGTTCTGCGGGATGATTTGTGTTGCGTTGCCGTTAACCGTGCCAGAATTCGGGGTGTAGGTAATCAGGCCGGAACCGTAGTTCTCAAATGAGAACACGTAGTTGTTCGCCAGCACGAAACCGTTCCACGCAACAGCAGAGGTTGAAGCCGTCGTCTCGTAGACGAAGTGAACGTCGTCCGTGACAGGAATCGGGTATGGCGTGCTGCCGGTTTGCTTATCCGTTCCAACGCCGGGAATGCAGAACGTTTCCGCTGTGGCCGCTCCGCCAACAGGCTGTTCGCAGATTGTCTGTGGAATTCCGTTTGGTCCTGTGGGGCCGACAAGAGCCGTGGCCGCTCCGCCAACTCCACCATAGATCATGCAACCGAGAGTCGTACAAGGGTTGGTAAAGGCATTCGCCAGAACGAACGCATCCGTTGCAATTTTATTTGTGTTGTCCCCGAGAGATTGTGTCGTACTTGTCGTACCATTCGCCAAGGCCGTACTGATCGACCAAGTTCCCGATGCGACTTGAGCCACTCCCGTTGAGCCGCTTGTGTTAATCCCCGTCCCTCCGAGAGCCGCGCTGATGGTCGGAATCTCGGAAAGTGGCAAAACTCCGCTTGTCAATTGAGGAATGTCGCTGCCTGTACTCCCGACCACGTAAGTGAAAGTTGGCGGAGCGGACCCAGAGGTGGCATTCCCGAACAGGGTATTCGCCGCGACATTGCTCAATGAGAAACTCAGAGCCGGAGTGCTTGTCGCCGTCGCAACGCTGGTCGTAAACAGAGGCGAAAGACTTCCTGCGCTGAAACTCGTAACAGAACCAGAGCCTCCACCGCAAGTCGTGAAGGCCCATGCCGAGCCGGTGTATTCAAAACAGCCGCTGGTCAGACTCGGCAGAGGAAGTCCCAACAAATAATTCGCGTTTAATTCACCCGATCCAGTGTAAGTGACGGTCGCTCCCGTGGGCACGGTCGCGTTGAGTGCCGTCGAGACAGTTAGATTGGTCATGGTCACACTGGTTGGGAAGGAAAGCGTCCACGAACCAGACGTTGTGATCGGACTCGCTCCGGTAACCGTGATCTGATTTGCCGTTCCTACTAATCCGACACTGGTAACAGTTCCCGTACCCGCAGCGCAGAATGACCAAGCCGCTCCCGTGTAACACAACGCGGCATTCGAGGACGGCAGAGCAGCGAGGGCGCTACCGAGTAGATAGTTCGCGTTTACCGTACCCGTTCCTGTGTAGCTTAAACTCCCGCCTGATCCCATGAGCAGCGCGGCGTTATTTGTTCCCGCTGTGATCGCAGCAAAAGAATTCCCACCCCCAGGCCAAGTCGTAATGCAGTTTCCAGGAGTTAAGCACAACTGAGTCAAAGTCAGTGTTCCGCTGTAGTCGCCGCGATTCTGATTGCCGAGGGAGAAACTTGCTGAGCCAATTCGGTAAAGCGCACTGTCAACATTACTGAGAGCGGCTGTAGAATAGTACAGAGCGCTGCCGTATAAAGAGACGGAGCCGAAGTATCCAGCCAGCATTGTATTCACAGGATTGCCGACGTTGCACTGTCCGACTCCACTAATGACTGTGCCGCAGAGAAGGTCCGAGTTTAATGCAACCGTACCAAGGTTCGAGAGTTGGATATTCGCCCCGCCGCCACCGCCACCGCCACCGCTTGCTCCAAGTTGCACGTCAGTCCATGTTCGAGGAGAAGGCAACCCAGCTCCAGAAATCGTGACATCGTAACCGCCAGCCGCAGCGAAAAACAGGAATGAACCATCCGTGTTTGCTACAAACGGGTTGGTAACGGGGAGTGTCCCTCCAGCGTTCGCATAAAGAGGATTAGCTGGAGTAATTGTTCCGGTATAGAACACGGTAACGATGCAGGACGGATACGATGCGATTACCCCTGTACCGACCGATCCCGGTGGTCCTGAGAGCGGCTGTGTGCCACTGGAGGCCAATCCTTGCGTCACAACGGCCTGCCCACCTTGCGCGCAGTCCCCGTTCCAAGGGAAGAATTGCGCGAAAGCAGGCGCAGCCAAGAAACACACCGCAAGGATGAGTCTACGGATCACCGTGTTATCACCATCGTCACTAGGACTGTCGTGTTCGGCCACGTCTTTACGTTGACCGAGAGAAACTTCGGGAAGTAAACATTTGACAGGTCGTAACGACCAAAGAACAGCGTGTTGACCGTTGTGATTGCCGTGCCGATGGTCACGTAACTCCCAGCTATATCCGTTTCTGATCCTTGGATGTCGATTTCAAAAGTTCCCGGCGTGGCAGAACAAGCCAACTGAATTGCCGCTCCCCACGGGTAGGCATCTCGTGGGCGTTCAAGTTGGAATGCAACGCTCTGTTCGGCAGGCGTTACTAATTCATTGCTGAATAGAAATGCTTGTGTGTTGCACTTGAGAAGTTTGGCTTGTCCTGATCCGGGATACGCTGGCATTACATCCTCCCCACATTGCTGTCCACCACGGACAATTTACATTCGACCAACATTGAGGCTCCCTGTTTCAGTCGAGAAAGGCTCTCCAGTCAGATTACTGTCGCGCCTGAATTTGTTCATGTACATATCGACAAGATCGCGGTCGCGGTCGCTTGCCGTCTTGATGTGCTGCTTTGCCTTTTTCTCCGCCGCAAGCGCTAGGAACTTGAAATCCGCTCCCGATCCGCGTTCGACATTCTCTCCCTTTTGCGCCTCTTTGTACTCGTAAATGTCTGTCTTCGCCTGCCACAGAACAGCTTGCTCTGTCAGAGGGAAAGGAACCTGATCTCCCGGATTCACCAACTGCGGACCTCGGCGCAGGTAATCGAAGCTGTACGGCATAACACTCAATTGGTGCGGCCACAACTCATAGAGCGGATAGCCGAAAGTAGAACTATTCGGTCGGTTGTCTTCCTCGTAGAAAACGATGTATTGCGGACTGTCGAAGATCGTTCTCTGCGGATCTTCAAACGCCAAATCCTTTTGAGATTTGCTCCAGTAGTCCATCGGCCAATTATTTGTCGTATCACGCGCAGCAATGAAGCGCTTGAAGTCGCTCACTGGAGCGGCGAAGTAGGCTTGGTAGATCATGTACGACTGAAGCGCTCCGCCAGGTTCCATCCACGGACGGTCCAGCGTGATGACTCCAAAGCCTTGCGCGTTTGTGCGCGTGTAACCAACGATGTTGTAGAGTGAGTAGAACGGACTGCGAATCTGGAACACCGTCAGAAGTGGTGGACCCACGTAAGCAGCCCACGCCGCTGTCGCTGTGGCATCTCCAATCACTTGATTCGAGTACGGAGTGAACGTGACCGTCCCAAGACTCACTCCCGGACCTCCGGGGAAGAGAAGGCCGGGAGTAAGCCAGCCGCCATCATTCAACTGGAATGACCATAACTGAGAATCTTGGATATGGTGGAGAGCTTCCTGAAGAAGCGTGACCGCATACTGATCCGCCACTCCTGGAATTTCCAGCGACAGCCGCCGCGCCATTGTATTCAAACTCACGCTCTACTCCTAAGAAAAGAGGGCAACCACGCGTCCCCTACGTGATTGCCCATCCAGTCGCACCGTCCACCTTGGAGAACTTAGTACACGCCTCCGAAGCCAGAAATTGTCAAAACTTCTGCGCTCAAGTTCGTGCCGGGAGATACTTCCGTTCCAGGCGTTGCAATCGGATACCACTTGAGCTTAAACGTCGCTCGCGGTCCCGCTGCTGAGATTGCTCTGGCGATATAGTTCCCACTCGCCGTCAAGCCATCCCCAGCGATGTCGTCGATATAGTTGTCATATCGAGACAACGCGACCGGATCGCCTCCTGTCACATACGAGGCGGGGCCATTCCCGTATCCAACAAACGCGAACCGTCGTCCAATATAATCTGGGTAACCGTGAAGTAGTGTGACCTGCATCGCTCCCCCTTAGTCCTGCAACACCGGCACACTATCGAGCATGATGCGGAATAATGCGTTCGACAGCGGCAAGTCAATTGCCACGCCAAGAATCGCGTACATCTGCGCGTAGGTTGGCTGTGTGGTTTGTGTCGGATCGTCCACCAAACCCGAAGTGGATGAGATGATAACGTCGCCAATCTTCGGAGTGGCGTTCGTCAGTCCAGTCTTGCCGAGCACAGTGGCGATTCCAAGCTCTTGCACAAAGCCGTAGTTTCCGGGAGTGATTGCGTTCAGGAACACAACCGGGCGAACGGTTGTCGCGTTGCCGATCCCCTGATCGTAACTGGTGACTACGTTGCACTCCGGCGTGGTGTTTCCAACCACCGCGAGGCTTGGCATGATGCCGATGGTTCCCGTCTTGACGTTGGCGGCGGTCGCGCCTGAGTCCACCTTGATACGGCGATAACGGCCAGAGTTCAACGTGCGAACGCTCGTCTGCGACAACTGCGCTGCTTCTGCCGTAGTCAAGTCGAAATACACGCCGAGATCGAGATCGGGAATGTAGATCGGCTGGCCGGTGATGATGTCGGTCAAGCCGGACGGAGATGTGTCGTTCGCCGCATTAAGCGCGAAATAAGTGGTTACACTCTGATTCCAAGGCATTGCAATTCTCCTTTACCGACTGAATCCGAAACCCACCGCTGAGTGGCGGGGGGTTGGCGTATACAGATTCGTCCCCAACCGCTCGAACAAATTGTCCACGCTGACGTTGTTTGGAACCATTGCCCGACGCAGACCGAAGTTCCAGCCTTCCTTGTCCGTGTCGCGTGCGCGGAAGGCTGAAGTCGTCAGGAAGTACAAGCACTCGCCAACCGTGCAAGTCGAGTTCGATGGGAATCCGCTGCCGGTCGGAGAAAGAGCCACATTCACGCCACCGCTAGTGTATTGCGGCGTCTGAATCGTGCTCGTCAAAGTGCTTGTTCCCGCGCCATCCGTCAGGTTATTGTTTCCTGCCTTGCCCGAAGTCGGAGCCAAGGTCAGGAAGTTCGCTGCCTGCGCGGAAGGTGCCAGAGGATCGGCGTAGATTTCGACACCGTTAAAGTCCATCGACTTCCACGCAATGTCATGCTGCTTCATGTTCGTGTCTCGGCGTTGCGCGTCAAGAGCAATCGCAATCGCGGCAAAACCGAACACGTTGGTCAACCCAAGGTCCATCTGACCGCCAGTGACTTGTCCCATTGACCACAGCACCATGAGAGCGTTCACGTCGATCTGCCCAGTGCCGTTGATCGTGGTCGAAGTATTCGCGGAAGTCGCTCCAGCGGTCGTTCCACCGAGCCACAGCGGAGTTGAGTTAAGCGCTGCGCCTATTGCGCCGTTGCGCGTCGAGCCGCCGTAGGTTCCGTAGATGTTGCCGAACGGCGATGGGTCGATACCGTTGTTCAGCGACTCGTCCAGTCCGTTGATGTTGAAAATGCGATTGTCGGCTACGCCGGTACCGGCAGGCTGTCCGTGCCGGAAGTTGTCCATCCACAGCATTGTGTTGATGGTCTTTGTCATCAGCTTAATCATAAGCTGATATTCATCGAAGATTTTCGCTGGCCCGGAGTTCACCACACCGCCTGAACCGGAACCATCGTCCAAGTACCAGTCGTCAATCGGAATCCACGAGACGTAAGCCTTGGGATAAAACTTCACACCTGAAACCATCTGCTGACGAGCGACCGTCACTGTCGATCCCGGAGCGAGCGCCTTGCCCTGTGGACGACCGTAGATGTAGTTCTCCCGCATTCCATCGCCGCCGAGGTATGGATCGAGAACTCCGGCACGCCGGAATTTTGCTTGGCCGGGAGTGTCCACGAAAAGGTTGTCCCATACGGTGATCTTGCGGACGCTTTCGAGGTTCGCAGCGTTCACCTGGTTGTACAGCGGATCAGCCATGAAAGCGAAGCTCAACTGAAACAACCGAGCGACGAACAAGAACAAGAACCGGAATAGTGTTGACATTGGTAACCTTCCTCGAAACCTGTTTTACTGCACCGTGCTGCTTGCTGCGATGTCCGCTCTGATTGCTGCGCGTGTGTTCGCGTCCCGCTGCGCTTCGCTGACTCCAGGAGCGAGTGGATCAGGCCGCGTACCAGCCTTAACCGCCTTGTTGATTTCGGAATACTTCGAGACTTGCGCCTGCCGAACGTCGGGGTTGCTGCCAACTTTCTCTGCCCACTTCTTGTCATTCTCAGCAACCGCAGCAGCAGTAGCGGCCTCAAGTTCCTTCTTCTTGTCGGCAGCTACCTTGGCCGCTTCTTTCTCTTTGAATTGATACTTTTTCTCCGCCCAAGCCATCGGACTCATGTGCTGCGCGACAGCTTCAGAGATTAGAGCGGTCGGAGAATCAGGAATCATTGTGCCGTAGAGTTGCTGGTACTTCCACTGCACGTCGGCGGCGAAACTGAAGGCTGAGCCGATTTCTTTTCGCAACCCTTCGACAAACTGCGGACTCCCAGGAACAGGATTCTGACCGGCTACGAACTTCCCATCGGGTCCGCGAGATGCAGCAGGATCGGTGGCGGAAGGAACGAGAATATCAGGAACCTTAAATCCGCCCTCTTTCGCGCTTTTCAAGGCCGCATCATAAGCGGCGATCTTGGCATCGTAACTCGCTTTTTCGTTGGCCCAGTTGTCGAGAGCGGGAGCAATCTGCTTTTCGTACTGCTCAACCTGCGCTCGGCGTTCGAGTTCCGCTTTCTCTTGCGCGGCGGATGCTGTAGTGAGGACCGTGGTAAGGCCAGTGGTTACCTTCGCGTCGAGAGCCTTGATCTGCTCATCGGTCATCCCGGATTCTTTCAGAATCTCTTCTACTGTTTTTGCCATACGCTCTCCTACATTGGGGGACTAGCGCTTTGCGGTTGCTGCGGTGATCCGGTTACGAGCGCGGTCTGCGCTTCCTGAATTCCCTGCGCGGCTTTCTGCATTCCCGCAGACAGCGTGGGATCTTGCTGCGCCAACTTTTTACAGAGCTGGTACATCTGCGCGAGCATGATTTGCGTGGGATTCGCGGGAGCCTGCGACGGAGCGGGAGCGCCACCCCCAGTCGGTGTGCCCCCGCCTTGCGTCGGATCAGGTTGTGGTTGGGATGCCATGAGGCGCTCTTACTTAATCTTCGCGCCTTTGCCACGATGCTTCATGTGGCCTTTCTTGCCGTGTTTCTTCTTTCCGCCCTTGTGGTGTCGTCCACGCTTTGCCATTTCGTGCCTCCTCAAAAGTTACGGCCCGAAAGCCGTTCTTGCTTTCGAGCCGTTGGGCATTGCCACTTGGTAGAGGCCGCTTACGAATCTCAATTCCATGCTATACGCTGTTTCTCGCGGAAGTGTCAAGCCCCATTTTTATCCCAACCGAGAATTGCTCGGAGTTGGGCAGCTTGAGGTTCCGTGAGTTTCGTTCTTTCCGTGAGCAAAAATCGTTGGTTCCCGCCTTGACTGATGTCGAACTGAACCTTTCCAGTCGTCTTTCTCTCTTTCAAAAAAGCGGCAACGTCCGCGACTGGAGTCTTCGGTTCAATCACCGTCTCGGTGACGATGTAATCTTTTACGCTCACGATTTTCTGCTCGTTCATTAGGACTCCTTATTGACCACGCGAGGCTCACCACCAGCGCCACCTTTCTGTGCCTGCTTCATCGGCTTCTTCCCTGTAGCCGGTCTGCCACCTTTGCCGCCCCCAGGCTTACCTCCACCTTCTCCGGGTTCGACAAGGCCCAACTCCATCGCCATCTTTGCCGCTACTGCCTTCAGTTTCAGGTCTTCTATCTGCTCGTTGATCCATTTCTCGCGTTCCGTATTGCCTTTCACATCTCCGTAGTTGTCGATGCCGAGTTTTTTCAGCGTCGTTGACCAAGAAATCGGAGCGTTCTTAAACTTGAGCGACATCCACTTCAACTGCTCGGCTTGCTGTGTCATTTTCAGCAGCGTGCTCGGAACGGAGATCAGTCGAAGATTGGACGCGAAACGGCGTGCTCGGTCGATCTGAGAATACTGCGATGGAGAGGCACGGAGAGCATCACCTTCCATCCCGTTTGTCGGTGCGAGTCCGTTCACATACTCATCCGGCATGTGAGATGGAATTAGAGACTGAGGATCGTAGTCGAAAACTTCTGGCGTGATGTTATCCGGCCCGACATACTCGATGATTCGCTTGGTATCGAGCCACTGCGGGATCATAAATTTCAGCATGTAGGCAATCTTCGCATTCGCCGCTTCCATGCCTGCCGCGATCCCTTTGGCGATTGGCCCAATGGGTTCAAGAGCCTTGTCGATGTTTTCCCCCGAGATATTCATTTTCAGGTTGGCAAGGTTTCCGAGGTCGTTGATGCCGAGTTGCTCTTTCCGAGACTCCATCAGGTACTTCAGAAAATCGAAGTGTTCTTTCGTAACGCGTACTTCTTCTGGCAGCAGGGATTGCAGCGTCTTCTTTGGCTCTCCATCCACGCCATAGCGAACATCTTCCTCGAAGATGTCGAAGTTCTCAATCTTCGGCCCGCCCGCTTCTCCCCGGTTGTATCCCATTGGAGGATTCAGTGTGGTGGTGATGACCTGATCCATTTTTCGTTCAAGTTTTCGCTTGGTCAGTTCGAGTGGGCCGACATCCTGAATCAGCGACCGTCCGATGGACTCCCAAGCCCAGTCATCCACGTCGTACTGCACAAAAGGCATCTCGCCGTGCCAGTCGTACGCGGGTCCATCGTACATCGGTGTCTGCATCCCTGGACTGGTTATCATCAGGCGGAGTTGCGGGTACACGCGGCAGTCTTCCATCTTTGCCTTCCGCATATACGGCTGTCCGTTTCTGATTCCGCCGAAAATATCCTGACCGACGTAGGGAACTTCGTAGGACCAACTGGAGAGCGGGATGGGTTTGCCTTGATCGTCTTTTCCCCAGTCTCCCATCGGCATCGCAGCCTGAGTGTTATTGATCCGAATATCTCGGATGAAGGTATAGCGGATTTCGCAGTACAGGTTCCCCCAATTCCTTCTCTGATCCCCGTAGCGGTACTTTTCAGCGTAATCGGCGCGTCGAGCAGCGCACCGAGACTGATAGTTCACGGCACTAACAGGGATCAGAGAAGATTGAAAAAGCGGGAAGCGTCCATGCGCTTCTGCAATCGGCATGTAGACGTAGGCCGTGTTCGCATACGCATCCTGCACGTCATTGCTCGCGGGAATCTGAATCGGAACCACATCCAAAATGCCCAGCGGCTCGAAAATGATCTGGCGTTCACCGAAACCGTAGTTTCTGGTTTTACATTTCGGCCAGATGTAGCCGCGTCCCAAGAGTGCGAACTGGAGAGCCTTACGAATCTGACGAGGGAACTGCGCTTCGAGGAAGATGCCTTTTGCAACTTTGTTTTCCAGTTCCGCCGAGGCTTTGAATTGCTCTGCGTCGGAACTATACGTCCCGATCTCTCGTACTTCCGAGATCGTCTCGACAAATTTGCGGAGGTCGTACTTCAGGCCATTCGAGACAAGGGAGGATTTTATTTTGTCGTCAATGACGGCATCGAAGATGGCGAGGTTTATACTGAGATTCTTGTACGCCGTTTGTCCGCTGAGCCAGCCTTCCCCTTCCTGTAACTGCTCCTCGATCCAGTTAAAGCGATCCAGTTCTGGAGTCTCAAACTTCGGTGCTTGCCAGTCGAGAGTTTTATCTTCATCCATCAGGAAGCGACTCCTTCTTCAGCCTCGCACGCCTGATACGTCTCGCGCTTGATGTGGACTGGCCGCGCTTTCTCGCGTTGCTTTTCCGCGTACTCAATTGCTGCTTGCATAAAAAGCCTGTTTTGGAGATCCGTGGACGCGGCAAGATTCTTTTTCAATTCCGCGATCATGTCGAAGCGAATTGCGTCTTCGTACTGATAGCGTTCCTCGTCGTCCATGTCACGGATGCGCTTTTCCTGCGCTCGCAGACGGTTACTCCACTTCTCAACATCGTGCGCGTGAACGCATTCGATTTTCTGGTAGCCGGTCGGCGGGACAATATCAGGACCGGGAGCGTTCATGATGTGATCGCGCTTTTTGTTATGCCAGAACACAATTGGCTTCGACATCTGCGCTTGCCGACACGAGGCGGGAAGGATGAGTCCTGATCCGGTCATAATGGGAAAGCGCCTAACACATCTTCCGCTTTCATCTCGCCGCAATTCGAGTAACTGTAGTCCACTTCTGGCGGCTTCGTACTAGGTGGAGCGTACCTTTTTTGCGAACGCTCTGCAAGAACTTCGATGTGATGGCGCGTCCAATAGGAGTGTGCGGCGGCGAGAACGCGATCATCGTGCTTCCCAGATTGGTGTTCCACTCGACTCTTGCCGCGATTCGCCAACTTCCGTTCGAGCGATCCCAACTCTTCGATCAGGAACGGGGAATTTGGCTTGTACCAGCCATTGTTGACCGCATCCACAAAGCGCGTCATCAGCATTGGGCGGCTCCAGGCGTTCATGTAGATGCCTTCTTTGTGACCCTTGTTCTCGATGACATGTTTATTATCGTAGCGAATATCGAGATGGTGAAACTGGAATCCCATGAGCTTTAACTGGAGTTGACAATCGTCTCCAGGCCGCTCGCGTTGTTCAATCGCAAACTTGACGCCGCGCTCCGCTTTTGTTTTTACTCCGTACCAAGCCGCAAGACACGCGGCGAAGCCAACCATCTGCGGAGCGTTGATCCGATTCGAGCACAACTCCGCGCACTGCACATCAAACTTTTCTCCGGTCATGCTGCGAGTCACGGAACACACCGAGCGATCCTCATCATCGTTTCCGAGGCCGTCTGCCGTGTCGATGCCGATGGAATAATCCTGTGCATCGCCTTCGGCTCCGGGAGCCATGTTTGGCTCCTCGAAGATCAGAACTTTGTCAAAGGATTTTCGCTCATCATCTTCCTCGAACGCCTTCAGCGGTTTCATCACCCACTCGAAGGTTTGACCGCGATGCGAGTTCCACCGGACGCGAACAAATTCTTTCGAGTAGTCAATCTCTTCTTCTTCCGGCTCAAAGCCATCGTCGATTGTGTCTCCCGTGATCGCGTATGCCTGATAATTTCTATTGCGCTCTTTTCGCGCCGTGTCCACCACGATGCTGTCGAACACAAGGTCGTTCTGGCCTTGCAGCGCTTCGTAGTCATCGGCAGGCATCTGTGAGAACCAGATTTTTTGCGTGTGGGATTTCACCGCTTCCAGATAGTTGAATTCCCAGAACCATTGCTGTTCGACCGGCATTCGCCAGTTCTTGCCGCAGACTTTTGCCAGATAGTCGGTATTCCGTACAAACAACTCACAGCGGAGAACGTGCTTGCGCGTGACTTCGAGTGGCTTGAATCCGTCCGGCACGGGGAACTTTTTCAGCCAGTCTCTCTCGGGATAAAGATCGGATGCCATCGGCCAGTTGATAAACACCGGACGCAGGCGTGATCTCCCGAGCGGCCAATCTTCCTTGCACGATCTCCACTTGTCCGCTTGCCAACCCGTGTTGCCGTTCCCGGTTCCCTCCAGCGTGAGAAACAGTTTCCGCGTTGAGTGCGTAGCGCGAAGTAATCCTTCCTCGATTGCTTTTTTGGGATTTGGAATGTCGCCAATTTCGGAGATGTGGACGCAGTTGTGGACGGCGCACTGCGGCGTTAAGAATGAGTGCGATTCGTCCTCCACTTCGATGTCGTAGAACTCATCGCTGAATCCAGTCGCCACGGACTCAATCTTGATGTCAACATTTTTCTTGTCCTCCGAGAACTCCCAATGTGGCTGTCTATGGAGATGACGCTTGTACGGATAGCCGAACATGCGACGGAAGTTGATGGCCGTTTGTCCAGTCATCACCAACTCCCATGCCTCTCGATGGATTCCTTTTGCTTCTCTCTTGTAGATCGAGCACCATCCAATTCCGAGAGACGCTACAAGGTCACGCATTTGAAGCGTTATCTGGTGACAGACACATGGAGCCTTCACAGTGTTGCACGTCTTCTCGCAGTGACCATCGCCTTCCATGTAGCCAAACACTAGGGACTGACAGAACAGCTTGCCAGATTCCCAGACCCAATCAGGAAGCCTCTTTTTTTCTTTTTCTCCAAAACACTCCGAAAACCACCTTGCCAACCATGCACTCGATACTGAGACGTGAGCGCCATTATCAGCGTGCCGTCTCACGTTTACTTTTT
>Ga0074044_10003213_pt1 | contig 13987 bp, 20 predicted proteins | sample BogForMeECP23OM1_FD_94443 | JGI IMG/M metagenome (GOLD analysis project Ga0074044, IMG submission 94443) | Bog forest soil microbial communities from Calvert Island, British Columbia, Canada - Bog Forest MetaG ECP23OM1 | ecosystem: Environmental > Terrestrial > Soil > Wetlands ... | reverse complement strand
TCGCTGTCGTCCATCTCAATGGGGCTGGGAGACTGCGGCGCATCGAGCCTGAGCACGTGATCCTTTCCCACAAGCAAATAGGCCTGCCCCCGTCCGTGGCGTCGGCAACCAGTTCTCGCTCGGCATTGTCACACCGCTTCGGGCTTGCGATTGGTCTGGCGGCTCGATATCCAGAGCAGTGCAGAAAATCAGCTATAACGGATATCGCTTTCCGCCGGAGATCATTCAGCGGGCGATTTGGCTCTATCTTCGGTTCACTTTGAGCTTTCGCGACGTCGAGGATTTGCTGGCGGAGCGGGGGATTTTGGTCTCGTACGAGACAGTTCGGCGCTGGGTCAATCATTGCGGGCCCATGATCGCAGCGGACTTGCGCAAACGCCGCGCCAAGCCATGCACGACGTGGCATCTCGATGAGGCGTATCTGAAAATCGCTGGCCGCATGGTCTATCTGTGGCGCGCCGTCGACGCGGAGGGCGAAGTCCTCGACGTGTTGGTTCAGTCCAAGCGAAACAAGCACGCAGCGTTGAAACTGATGCGCAAGCTTCTCAAGAAACACGGCTTCGTTCCGGATCTGATGGTGACGGACGACTTGCGCTCTTACGGCGCCGCGGCACGCGACCTTGGGATCGAAGATCGCCATGAGCGCGGCCGATGGCGAAACAACCGCGCTGAGAACTCGCATCAGCCAACCCGTCGAAGGGAGCGCAAGATGCAACGATTCAAGAGTCGGGGTTCAGCACAGAAATTTCTCTCCACCCACGCAGCCGTCTACAACACATTCAACGTCCGAGGCCATCTCACAACCAGGCGAACGTTCAGAACGCTCCGCTCTGCGGCGATGGGCACGTGGCGAGAGGCAGTTGGCGTCGCTTGAGATCGCCGGAAACGTGGGCTCTTCGTGCTCACAATTCGACAACGTGACAACGCCCTCCAAAGCCTCGTCGATTGTGAGATTGTGAGGGTGAATTCGCTGTCGGGGGGGTAGTCGCGCCTTGTCGCGACAGATCAGTGTCCATATGCAAAGTGTACTACGAATCGCAACCTCAGTGGAAATTATCCCCAGCTGCGAAGGCGCGCGGCGTCGAGGTCGAATGGGCGACAGGATTGCGAGGACCTAAACGAGCAGCGAGGTGAGCCAGTTTGCCTCTTGCTGGCAGCGCACAAACACGTCTCGTGGTAACATTCCAAGCAATGGCGAAAGCGGAAACGAATCACGGGGGTGCAAGCGTGGCGAACGGCGATCTGGGTTGGATTGCGAATTTCATTTGGGGAATTGCCGACGACATTCTTCGCGACCTTTATGTTCGAGGCAAGTACCGTGATGTCATTCTGCCGATGACCGTCTTGCGCCGGCTCGATGCAGTGTTGGAGCCGACCAAGAAAGAAGTCCTGGCGACCAAGGCAGCGCTCGACAAGGCGAAGATCACCAATCAGGACGCTGCGCTGCGCGCTGCATCGGGTCAGGCGGTCTACAACACGTCGCCCTTCACGCTGCGCGATCTCAAGAACCGCGGGAGCCAGCAGCAACTCAGGGCCGACTTCGGGGCCTACCTCGATGGCTTTTCGCCGAACGTGCAGGAGATCCTCGACAACTTCGAATTCCGCAATCAGGTGCCGCGCCTTTCGAAGGCGGATGCGCTCGGCACGCTCATCGAAACATTCCTTGATCCGGCGTTGAATCTCAGTCCGAATCCCGTCCTCAACGGCGACGGATCGATCAAGCACAAGGGCATCGACAATCACGCCATCGGATCGATCTTCGAGGAACTCGTCCGGCGCTTCAACGAAGAGAACAACGAAGAGGCGGGCGAGCACTGGACGCCGCGCGACGCGGTGAAGCTGATGGCGAACTTGATCTTCCGGCCGATCGCCGATCAAATCGATTCGGGAACGTACCTGCTTTATGACGGCGCGCTCGGCACCGGCGGCATGCTGACCGTCGCCGAAGAGACGCTGCAAAAACTTGCGACGGAACGCGGCAAGGAAGTCGCGACGCATCTCTACGGACAGGAAATCAACGCCGAGACCTATGCGATCTGCAAGGCCGACCTGCTCCTGAAAGGGGAAGGCGAAGCGGCCGACAACATCGTCGGCGGCCCGGAAATCAGCGAACGTAACGGCATGCTCAAGACTTACGACCTCATGGCGCGGCACTTCGCCTGGGACAAGGCGCCCAAGGCCGCCTCCGATAGGGAAACCTCGGAATATCTGCTGGACCGGGCTCTGCGCTCGCAAGGGATCGTGAGCCTGGATTCGATTTGCCACCTTGACGCCAAGAGGAAGCCCGCGATCCTGAAATTGATCGAGGCCAGGGTTGGCTGTCGGGAGTTGGTGCAGGTCGAACTCAACGGCGCCGGGAGGCTGGGGCACTGGGCCCACCCCACACCCCACAAATCCCAGCGCAAATCCAATACAAAAAACAGATTCCGTACGATCCCGTTCGCCTCTCCATAAAATGACGCGCCTGTGAGTGATCCGCGTCCACATCGTGCGCCATGCTACAGATTGAGAAATCAGGTGCAAAACGTCCCCTTCCCGCCCTTCGCGACAGTCTGCTGGTGCCTCGATCAAGGCCCGCTTCGGGCGGCGAGCTGCCGTTCCCGAGCGACCGGTAGAGGGCAGGACTCAGCCCTTTCCGGCCTATCGCCGTTCGCGTCGCCTCGGCCTTCAAACGGCGAGAAATTCACGAATGCATCAGAGAGAGGTTCGCAGTTCGAATCCCCTTTGCTCCAGGAAGTCACCCTAAACTGGCGTAATTTTCTTGCGTACAGAATAGCCCGACATTTCCGTCGTTTAGCGGGAGCGATTTCGGCCTAAGGTCGCGGATTGGCAGTCTCAGCCATTAATCGAAGGTCCTTTCGCCCAAAAGTCTCAGGCCGCAAGTTTTCGTTTCCCAGGATGCAGATTCAGGCGGGGGCGTTCGTGGCGGCCACGCCCACGAAACGCAATTCCGCCAGCGGTCACGCCTAAGGTATCTCTGTCGAGAGAGCCCCTTGAGCCGGGGTAGCTCGTGTTCAGGATCGCGCCGGCGCTCTGAGACCCAGCGCCCGCCATTGGTCTGGCCAAGACATCGGAAGATCGACCAGCCGCTTCAGACCGAAGCCGCGCGGCAGCCGTCCGTCAATCGCGGCTTTGATGATGTCCGGAGCAAGGAAGGCCAGGGACAAAGTCATCCGGATGGACCGAGCACCTTGCCGCGCTGCGGGATAGCTGATCAGGCGCGGGCCTTTAGGGCCTCGGCATAGGCAAGCTCTTTGCGCGGAGCTTCAGGCGTCGCGAGCGGTCCTTGCTTGGCGGCTGTCGGACACGATGGACGTCTCGTTCTGCCTGGCGGCTCTCGAAGAGGTTCTGGCGAAGTTCGGCAGGCCGGAGATATTCAACACCGATCAGGGCTCGCAATTCACCTCGACCGCCTTCACCGGCGCGCTAAATAATCTGCGCATAGCCCCATTCCCAAATCAAAGCCGCAGCCTTGCCCCAAATGTCATCCCCCCTCGATTTTGCATGCTCTCGCGGCAAACCCGATCGCCTCCCCCCGCCCGCCAAACCTGAGTAGTTTCCGAGTCTGTCGGGAGGCGACTGCCGCCGGTAAGGTCTTTCAGCCTCAAGAAACATACGAATGGCGATCGCGACAATCCTTTGTCGCCTTGCCGCTGGGGATCAAAGGGAAACAAAATGTCACAGGACAGACAACTGCAAGAGTCCGTGATGGAGGAGCTCGGTTGGGAGCCGAGCATCGACGCCGCGCGTATCGGCGTCACCGCGAACGCGGGCGTCGTGACCCTAACCGGACACGTCCATAGCTTCGCGCAAAAGGCCGCGGCGGAGAAGGCGGCGGCTCGGGTGAAGGGTGTGAAGGCCGTGGCCGAGGAAATCGAGGTGAAGCTTCCCTATGACATCAAACGCGGCGATGAGAGCATCGCGGGGGCGGCGATCGAGCATCTGGCCTGGGACTCGTCCGTTCCCCCCGACGCCATCGAGATACGAGTCGAGAAGGGATGGATTACGCTGAACGGCGAAGTCGATTGGCACTTCCAGAAGGACGCCGCCGCGCAGGCTGTCCAATCTTTGATCGGCGTCGTCGGCGTCTCCAATCTGATCGAGGTCAAGCCGACGGTGAACGCGGACGATGTCAGCCAAAACATCACGCGCGCGCTGCATCGCTCTTGGATCCACGATCCGAACACGATCGAGGTCAGCGCTCAGGGCGGCAAGATCAAGTTGACGGGACGTGTCACGACATGGAATGCGCGCGACCTGGCAGGCAATACCGCGTGGTCGGCGCCCGGCGCGACGTTCGTCGAGAACGAAATCGCCGTGGACTAACGGCTTGGCGGCAGTTCAAACCATGACAGCAGGAGCAGCAAATCATGACCAGTATCTACCGATTTGGCAGGCGTCTTAATCTTCCTTCGACTGTGCAAATCAAACACGAATTGAACATGCTGATCCTTGCGGAACGGGTCGAGGCGCTTCAGAAAGAGGTCGCTGCTCTGAAGGTATTGGACGCCGAACCAGTAATTATAAAGGCGAAGGATCAGATCATCGTTTAGATGGCCGGCGCGGCTCGCAACGACGCTCGTCGAAAAAAGGTCAGCGTGGAGCTTGGGCGGATCGCCATATTGCCGGGCAACTTTCCCTATTGCATCACGGGCGCCATCGCCGAGTCAGGCGGCGCGTGGAACGCCAGCATCGTCTCTGGCAGACTGGCGGGATTGGGCCGTCCCCCTTCGCTCGTGCGCAGGAGCTTCAGATAATGAATGCGGTGCCGGAACGGGACATGTTGAACGGGGCATTGAGCAGCGGCGCCACTGCTCCCGCCGCAAGCGAACCCGCTCCGGAAGCGGTCTGGCAGGAGCCGCTGGAACGGCTTCTTGCAGTTCTTGGGACGACGCCGGCGGGTCTGAGCGGCGCCGAGGCAAGTGCGCGTTTGGCAGTCTATGGGCCAAACGACGCCGCGACGGTAAAACGCTCGCCGCTTTGGCTGCAATTCCTCGTTCGGTTCCGCAATCCGCTCGTCATTATCCTGCTTGTCGCGAGCGGCCTATCGGCGGCGACTGGAGACATCGCCAGTTTCCTCATCGTGTTCTGCATCGTCACCGCGAGCATTACCCTCGACTTCGTCCAGGAGGTCCGCGCCCAGAACGCGGTCGAAGCTCTGCGCCGCTCGGTCGCGGTCCAGGCCACTGTGCGGCGCGATGGCGCCGTCGTGTCGTTGCCGATTGATGGGCTTGTCCCCGGCGACGTGGTCGAACTCATCGCCGGCGATCTGGTTCCCGCGGACGCGCGGCTCATCGAAAGCCGAGACCTGTTCGTGAACCAGGCGCTCCTTACCGGGGAGCCGTATCCGGCGGAAAAGCTCGCAAACGACAAAGCAACCGGGGCGGAGAACCCCTCCGGCGCGTCCAACGCTGTGTTTGCCGGAACCTCAGTCATCAGCGGCACCGGAACCATCGTCTTGTGCCGAACCGGGGATCGCACGGCGCTCGGCCATCTGGCGACGAGTCTGTCGGAGAAGCCCCCGGCCACCGCCTTCGCTGTCGGCATCCGCCGCTTCGGCATGCTGATCATGCGCTTGACCGTGCTGATGGTGCTGTTCGTCCTGGTGATCAACATCTTCTTCCACCGGCCGGTGCTGGAATCGCTGATGTTCGCGCTGGCGCTGGCCGTCGGGCTGACGCCCGAGCTGCTTCCGATGATCGTGACCGTCACGCTGGCTCGCTCGGCGATGGAACTGGCCAAGCGCAAGGTGATCGTCAAACGCCTTTCGGCGATCCATGACCTTGGCGCGATGGACGTGCTGTGCACCGACAAGACCGGCACGCTGACCGAGGCGATCATCAAGCTCGTGCGCACGATCGACGGCAGCGGCGCCGCGAGCCGGCGCGCTTTCGTCTATGCCTACGCCAATAGAGCGGGATGAAGAGCCCGCTGGATGAAGCCATCGTCGCCGCCGAGCCGCTCGACCTGGCCGGCTGGCGTAAGCTCGACGAAGTGCCGTTCGATTTCGAGCGCCGGCGCGTTTCGGTGCTAGTCGAGCACGACGGTCAGCGGCGGCTGATCGTGAAGGGTGCGCCGGAGGACCTGCTGCGGCTCTCCGAGCGTTACGAAAACGCGACAGAGGGGATGAGAAGCCGCTTGACGACGCGACCCGCAAGGCCTTTGCGGCCACCCTCGACGGGCTCAGCGCCCAGGGGTTCCGCGCATTGGGAATCGCCAGTCGAAAGGTCGACGGCGACCACAATATCGCGGCGCTAGGCGACGAGAGCCAGCTCGTCTTTTCCGGCTTCGCCGTCTTCCTCGATCCACCCAAGGCGAGCGCCGGGGCGACGATACAGGCGATGGCGACGGCGGGCGTCGAGGTCAAGGTCTTGACGGGAGACAATGAATTGGTCGCGCGCCATGTCTTCGGCGAGATCGGCGTACCGGTCACCGGCGTGCTCACCGGCGATGCGTTGACCCATCTTACCGAGGAGGCGCTGATCGGGCAGCTTCGCGGGTCAACCTCTTCTGCCGGGTCAATCCGCAGCAGAAACTTCGGATCCTGTTGGCCTTGAAGCGGCTCGGCCACGTCGTTGGTTTCCTCGGCGATGGGATCAACGATGCGCCGGCTCTGCACGCCGCGGATGTCGGCATTTCGGTCGACGGCGCCGCAGACGTCGCCCGGGCCGCGGCGGATCTGATCCTGCTGGAGCACGACCTGTCGGTCGTGCGCGAGGCCGTGATCCACGGCCGCAGCGCCGTTCAGAACGTTTCGAAATACGTGCTGATGGGGTCCAGCTCGAATTTCGGAAATATGTTCAGCATGGCCGGCGCGGCGTTGATTCTACCGTTCCTGCCGATGCTGCCGATCCAGGTCCTGCTGAACAACCTGCTCTACGACGTCTCAGAAATCGCGATCCCATTCGATCTTGTCGACCCCGAAGCGACGGCCAAACCCGTACAGTGGGACATCGGGCTGATCGAGCGCTTCATGCTGGTCTTCGGACCCCTCAGCTCGATCTTCGATTTCCTGACCTTCTACGTCATGCTGCACATTTTTCACGCTGGCGCGGCGCTGTTCCAGACCGGCTGGTTCGTCGAATCGATCACGACCCAGGTCCTGGTTGTCTTCGCCATCCGCACACGGCGGCGCTTCTTCCGCAGCAGGCCGGCGCGTTTTCTGATGTTTACGACGTTCGGCGCCGTCGCCTTAGCCGTCGCCCTGCCCTTCATCCCGATCGGATCGTGGTTCGGCTTCGTCCCGTTGCCGCCTCTGTTCTTTGCGTTTCTTGCGGGTGGCACGCTCGCCTATCTGGCTCTTGTCGAAGTCACCAAGGATCTCTTCTACCGCTTCGCAATCAGGCCCTTGCGTAGCCAACCCCGGCAGCTGGGACCGGTGAGCATTGCCGCCTAGAGTGCGGAATCGACGTCCAACTTTGGCAGGGTAACAGTAGGTCCGTTGCCAATTCTTGCCGCCTTTGAGGTTAACAATCCTGCGATATCTCGATCGAATTGCGGGCAGCGGCGGCGTCAGGAGCGGCGGCAGAGCCATCCGATCGTTATTCGCGTCAGATGTTCTTGAGTGCGGGCCCGGAAAAGTGACGCGCCGAAGCTCGGGACCTGAGTAGATTCCGATCCTATCCGAACCTTCTCTGCGGCCGTAGATTCGCGGTCATGGCGCCCGTGTCGGCCTCACAATGGACTGGCGGCAGGGCGCCGCAATAACAAAGGAGAAACTCCGTGGACAAAGATCGCATCAAAGGAACCGTCGAGCAGGCCAAAGGCGCTGTGAAGGAAGCAGTGGGCAAGGCCGCTGGCGACGCCAAACTCGAGGTCGAGGGCAAGAACGAAAAAGACGCCGGCAAACTTCGGAACGCGGTCGGCGGGCTTAAGGACGCCGTGCGCGACACTTTGAACAAGTAATCGGCGCGTCGGCCCTCACCCGACCGGCCAATTTCATCCCCCGTTGAGGCTGTAACGACTGGTCAGAGGTCTGGCCAAAGGAGACATCATCATGGATATGACCACTCTTCTCATCATCGTCGTGGTCGTGCTTTTGATTGGCGGCAGCGGCTTCTACGGCCGCGGACGCTGGTACTAAGACCGCTTCCGCTAAGGCCTTGGCCCCTTCGAAGACGGCCCACGAGCACTCGGAGGCGGAGCATGCCAAGAGCCACACGCAGAAATAGCGAATTGCGAAACACGAGGCCGCGTCGCGGCCCCGTCTTTTGCGCGTAAGATGGCAGACGGCGACCCCTCTCCGCGCCAAGTTCCAGAGCGATTCGACCAATTCGATGACGCGGTCCGCTCCATCGCGGAACTGCATTCAGACCACCACGGCGGGACCAGTGTTCAGCAACGCGTCGTGAACCAGATTTCGGCGGTCATCGGCCGGCCCTCGTTTGTCGCCCTCTTGGCTTTTGGCGTGGCGGCGTGGATCGGCGCGAATTTGCTCGCTCTCGCGGTTGGACGCCCCGCGATTGATCCCCCCACATTCCCATGGCTACAGGGAGCGGTGAATCTGTTTTCACTTTTTATCGTCGCGCTCGTCCTTGTCGCCCAAAAGCATGCGGATGAACTCAACGCGCGTCGCGACATCCGAACGCTGGAGCTCGCAATTCTCACCGAGCAAAAAATCGCCAAGGTTATCGAGCTTCTCGAGGAACTGCGCCGCGATAGTCCGCAAGTCCAGGATCGCGTCGATCAACAAGCCGATCAAATGGCGCAGCCCGCTGAATACGCGCGCCCCGTCAGGCCGGGAGCGGGGCGCCGTTAGAGTAAAGGTGTGCCTTCCAGTAGGCGCCCACGTTCTGGCTCACCTGATCGAAGTCTCCCGGCTTGGAGAACTGGTCATGCGCCACTGGGGCGCGGTATCCATGACCGTGGCCGGTGTCGAGCACGAGAAGATTCACGTCTGGGGTCACCTTGAAGTCCGCCCATAGTAAGGCGGGACTTTTCTTCGAATGAATATAGCGCTGGCCATCAGATCCTGGCGCGCTCGCTCTGAGCGCTCAAATGACGCCGGCAGTCGCAGCGCAGTCGCGATCGAGTGGCCCCGAGTTCAGAGCGTGAGTAGATTCCGAACCTGTTGCGAGCTCCTCGGGAGCGCTACTTTGGTTGTTCGAGAGGTTCATCCAAATCTCTTGTGACAAGGAATCTCAAAATGACCAATCGAATTTTCGCGGCTGGCGTTCTGCTCGCTTCGCTGGCGTTTCCCGTTTCTGCGATGGCTGACGAGACTGGCATGGTTGGCGGCGCTGCCGCAGGCGCCGTTGGCGGCGCCATTGTGGGCGGTCCGGTCGGCGCTGTCGTCGGCGGCGTCGGCGGCGCAGCCGTCGGCAATGCGATGACAAATCACCGGCATTACTACCATCACTACGCCGGGTATCATCATCATCGCTACCACAACTACTGATCAATGGCGGATGCGCGGCGGCCACAGCGGTGGCTTGATCGGACGAAATAATCCGGGACGATGACCCGATGCGTGCGCTGATCACATTGGTGCTGCTTGTCTATCTCGTCGGCGTCGGCGTCGTTCTGGCGTCGGCGCTTCGGGCAGACTGGAGCGCCGCCCCCGCGGCCGCGTTCGCCGCAAATCTCGTCAAAGATTTGCCCCAAGCGCTGGCGTGGCCGGAAGCGGCCTATCGCAAGCTGACATCGACCTGATCGCCGAACACGCAGGGGCGGCATCCCGTGCGGTGCGGCATAGGCGACGATGGCGGCGTTTGGCAATCATGGCGCCGCCCAGAGCCGCCGGCCGCGCATCCATCACCTACCGGAGCGTTTTCCGCGGTCGCGGATCACCACCGGGCTCTCCTGAGCGCTCTCGTAGCCAGGCCAGGGCCTTGAGCGCCGCCGGGTCATGCAGGGCGACCCTGTGTCCCTTGAACGTCATCAGGTTCTTCTCGCGCAATTGGCGCAAGACCCGATTCACGTGGATCGTGCTCAATCCGAGCGCGTCGGCAAGGGCATATTGATTGAGCGGACAGTCGAATTCGTCCTGCGACGTGAGACCCACCAGCTTCAGACGGTCGAACAGCTCCAGAAATAGGTGAGCCGTCCGCTCGATCGCGCTGCGGCGGCCGATGCTGACTAGGTGCTCGACGATCATCGCCTCGTCCCGCGACGTCGCCCACAGAACCGCGGCGCCCAGATAAGGAAACTCGGTGAACATTCGCTCCAGCCGAGGGGCCTCTATCCGCGTCACGACGGCGTCGGTCAAAGCGGAAAAGGAATGATCGGAGGTCCCGAGCAGCGTGCTGCGGACCCCGACGCAATCGCCCGGCAACGGGAAGGTGATGATCTGTCGTCCCCCGTCCGGCAGCAGCTTGAAGCTGCAGCCCCATCCCGCCTGAAGGATATAGGCGGCCCGACGGCGCTCGCCCTCGTGCGCCAGTTCCTTGCCCCTCGCCAGAGTGAAGGGCGCGGATTGCAAATCGGCGAGAAACTCCAATTCAGGCTCTGAAAGCTGAATGAAGGAGCCGATCTTTCGAGCGAGCAGGCTCTGGTCGTGTCGCAGATTCGCCTCTCCTTCGATCCGGACTCCGGCGTTCCGAGAACCCGCTCCGCCCCATAAGACGTGCTTCGCGGCGCGGCGCGTTAAATTTCAATTTCGTTAACCTAGGTTGGCGTCGCCGCGGCAAGAGTCATGTATGCATCAAGCATGGATGATGCAAACGATCGGGCAGTGGCCCACTCGAAACACATCGACGGAAGCGCTGCCGGACTTGCGGCTCTTTCCATCTGCGAGTCGTTGCTGCTCGCGCTCGGGGACGGCAAGGTGATGGGCGAACAGGAGATTGTCGGCGTCATAGCCGACGCCGCCGACGCTCATCGTCACGCGGGCGGATCGGCCGGCGACATCAGGCTGCATGTCGAGGTCACGGCGATTCTCGACAAGATCATCGCCGGCGGAAACTCGGTGCGACACCGATGAGCCTTCGAGTCTGAACCAAGATCGGGGGAACGGGGTTAAGGCGCGTTTGGCGGGCGCGGGGAGAGCTGTTGTCTCGAATACGGGAGTTCCTATCATGCTGACCAATTCCAGGAGCATCGCCTTTCGTGATCCCGACGCTGTCGGGAAGTGGCCGACGCAACCGGGGCTGTTGGCTGGAGCAGCTTTCGCTCGCCTCGGCAAGGTGAAGAGCGCGGATCGCGCCGTCGTCTATCTGATCGACGCCGCCGATTGCCGGGCGACGCGCGAGCTCTGCGAACAGATCGGCTACGAGGTTGAGACCTTCGTGGACGTGCCGACCTTGCTGGCCGATCGCCGGCCGGCAGCAAGACGATGCCTTCTCATCGACATGACGCGGCTCGACGGTCGAGGGTTCGATTGTCTCGAGCGCCTCGGGGATGACGACAGTCTTCCCTGCATCGTCATGTCCGACGCCGCGACCTATCCGATGGCGGTTCGGGCGATCCGGGCCGGCGCCTTCGATTTCATCGAGAAACCCATCAATCGCGAGCTTTTCGCGGCGAGCCTCGAGGGCGCGCTGAACCAGTCGGCCCGGACGTCGAAGTCGTCGACGTTGCGGAAGACGGCGGCCGCAAGCATCGCCACGCTGACCCAGCGGCAACACGAGATCATGGACCTCGTGATCGCGGGCCACCCGAGCAAGAACATCGCCGCCGATCTCGGCATCAGCCAACGCACCGTCGAAAACCATCGCGCCTCGATTTGCAGAAAAACAGGCTCCCGGAACCTGTCGGCGCTGATCCACACCGCAATCTACGGCGGCAGCAATCTGTCCTTTGCCGGCGGGGCGCAATGAACCCCTGTAGGCGCGAGGATCGGTTCGCAACGCGTTCTGACTCTTGTCCGATGACATTCATCCGCAAACCGGAGAACATGGCAGGGGGGCTCGTGGTCGCGGTGAAGGCGGCGCTGAGAAACCGCACGGGAGTGTGGTTTGGCTGGAGCGGCAAGATCAACGAGAAGAAGACAGCGGAACCGCGCATCGTTCAGCGCAACCATATCGCATATGCCGTCATCGATTTGTCGAAAAATGATTTTGAGGAATATTACAAAGGGCTGGCGAACCGGGTCCTTTGGCCCATCTTGCATTATCGAGTCGATTTGCAAGAATACTCGCGTGCCGACCATTCTGGCTATATGCGTGTCAATCGGCAGTTCGCCGACAAGCTCAGCGCCTTCGTCAGAAAGGACGATGTCCTTTGGGTCCACGATTACCACCTGATGCCGTTGGCTCAGGAACTGCGCGCTCGCGGACATCTCAATCCGATCGGTTTCTTTTTGCACATTCCTTGTGCTCCGTTGGACATTTTGCGCACGCTGCCACATCACGAAGAGATTCTGGGCACCCTTACATACTATGATCTTGTCGGCTTTCAGACCGAGAACGATCGCGATAATTTTGCAGCCTATGTCTTGACGATTCCGGGCGCCAAGGCTGGGCGCGGCCTAACTTTCGAGGTGGAGGAACGCCGGACCCGCATCGGCGCTTTTCCGGTCAGCATCGAGACCGCCACATATGCGCGGCTCGCACGTAATGCCGCGCGTTCGCCGTTCGTTAAGGACATTGGGAAGAGCCTCAACGGGCTGCGTCTCGTGCTTGGGGTCGACCGGCTCGATTATTCGAAAGGGATCGTTCAACGCATCAACGCTTTCGACCGATTTCTTGAAATCAATCCAGAGTGGCGATCGCGGGTCACCCTATTGCAGATAACGCCAAAGAGCCGGTCCGACATCAAGGACTACGCCGCAATAGAAAATGAAGTGACGACGCTGATCGGCAAAGTCAACGGCCGTTACGGCGAGGCCTCCTGGACGCCGATACGCTATGTCAATCGTTCCCATTCACGCACCGCGCTCTCGGGCATCTATCGCGCCGCCGATGTGGCGCTGGTTACGCCGCTTCGTGACGGCATGAACCTCGTCGCCAAGGAATATGTGGCGGCGCAGGACGCGGAGGATCCTGGGGTGCTTATACTTTCGCAATTTGCTGGAGCGGCTGCGGAACTCACTGGGGCGCTGGCCGTCAATCCACACGAGAGCGAAGGCGTAGCCGCAGCGCTGAGGCGCGCGTTGGACATGCCATTGGCCGAGCGGCGCGAACGGCACGGTCCCATGCTGGAACATCTCTTGGTCCATAATGTCGAACTCTGGGCGGAAAGCTATCTTTCTGCGCTGGAGGAGACTCGGCAGCGTCCAACCTTGATGAGCGACTTGCGTGCATTCCTCATCCCGTCCAGGCCGTGGGCCGATAAACAGGTAACCGCAGACGCTATCATGGGCGGGTGAAACGGCGATTCTGCATCCGCGTCGTCAGATTAGCGCGCTCCGCGTGGGACGTGCTGACGTGTCGTTTGTCGGGGCTTGCCTTCGATCTCGTCCGCCTTGAGAATCACGCTGCGCATTCGTCGTCGCGATCGCCGACGAAATGCGAAATGATGAGTTTCGTATCGGCTTCGATCGCGGTCCAGGTCGATGGGTCGCCAGCGCCCGCAACCAGCTTTTTCATACCGCCGACATTCTTTTGCTTCGCGCCGGTGAAGGACCAGAGCTCTCGGCGCGCGCCCTTCCGCCCTTCTTGCCGAGCGCGACCGCACCGGCGTTCTTGCCGTCGTCATCGAGTGTTTCGCTTTCCTCGCCCGTCGCGATTCGCATGACCTTGACGGCGTTGCCGATCACGTCGGCGGGGTGCTTCTTGCCCTTCGGGCCTTTAGGCATCCTCAATCATCCCTAACGGTCACAAAGCGAATATTATCGTCGCTGATTTCCTTCATGATCTCATGAACCATCGTCTCGATTTTTGATCGCCCTTCTGGCGTCTTGGCCAGGTCTGGGAGCAACCGCGTCAGCGCACGCCAGATAGCCGCATAAACTGCAGTTTGATGCATGGGAGAAGCGCTCCGTTTGGCGCTAAGGCCTCCCCGAACAATAACCGAATCGCGGTACGAGGGCGTGCGACGGCGTGACTCAGGGCGTCAGGATTCCGGATCGAGGCGAACACTTGTATCCCGGATGGGATGATCGATGAAG
>Ga0074044_10003211_pt1 | contig 13992 bp, 11 predicted proteins | sample BogForMeECP23OM1_FD_94443 | JGI IMG/M metagenome (GOLD analysis project Ga0074044, IMG submission 94443) | Bog forest soil microbial communities from Calvert Island, British Columbia, Canada - Bog Forest MetaG ECP23OM1 | ecosystem: Environmental > Terrestrial > Soil > Wetlands ... | reverse complement strand
TTCGCAAGTCGCCCGAAAATTGTCTCGCAGAAGGTGGCTTTGAGCGATTTTTCAGGCTCTGGTCGACCAGAAGCCGTGAAAATTCACCTGACTCCGGGACCTGCGGATCAATCCAAAGAGTTTTCGCACGGTCTGCTTGATTTCTGCACGTGACCGCGAGACGCCTCGTCGGTCGCCGTTTAAAGGAGAAAGGGACAAAAAGGGCTCTGTTGCATTAACCCGTTTTGAGCGAAAATCCGCAATAGCGCCTATTGATTTTGCTGGCATTGTTCACCCGGTTGGGCCGATTTTTCGCCAACAACAGTGCCAGAAAAACTAAAAAGGGACGTCGCCTTACCGTGCTCGCCCCTCGTCGGGGTCGCGCATCGCATGACTGCTCTGGGCGCGGGGCGCGGCGCTCTTTCCGGTCCCGAGCCGACCGTCCGGATTCGGTATCAATTGTCCATTTACCATTGCGTATGGAGCGGTCTAGCCTTGCATTTTCAGCAGATCTGAGAGGACAGCGCGGATCGACCGGAACCTTCCCTGTTTTCGCTCAGACGCTCCCTGTTATGCTCGAAAAAACTCCCTGTTCCGCGGAAAACAGGGAAATTACATGCAATATCCTGAAGTCTTTCAGCTTTTCTGGACCGATTCGCTCCAAAAGGGCGAGAAAAAGCGCAAGACCCCTTATTTTATGCCAATAACAGGGAGATTTGCCGCTGAGAGGTCTCGAACTGGTCGCCGGCCCATGCATCAGAGAGGGGCGCAGCGCTCGACAGTCGCATTACTTCCCTTGAGGGCGAAAAGGCCCTACACGATTCCGGACGACGAGCCCGCGGCGGCCGGGCGCTCCTTCGCCTTGTGCGCCCGATAGTTCGAGGCCCGGTAGACGGCGATCGGATCGATCGCGCCGCCGCCGCGCCGCCGCGCCTCGGCCAGAATCGGCGACACGTCGGTCACGAAGCCCGCCTTGAAGAGGCGCAGCGCCGCCATGACGTCATTGGCGTTCTGCGCCGCTGCCAGAGCCGGCCTGTCGACGAGGAGCGCCTGCACGTAGGCCCGCTGCACCTCCATCGCCGACACGATCAGGCTCTCGATCGGATCGGTGACGTTGTGCGACTGGTCGAGCATGTAGGCGGGATTGAAGTTGGCGGCGCCGCGCTCGGCCGCGTCCACCAATTCATTGAACACCCGATAGAGACGGAACGGGTCGATCGAGCCCGCGTCGAGGTCGTCGTCGCCGTATTTGGAATCGTTGAAATGGAAGCCGGCGAGCTTTCCGACGCGGATGAGCCGCGCGACGATCTGCTCGATGTTGACGTTCGGCGCATGGTGCCCGAGGTCGACGAGGCAGACAGCCTTCGGGCCCAGCGCCTGGGCGGCCATCAGGCTCGTGCCCCAGTCCGAAATGACCGTCGAGTAGAAGGCCGGCTCGTAGAGCTTGTGCTCGAGGAACACCCGCCAGTCGGCCGGCAGATGCGCATAGATCGCGCTCAGCGAGTCGAGATACCAGTCGAAGACCCAGTTCAGGTTCGACTGTCCGGGGAAGTTCGAGCCGTCGGCGATCCAGACCGTCAAAGCCTTCGACCCGAGCTTCTCGCCGATCTCGATGCATTCGAGGTTGTGCGCCACCGCCTGATCGCGCACCGCCTTCTGACTGTGGGTCAGCGAGCCGAATTTGTAGGAGAGTTTCTGGCCGGGCGCGTCCTGGAACGTGTTCGAGTTGACGGCGTCGAAGCCGACGCCAAGCGCCTTCGCCCGCTCGGCGAGCTCGCGGGTGTCGCTGACCTTGTCCCAGGGGAAGTGGGGCGAGCAGGTCGGCGTGGCGCGGGTGAGCCGATGAATCGTCGCGCAGTCCTCGAGCTTGTCGAAGATGCCGCGCGGCTCGCCGGGCCCGGGAAAGCGGGCGAAGCGCGTGCCGCCCGTGCCGACGCCCCAGGTCGCAACGGCGACGGCGAAGGCGGCCGTTTTCGCGGTGATCGCGTCGATGTCGACGCCGCCGCGCTCGAGGCGCCGGCCGAGCGCGGCGTAGTCCTCGTCCTGCGCCGCCGCGAGCCTGGCGTTCTCCTCGCTGATCAGCGCGTCGGAAATGCGATAGGACATGGGTTTCCTCCCCTTGACGGCCGTCGCCGACGCTAGCGCGTAAAACTCACCGCGTTGCCGGCGTCGACGTTGAGAATGTTGCCGGTGCTCTTGGCCGAGAGATCGGAGGCGAAATAATAGACCGCCTCGGCAATGTCCTCCGGATAGACGGAGCGCTTCAACAGCGACCGTTGACGGTAGACCTCTTCGAGCTCCGCCTCGGCGACCTTGTTCGATGCGGCGCGCTGCGCCCGCCATTCGCCCTGCCAGATCTTCGAGCCGCGCAGCACCGCGTCCGGATTGACGGTGTTGGCGCGAATGCCATGCGGCGCCCCCTCGAGCGCAAGGCAGCGAGCAAGATGCACCTCCGCCGCTTTCGCAGTGCAATAAGCGGAGGCGCCGGGCGAAGCGGCGAGCGCATTCTTCGACGCGACGAACACGATGCTGCCGCCGAGCGCCTGATCCTTCATGATGCGGTAGCCCGCTCGCGCGGTCAGGAAATAGCCGGTCGCGAGAATGGCCATGTTGCGGTCCCAGAGCTCGAGCGAGGTGTCCTCGAACGGCGCGGCCGAGGCGATGCCCGCATTGGCGACGACGATGTCGGCGCCGCCGTAAGCGAGGACCGCGTCGCGGAAGGCGGCCTCGACCGCCGTCTCGTCCGTCACGTCGGCGAGCGCGCCCGCGACCGAGTCCTTGCCGAACGTCTTGCGAAATTCGGCTACGGTCGTCTCGAGGCTCGCCTTGTCGATGTCCGCCAGCACGACGCAGGCGCCTTCGCTGATGAAGCGCTGAGCGATCGCGCGACCGATGCCGCCTGCGCCGCCGCTGATGAACGCAACGCGTCCGGCGAGCGATTTCGGCTTTGGCATCCGCTGGAGCTTGGCTTCCTCCAGAAGCCAGTATTCGATGTCGAACGCCTCCTGCTCGGCGAGCCCGACGTAGCGGCTGACGCTCGAGGCGCCGTGCATGACGTTGATCGCATTGACGTAGAATTCCGCCGCGATCCGCGCCGTCGCCTTGTCCTTGGCGAAGGACAGCATGCCGACGCCAGGAACGAGATAGATGACGGCGTTCGGATCGCGCATCCTGGGCGAGTTCGGCCGCTTGCGACGCTCGTAATAGGCCGCGTAGTCGGCGCGATAGGCCGCTAGGCTGTCGTCGAGCGACGCGACGACCGCATCGAGGTTCATCTTCGCCGGATCGAACGGCAGCACCAGCGGGCGGATTTTCGTGCGCACGAAGTGGTCGGGACAGGACGTCCCGAGGGCGGCGAGCACCTTCACGTCGCGCGAGTCGACGAACTCGAGCACTTCCGGCGCGTCGGTGAAATGGCCGACCTTGCGTTCGCCCGCCGAAATGCGCCTGCGGATCGCCGGCATGAGCTTCGCCGCGACCTCGCGCCTTCGCTCGGGCGGGAGCGCCTTGACGCCCTCGCCGCCGAAGGCCGCGCCGCGCGCATGGGCGGCGAGCCAGGCGGACGCCTTGTTGATCATGGCGATCGTCGTCTCGTAGCAGGCCTTCGAGGTCGCCCCCCAGGTGAAGAGGCCATGTCCGCCGAGAACGACGCCCTTGAGCCTCGGATTCGCCTCCGCCACGGCGCCGAGCTTGAGGCCGAGGTCGAACCCCGGCCGCTGCCAGGGCAGGAAGCCGAGTTCGCCGTCGAAGGCCTCCTGCGTCAGCGCCTCGGCGTTTTGGCTCGCGGCGATCGCGATCACCGCGTCGGCGTGCACGTGATCGACATGCGCATGCGGCACGAAGCCGTGCAGCGGCGTGTCGATCGAGGTCGCGCGCGGATTGAGATTGAAGGTGCAATGGTTGAAGAGCGCGACCATCTCGTCCTCGTGGGCGAGGCCGCGATAGACCGACTTGAGATTCAGAAGCTTGTCGAGATAGAGGGTCGAAAAGCCGTCGAGCTTCATCGAACCGATGTCGCCGCCCGATCCCTTCACCCAGAGCACCTTGACCGGCTCGCCGGTCAGCGGATCGACGCCCTTGAGCTTGGCGGACGTGTTGCCGCCGCCAAAGTTGGTGATGCGCAGGTCGCTGCCCAGGAGGTTCGAGCGATAGAGCAGGAGGCCGGGCTCGTCGAGCGTGGCGGCGTCCGCGTCGTCCCACAGATCGGGCAAGGCCGCATCGGAGCCGGAAGGCTGGCCGCTCATGGATCGTTCCTCTCAATTGTCGAGCGATTTTGAGCGACGTTTACGCAAACGATCGCAACTCGTCAATATCGATGCACGATTGTGCTATTGTTGAGCGAAAATTGACCGACCTTGATTGACAGTCCGTACCCTCGATGGCACTGTAGCAGGCAACCAGAAAGCAGTCGAGGAAACGGCAAGGACCATGCGCGAGCGTCAGCGCGCCGAAATCATCAAGAATTTGCTGGCCGAGCGGGGCTATCTGTCGATCGCCGACATCATGTCCGCGACCGGCGCATCCGCCGCGTCGGCGCGCCGGGACGCCGGACGCCTGGCCGAAGCGGGCTATGCCGAGCGGCTGCACGGCGGCATCCAGGCGGTCGGCGACGCCTTCTCCCCGCCGATGACGCAGAGGCCGCTCGCCACCCGTTCGTTCGACGCCAGCCGCACCATCAACATCGACGCCAAGCGCGCCATCGCCCGCAAGGCGGTCGAGATGTGCGCGGCCGGCGACGTCGTGATCATCAACGGCGGCACGACGACGTTCCAGATGGCCGAGTTCCTGCGCGACACGCGGCTCAAGATTCTGACGAATTCCTACCCCCTGGCGGAGTTCCTCATCCACGAGACGCAGAACCGGGTCGCCCTGCCGGGCGGCGAGGTCTATCGCGATCAGAAGCTGATCGTCGCGCCGTTCGACGACGACGCCATCCAGCACTATTCGGCCCGGCTCATGTTCATGAGCGCGATCTCGATCGGGCCGCTCGGCGTGATCGAGGGCGACCCCTTGATCGCTCGCGCCGAAACGAAGCTCTTGAAGCGCGCCGACAAGCTCGTGGTGCTCGCCGACGCCTCCAAGTTCGCGCCGCGCGGAAGCCTCGTCGTCCGCCCGCTTTCGCGCATTCACGCGCTCATCACCGACTCGGCCGCGCCGCCCGAGGCCCTCGCTATGCTGAAGGATGCGGGCGTGCGTACGATCGTCGTCGACCCCGAGACGAATTCGACGGAGGCCGCATGAGCGATGCTTCGACGAGTCCCCCGCTCCTGCAGGCGCGCGGCATCGAAAAGGCGTTCCCCGGCGTGCGGGCGCTCTCCGGCGTGTCGTTCGAAGTGAGGTCGGGCGAAGTGCACGCTCTCCTCGGCGAGAACGGGGCAGGCAAGTCGACGCTGATCAAGATCCTCTCCGGCGTCTATCAGCCCGACAGCGGCGCGATCCTGATCGACGGCCGCGCGGCCCGCTTCGCCACCCCCGAGGACGCCAAGCGCGCCGGCGTGGCGACGATCTATCAGGAGCTGCTGCTCTTTCCCGAGCTCACCGTCGCCGAGAACATCTTCCTCGGCCACGCGCCGCGCGCCGGCGGAGGCCGGATCGACTGGCGCGCGATGCGGGTCAGGGCCGAGGCGCTGCTCGCCTCGCTCGAGATCGACGACCTTGCCGCCGACCAGATCGTCGGCGCGCTGTCGGTCGGCAACCGGCAGAGGGTGGAGATTCTGCGCGCGCTTTCGCATGACGCGCGCATTCTGATCATGGACGAGCCGACTGCGGCGCTGACCGAAAGCGACGTGACGCGGCTGTTCGACATCGTGCGGCGGCTCAAAGCGCGCGGCGTCGGCATCGTCTATATCAGTCACCGGCTCGACGAGATATTCGAGATCGCCGACCGGGTCACGGTGCTGCGCGACGGCGCCTATGTCGGCGCGAGGCCGGTCGCCGACACGACGTCGGCCGAGCTTGTCCAGATGATGGTCGGCCGGCGGATCGACAACCTCTTTCCCAAGACCGTCGTCCCGATCGGCGCGCCGGTGCTGGAGGCGCGCGACATCGTGCGCCGGCCGATGACGAAGAGCGTGAGCCTTTCCGTGCGGGCGGGCGAGATCGTCGGCCTCGCGGGCCTCGTCGGCTCGGGGCGCAGCGAATTCGCCCAGACGATCTTCGGCATCACCCCAGCCGAATCCGGCGAGATCCGGCTCATGGGCCAGACCGTCAGGATCGACTCGCCCGAAAGCGCGCGCGCCAAGGGAATCGCCTACGTGCCGGAGGACCGCGGCGTGCAGGGCCTCGTAAGGCCGATGAGCGTCCTGCACAATTTCTCGCTCGCGGCGCTCGGCGCCCTCGCCCACGCCGGCTTCATCGACCGCGGCGCCGAGCGGCGCATGGCGGAACAGGGCGTTCAGCGGTTCAGCGTCAAGACGAGCTCGGTCGACGAGATCGCGGGGCGCCTTTCCGGCGGCAACCAGCAGAAGATCGTGCTGGGCAAGTGGCTCGCCAACAATCCGAAGCTGCTCATTCTCGACGAGCCGACGCGCGGCATCGACGTCGGCGCCAAGGCCGAGATCCACCGCCTGATGAGCGAGCTCGCCGGAACGGGCGTCGCCATCCTGATGATCTCGAGCGAGCTGCCGGAAGTGCTCGGCATGAGCGACCGCGTCCTCGTCATGCGCGAGGGGCGGCTCGTGGCGGAGTTCGACCGGGCCCATGCGACGTCCGAGGCGGTCGGCTCCGCGATGATGGGCGGAGAACCGAACCTGGAGAAGGCGGCGTGAGCGCGACGGCGGTTGCAGGCGCGGCGCGCGCGCGCGCGCGCGGCCTCAGGCGCTTCGCCTCGCAGGAGGCCCTGCTCGCCGTCGCCGTCATCGGTCTCGCCGTCGTGGTCGGCTTCATCAATCCGCGCTTCCTCGCCTACCGCAACGTCGCCGACATCCTGCTCGGCAACGCCTATATCGCCATCGCCGCGATCGGGATGTCGATGGTGATCATTTCGGGCAACATCGACATTTCCGTCGGCGCGCTGATCGGCGTGCTGGCGACGCTCAGCGGCTCGATCGCCGTCGCCGGCGCGCCGACCATCGTCTCCTGGGCCGTGCCCGTCGTCCTCGGCGTCCTGGTGATGGCGGCGCAGGGCGCGGTCGTCGCCTATCTCCGCATCCCGGCGATCGTCGTCACGCTCGGCATGATGTCGATCCTCAAGGGCGGCCTGATCAGCGTCACTGGCGGCAAATGGATCACCGACCTGCCGCAGGGCTTCCATCTCGCTGACCTCAACGTGCTCGGCGTCCCGATGCCGGTCGTCATCATGATCGTCGCGACCGCGCTCGCGGCGCTGTGGATGCGCTATTCGCCGAGCGGCCGGGCGATCTACGCCACCGGCGGCGACGCCGAGGCGGCGCGGCTCTGCGGCGTCAATCCGCAGCGAACTGTCGTCATGGTCTTTGCGCTGCACGGCTTATTCGCCGGCATCGCGACCCTCGTCTACGCCACCCAGCTTCGCGTCATCCAGTCGACCACCCCATCCGGCCTCGAGCTCACCATCATCACCGCCGCGGTCGTTGGCGGCGTCAGCATCCTGGGCGGCGTCGGCACCGTCGTTGGCGCGACCCTCGCCGCCATCCTGATCGCCGAGATCACGAGCGCGCTCGTCTTCATCAACATCTCGCCCTACTGGACGGACGCCCTGCGCGGCGGCCTCATCCTCGCCACCGTCATCGCCGACATCGTGCGCCGGCAGAGGCGCGCGGCGCGCGGGTGGAAGAAATGACCGTCGCCGTCGAGAAGACCCCCGCCCGCAAACTACCGCGCTGGCTGGCGCGGCACGAGACGCTGCTCGCCGTCATCCTCGTCATCGCGCTCCTCGGCCTCGGCGCCTTCAACGAGCGCTTCCTGACGTTCGACAACCTTCTGAATCAGGGCCGGCTGATGACCGAAATCGGCCTCATCGCCCTGCCGATGACGTTCGTCATCATCACCGGCGGGATCGATCTTTCGGTCGGCGCGATCGTCGGCCTTTGCGCGATCATGCTCGGCTATTCGTGGAAGACTTTTGGCTTTCCCCTGCCGCTCGCGATCGTCTTTTCGCTGTTCGTCGGCGGCCTCGCGGGCTTCGTCAACGGTCTCGTCATCACCCGCGTGAAGGTGCCCCCCCTCATCATGACGATCGCCACACTCGCGCTCTACCGCGGACTGGCCGAGGGCGTCAGCCAGGCGCATTCGGTGCGCGGCTACCCCGAATGGTTCTATTTCCTCGGGCAGGGCAGCCTCTATAGAGTGCCGACGCAACTTCTGGTCCTTGTCGTGCTGGTCGTCGTCGCCGGCGTCGCGCTCGACCGCACCACCTTCGGCCGCACGCTCTACGCGATCGGGTCGAACGAGACAGCGGCGCGCTTCTCCGCCCTGAACGTCGATCGGGCCAAGCTCATCGTCTACACCCTCTCCGGACTCGCCTCGGCCCTCGCCGCCTTCGTGCTCGTCTCGCGCGTGACGACGACGCGCATGGACATGGGCATGGGCTACGAGCTCGACGTGATCGCCGCGGTGGTGCTGGGCGGCACGAGCATCTTCGGCGGCTCGGGCACGATCTGGGGCACGGCGATCGGGCTCGCGATGATTCAACTGTTGAAGAACGGTCTGGCGTTGACGGGTGTGAAAGGCGACGCGACAATCGTCGTCATCGGCGCGGCGCTCATTCTCTCGGTGCTCGTCGCAAGCTCGCTGCAGCGTCGGCGGGACTGAGAAATCACGAGGTTAGCCGCGCACTGGGCGGCGAAGCAGGGAAGGAAGCGACGATGAAAACGAAATATCTTCTGACGACGGCGGCGGCGATCGCCGTCGCCGCATGGGCGACCGGCGCGAACGCCGCGGGCAAGTGGGACGGCGGCGACGATCTCGCCACGAGCCCGCTCGAATGCGGCGCCGGCGCGGCAGCAGCCGCCGCGCCGATGAAATACGACGGCGGCCAGCCGACCAATCCGCCGGACAAGGCGGGCAAGGAGATCACGATCGTCGACGTGCCGAAGCTGATCGGCATCGGCTACTTCAACGCCACCTCCAAAGGCATCCAGGACGCCGCCAAGGAGCTCGGCAACGTCAAGGCGAAGACCGACGGGCCGACCGAGGCCAAGATCGACGAACAGATCAAGTTCATCGACAATTACATCACGAGCGGCGTCGACGGCATCCTGTTCGCCGCCAACGATCCGGTCGCGATCGCGCCGGTGCTGAAGAAGGCCCTTTCGAAGGGCATCCATGTGATCGGCTACGACGCCAATTCGACGCCCGACGCGCGCGAGTGGTTCGTCAACCAATCGCCGTTCAACGGCATCGCCAAGGCGATGATGGACGCCATGGCCAAGGAGATCGGCGAGGACGGCAGCTTCGGCATCGTCACCTCGACCTTCACCACGCCGAACCAGGCGCGCTGGATTGCCGAGATGCAGGCCTACGCCGCCAAGTGCCATCCGAAGATGCAATGGCTCGAGACGGTCGAGGCGCAGGAAGACAACAACCTCTCGTTCAACCAGGCGACCACCCTCATCAACAAATACGGCGACAAGCTGAAGGGCCTGTTCGGCATGACCTCAGTCGCGACGCCCGCCTCGGCCGAAGCTGTGACCAAGGCCGGTCTCTGCGGCAAGGTCGCGGTCGTCGGCCTCGCGACACCGAACGCGATGAAGCCTTACGTCCACGCCGACTGCGTCAAGTCGGTGGTCCTATGGAACCCGATCGACCTCGGCTACGCCGCGACCTACGTCATGCGCGCAGTCGAGGACGGCAAGCTGAAGCCCGGCGCGACCTCGGTCGACGCGGGCAAGCTCGGCAAGCTCAACGTCATCAACGGCAGCGAAATCCTGCTTGGGCCGCCCTTCATCTATGACAAGGGCAACATCGACAAGTTCGACTTCTAAAGTCGCCCTCACCCCCCCACTCCCGCAAGCGGGAGAGGGGGCGTTCCCTTCTCCCGCTTGCGGGAGAAGGTGGCGCGAAGCGCCGGATGAGGGCAAGCAAGTCTGAGGCACCCCAATGCAGCGCTACGCCTTCAAGATGTTCCTCAACCCCGGCGAGGCGCACGAATACCGCCGCCGGCACGACGCGATCTGGCCGGAGCTGAAGGCGCTGGTCAGCGAATCGGGCGTCAGCAACTATTCGATCTTTCTCGACCCCGACACCAACACGCTCTTCGCCTATCTCGAGCGCACCGACGACCAACGCATCGACGACGTGACGAAACATTCGGTGATGCAGCGATGGTGGGCGCATATGAAGGACATCGTGGCCGCCAATTCCGACGGCAGCCCCGTCACCACTCCGCTCATCGAGATGTTCCATCTGGAATGAATGGGAGCCGCAGGCATGACTGGCTGCGTTGCGGTTTTCGACGTCGGCAAGACCAACCTCAAGCTCGTCGTCTTCGACCGCGACGGGAGGGTGGTCGCCGACCGGTCGCATCCGAACGCCTCGCTCGCCCCCGACGCGGACTGCCCTTACCTCAGGCTCGACACCGAGCGCGCCTGGGGCTTTCTCCTCGCCGCGCTGAAGGAGGTTGGCGCGAAGCATTCGATCGAGGCGGTTTCGATCTCGGCGCACGGCGCCTCGGGCGTCCTCGTGACCGACGCGGGCGTCGCCCTGCCGCCGGTGGACTACGAGTTCGACGGTTTCGGCGCAGTCGACGAATCTTATGACGCGGCGCGTCCGCCGTTCGAGGAGTGCTTCTCGCCCTTGAGCGCGCGCGGCCTCAATCTCGGGCGGCAGATCTTCTACCTCGAGCAAAACTTTCCCAAAAAATTCGCCGCGGCGCGCGCCTTCCTCACCTATCCGCAGTTCTGGTCCTGGCGCTTGAGCGGCGTCATGGCGACAGAAGTCACCTCCCTCGGCGCCCACACCGATCTCTGGCGCCCGAAGGAAGGGCGCCTGTCGAGTCTCGTCGACAGCCAAAGCTGGACGCGGCTCTTTCCGCCGGTCCGCCGCGCCTGGGAGACACTGGGGCGGCTCAAGCCCGAGATCGCCGCAGAGACGGGCCTTTCGCCGGACGTGCGCATCGTCTGCGGCGCGCATGATTCGAACGCCTCGCTCGTTCCCTATCTCGCCTCGCGCAGCGATCCGTTCACCGTGCTTTCGACCGGCACCTGGGTCATCATCATGGCCGTCGGCGGCAGGGCGCCGATCGACCCGAAGGCCGACATGCTCGCCAATGTCGACGTGCGCGGGCGCCCCGTGCCGACTGCGCGAACCATGCTCGGGCGGGAGTTCGCCGTGCTGGCGGGCGAGACGCCGGCCGAGGCGCGCGAGGCCGACGTCGCCGCGATCGTCGCGTCGGGCGTCATGGCCCTGCCCGCCTTCACCGACCAGGGCGGACCTTTCGCCGGGCGGAAAGGCCTCATCGACGGCGAAGCGCCGAAGACGCCCGCCGCGCGGTCGGCGCTCGCGACCCTCTATTGCGCGATGATGTCGGCCCACATGCTAAAACTGCTCGAGGCGCCGGGCGATCTCATCGTCGAGGGCGGCTTCAACCGCTCGCCCGCCTTCGCCGGCGTGCTCGCGGCCCTCATGCCCGGCAGCAATGTGCTCGTCGCCCCCGCCTCCGGCGCGGCCGAAGGCGCAGCCCTGCTCGCCCACTGGGACGAGCCGCACGCCCCGCCGAAACTCGCGCCGGCGAGGGCGTGGAGCGCGCCGGGATTGCGCGCGTATCAGGAGCGGTGGGAGAGCGGGCTGTAGAGGGCGGCGCCCCGCTACGCCGCGTCTCCCGAGCGTCCAAAGTCTGACACTTGATACCCGGATCGCGCCGTCGCGAAACGGCTGGTTTCGGCCTGCGCTTCCGGCTGCCCGACTACCTGATCGAGCTCTACAAGAGCCTCAGGAACGACCTGCCGGCGTTTAACGGCGATCCCAGCTGGACGCTGCCGATGCCGGCACGCTTCGTCGTTGGGCTGGACGACGTGATCCGCTACGCCGAGGTGAACCCCGACTACACCCGCCGTCCCGAGCCGCTGGACATGCTGCCAGCGATTCGCGCGGCGGCGCCGGTGCGCGCCTGATCCGGAACGTTTCTGCAACGGCCTCCGCGTGCTAGGGTCTGGCGCGGAGGCCGAGCGGCTCGCCGACGCCGAACGGAGGCCGTGAGCGGTGTTTGAGGACCTGACCTACGAGGAGCTGCGGCGGCGGGCCAATGCGCCGATGCCGGATGGCGCGGTCGCGAGGCTGGAGGCGGCCGGCCAACGGCGCCGGGTGGCCGCCGGCGAGGTGATGTACCGGTCGGACGACCGCGACTACCCGTTCGTCTACGTCGTCTCCGGCGCGATTGAGGTCCGCGATCCGACGGGCATGGTGCTGGGCGCGATGACGCCGGGCCAGTTCACCGGCGAGCTGGCGCTGCTGCTCGGCCAGACCTCGTTCTCCGACTGCATCATCACGGAGCCGGGCGAGGTGATCGTGGCGCCACAGCAGGAAATCATCGAGCTGGTGCAGCTCGACCCCGAGATCGGCGACCTGTTACTGGAGACCTTCGCCGCGCGCCGGCTGCTGCTGATCCAGCGCCATCAGGGCACGCTGGCGCTGGTCGGGCCCGAGAGCGCGCCGGCTCTGCAGCGCGTGGTCGTGTACGCCGAGCGCAACCGCATCCCCTACCGCTGGGTCGACCCCGGCGATCCGGCCCAGCGGGAGAAGCTGCCCGAGGCCGCGCTGGACGGCCGGGCCGCAAAGGTGGTGGTGCATGGGCGGCACGTGCTGACCGAGCCCACGGTCGCGGAGGTGGCCCGGGCGCTCGGGTTGGACCTGACGGTTGCGGGTGACGAGCCGGTGGACCTGATCATCGCGGGCGCAGGCCCGGCCGGGCTCTCGGCGGCCGTCTACGGCGCGTCGGAGGGCCTGACCACGGTGCTGCTCGACGACGTGGCGATCGGCGGCCAGTCGGCCTCGTCGTCGCGGATCGAGAACTTCCTCGGGTTTCCGACCGGCGTGTCCGGCGGTGACCTTGCCTTCCGGGCCGAGCTGCAGGCGGTGAAGTTCGGCGCGCGGGTGGCGACGCCGCGCCGGGCGCAGAAGCTTGAGCGCAGCACCGCGCCCGGCTTCTACGAAGTCACGCTCGACGACGGGGCGAGGCTGCGGGGCCGGGTAGTGGTGATCGCAACCGGCGCCCGCTATCGCCGGCTCGGTGTCGCGGACGAGGAGCGCTGGCAGGGCGCCGGCCTCTTCTACGCCGCCACCGAGCTCGAGGCCCGGGCGTGCAGGGGCAAGGAGATGCTGGTCGTCGGCGGCGGCAATTCGGCGGGTCAAGCGGCGATGTTCCTGGCCGGGCGGGCGTCGCGCGTGCGCCTTGTCCATCGCGGACGCGATCTGGCGGACAGCGTGTCGAGTTATCTGGTCGAACGACTGCGCCACGCCGCCAACGTGGAGATCGAGACGGGGTCCCAGGTGGTCGAGTTGATCGGCGACGACCGCCTCTCAGCGGTGAAGATCCGGGGCGGCGACGGGCTGGTCCGGGAGCGCGACGCGGGGGGCCTCTTCGTCATGATCGGGGCCGATCCTTGCACCGGACGGCTGGAAGGGGCGGTCGGGTTGGACTCCCGCGGTTTCGTGCAGACCGGCGAGGCGTGCGGCGACGCCGCGCCACAGCCGTTCAACGTCTTCCAGACGACGCTTCCGGGCGTGTTCGCCGTGGGCGACGTGCGCTCCGGCTCGGTCAAGCGGGTCGCCTCGGCCGTCGGCGAAGGATCGGTCGTCGTGCAGGCGGTGCATGCGAGGCTCGCCGCTTTGCGCGAGGCCGAGAGGCGCGAGCCAGTCACCCTTTGAGTTTCGGTTGTCATGACAATCACAGTCGGGATCGCGCCAGGAGCGACCGTCCCTGAAACAAGCTGCGAACGCGTCAGTTCGGTAGAGTCGGAGTGTGGCGCGGGTGGCGTTAGGGTTGGCCTATCTGTTGCCGCCGCTTTCGTCCGGCGGTGCCTCACTAGCCAGCCCATGGCTCCCGGTTCCACGCTCCGCTCATCGAACCGGACGTGCAGATTTCCCGCATCCGGCTCT
>Ga0074044_10003210_pt1 | contig 13996 bp, 11 predicted proteins | sample BogForMeECP23OM1_FD_94443 | JGI IMG/M metagenome (GOLD analysis project Ga0074044, IMG submission 94443) | Bog forest soil microbial communities from Calvert Island, British Columbia, Canada - Bog Forest MetaG ECP23OM1 | ecosystem: Environmental > Terrestrial > Soil > Wetlands ... | reverse complement strand
GCCTCACAGTCGCGTTGAATTGTCGCGTTTTCATCGACGAGCACCGTCCGAACTTCAGTATAGGGCAGCCGGATGCCGCTCGATCCGAATCTCGGTTCGCCGTCGCGCGGCGGCACCGTGATGGTGGCCGTGTTTTCGGTCATCCCATAATTGGACAGGATGCGAACGCCGCACTTTTCCGCGAAGTAATTGGCGACCGGGGCCGGCAGGCCCGCCGATCCGGTCATGGTGTAAGGCCGCAGCGACGCAATGTTGGCATTGATCGGAACATTCGCTAGCGCCGACAGTACGGTCGGCACGCCGAACAAATCCGTAATGCGATAGCGCTCGACCAATTTCCAATAGTTCTGGACGACATTGGCGGTGCGGAAACCCAAAGGCCCGAGCAGCACGCTGGTCATCCCGCGCGCGAGCGCGCTTATCGTACCATAGACAATGCCGCCAACGTGGAACAGCGGGCTCGCCGCAAAAACCGTTTGGTTTGGTCGCTGTTCGAGCAGGACGGAATAGGCCCAGCACTTGTAGGCGATCCCACGGTGGACGAGTCTAGCGATCTTCGGCGCGCCGGTGGTGCCGCCGGTCTGAATGTAAAGGGCGTCGTCAGCCGGGTTGATCCGGCGTGAGAACTCCAGGTCGGCTCCGCTGTGCTGGTCGCAAAGCACATCGAAATCCCGGGCAGGATCGGTGCCATTATCCAGGCTTTTCACTTGCAGCACGTGCTGCAGGCTGGGGACCCGGTCCCGCAAAGCTACGACCTTTTCGTGGATATTGAAGTTTCTGCTTGGTCCGAGTGCAACCAGCACCTTGGCGCGGGTCGCATTCAGGAGCGAGGCTATTTGCTCGGGCTCGAGCATCCAATTGAGCGGGGCCGCAATGCCGGCAGTTAGTGCCCCCAGCATGGCATAGTAACTGTGTGGAACGATCGGTAGCAGAATCCCGACCGCGTCGTTTTGCGTTACGCCCAATGAACGAAATAGGTTTGCTGCCTTGTTGATCCGCGCGACAAGTTGGCGATAGGTGATTGTCTCCGGCGTTTCATCCGGATTCCCATTCTGCAGGCAATAGAACGCGACCTTGTCCGGATCGATGGATGCGCCGCGGACGATCAACTCATAGACGGTCCAGACATCGCTCTGATGTTCGAGCGGGATGCGCTCGATCGCCTCGATGTCGGCGACGCCGCGGATAGGAATTCGAAGCGGCACCATCGTCGCAGGGTTCCTTACTCGTCGACCTCGGGATAACGGCCGAGTAAGCCGCCAAACGGCCTGTCACGCTCCTCGACGGCCGCCTTGACCCCCTTCTCCCGGAGCGTCTTGTTGAATGCGCGCAGCGTCCTCGTGTGATGCCCCACGCTGATGTATTCGCCGCTCATTCGCAACGAGTGCGAATAGCCCTGCTGATCGAAGATACGGTTCACCAGCGTCTTCGATAGTGCGAGAAGCTCGGAATCGATATTGGCGATACGCCGCGCAATCATCGTCGTTTCCTCGTCGAGCTTCTCGCGCGGGAAGACATGATTGGCCATGCCGTAGTCGAGCATTTCTTTTGCCGTGAGGCTGTCGCCGGTGAGCGACAGCTCCTTAGCCTTCTTTAAACCGACGTGCCAGGAAAACATCGCGATCTCCTCGCCCGGCGCGATACTGCGCACCGGCGGATAGCCGATGCGGGCGTCATCGGAGACGATCAGCAGATCGCAGCACAGCGCAATACCGATTGCGCCGCCCAGACACACATTGTGCACCTGCGCGATGACTGGCTTCCAGCAATTCCAGATCTCGAGGTCCATCTCGATGTGACCCTGCACCTGGGCGCGGCTATCCCAGCTACTGATGCCTTCGCCCTCGGGATTCGTCATGAGTTGGGTCCAGGACCGCTGATCGAGGTGTTTCGGCGAGTTGCCCATATCCTCCGTGAAGTCGTGTCCGGCGGAAAAGCAGGGGCCCGCCCCTTTGAGTATGATGACGCGGACATCCTTGTCCTTTTCCGCGATCTTCAGAGCTCGGCTCAGTTCGTGGAGTAGCGACCAAGTCAGCGCATTACGGCGTTCCGGTCGATTGAGCGTGATGGTGGCGAGGCGATCCGTAACTTGATACAGAATGAACTTGTAGTCCGATGTCGGTCCTGAATTGCGAGCTCCGCTCTCGTCCGCCATGATCCTTCACTCCCTGGTGCATCTATCGCACGAACGCATTCTGCCGGAAGCTTGACTGCACTGATGCGATTATTCCGGCTTCAGACCGGAATCCCTCACCATGCCCTCGGCGACCGCGCGGTCTTTCAACAGGAATGCGGCGAAGTCGGCAGGCGTCAGCAAATCGGGTTCGAGCGCCAATCCTCGATAGTATTTTTCCTGAAACTCTGGATTGTTCACCGCGCGCGTCACTTCCTCGTGGATGCGCGCGATGATTGGCTTCGACGTGCCCGCGGGCATAAACAGTCCGAACCAAGACCGGTTGAGAACGTGGTATCCCGATTCCTCGATGGTGGGAGTTTCGGGCAGCAGCGGTGATCGTTTCGGGCTATTCACCGCGAGCGGCTTAACCGTGCCATCCTTCAATTGGCCAACGACGTTACCGATTCCGAACATGCCGACCTGCACGTCGCCCTTCAACACGGCGAGAGCCGCCTCACCACCGCTTTTGTAGGGAATGAAGGTGAGGCGCGCGCCGGTATCCTTCTTGAAATTTTCCATGAACAAGAATTGGGCGCTGGCCGGCGCCGCATAATTCAATCCCTCTGGATTCGATTTTGACAGGGCCACCAGTTCCGCCAATGAGTTCACCTTGACCGCCGGATTCACCACGATTGTTTCGGTGACGATATAAAGCGGAGTGATCGGTTCGAACGAACTGACCGGATCGTAGAGCAGTTTCTCGGTCAGGTAGGGGGCGTAACTTAGCGCATCGATGGGAAGCAGGCAGAGCGTATACCCGTTCGGCGGCGAGTTGGCACAGGCTGCGGCACCGACCATGGTATTTGCGCCCGGCCGGTTCTCGATGACTATGGGTTGGCCAAGGCCCTTTGCCAGTTCGTTAGAAAATCCCCGCGCGAAGGTGTCGGCGAGCCCGCCCGCGCTGTAGGGAACGAGCAGGCGGATGTAACTCTTGGGATATTCGGATTGCGCGATGGCAGGCGCACCGTCGATCAATCCGAGCAACGCCGCGAAAAAAAATACGAGCATGCCCGACATGTTCTTCATGATCCTGCCCTCTGAATCTCTTGCTGCGGACCATTGTACGTGTCCCGCACCGCTAATCCGAAACACATCGGGTGCTATAGCCAGGAAGAACAGCCCCATGCAAGGTGTTGACCATTATTAATCACGCGTTCAGTGCAATCTCGGCATCGCGGTCCAATCGAAAACTGTCGCGCCGCTATAACAACGTAACACGGGCCGAGCGGTAGCCACCGCAAACTTCGCCAAGCGGCCGGCCCTTCAGGCAAATTTGACGCTTGCAGTCATAGAAAGCGCTCCGTCCCGATCCAAGACCCACATTGTAACACCTGTTCGGTCGGGCGTCGGGGCACCCTCGACCGAAAATGGCCCACCCTCGAAGACCGGCCGCTGGGCGCGGCAGGAAAACTCCGCAATCGGTCTGGCGTCATTCTGGCGGACAAGTTCAAGCATCAGATTCACCTGCAAAGGACCATGCACGAGCAGCGCTGGGTACCCCTCCTGTTTGGTCGTGTAGGTGAGATCATAGTGAATCCGGTGGCTGTTGTAGGTCAGCGCGGAGTATCGGAACAGGAACGGCGGGTCTGCCTGTATGACACGTCGCCAGACAGCCTCCCCTGGCCTTGGCTGTGGGGGCGGAAGCGGTTCCGGCCCTTCGGCATTTTTGCGGAAGATGATGTCCATTTCTTCGGCCACGGCCAGCCCGGCGGGTACGAGAAACTCATCACGGATCGTCATCAAGATCAGTGGTCCGGTACGTCCTGTCTTGCCGGTTAGGCTCTTGATGGTGCCGACCCGCCGGATCGGATCGCCCACCTTAATGGCGCCCGAAAAGGTGAAGCGACAGCCCACCCACATGCTGCGCGGCAACGAGATCGGCGGGAACAGCTCGCTCCGCGGCGTCCCTCCCTCATGAGTCAGATGCCGTTGCGGCATCTGCGAAAGACAAAAAAGATAATGCCAGCCGGGCGGCACCGCATCGCCCTTCCGCGGGATGGGATCTTCACGATCGAGCCAAGCCGACATTCGGACAAGCGGAGATGCGGTAACAATATCGGTGCTTTCCGCAACCCGACCAACCCAGCCCTGGAGCGCGTTTAACTCTTGAACAAGAAGTTTGTCGTCGAACATCGGAGCGTTCCCCGAGGGAGTGGGACGGCAGGCCACTCGGTCCAAACAAAAGCGGAATTGACCGAATTGGACTTATATATTGGCGAGGGCGTCGATTATTGACTTTAGTGGGGCATGCAGGTTGGATTTCCAAGAGATTCTGCAACAAAACGTCATCAAATACAAGCACCGACAATATTCCTTTACTCAAGGAAATGCGCGAAGCCACCGCACTCTGGGAAAAGTACCTTGCCGCCGTCCTTGCCCAAAGAATTACCTCAACCAAAGCCGCTTAGGCTTAGTTGTCTCAAAAGTCTGAAAAGCGTGACCCCGCCGAGATTTGGGATTTTTCCGGTTCGCTGCGATGCACATCCCGCACGAAAAACGCCACGCCCACGCTTAGCGCACACCCGGCGCGACCGTGATCGCGTTGTCTCCGGCGGAAAGCGTGCGGGCGACCCGGAAACCGATATAGATGAACCGGCTGTCGGAGTCGACCCAGTGGCGAAACGCGGAGCGGAGGATGTCAGGATTGAGGTCCCAGGACCCGCCGCGGAGAACACGGCGACTGCAATCGCCGCTAGTCCAAGCCGAGCCGTCGGTCGGCGCTCCGCTATAGCCGTCGTGGTAACAATCCTCCGTCCAATCGTAGTTGCGCGCTTACGCTGCGCATGTATTGGCCGAACACCACAGCGCCCTCGATCTTGGATGTAACTTGGTCGCCGCCTGGCGTCCGAAAAGTGAGCTGAACTTTAAAGCCTCGGGCATTGTCCGAGGCTTGTGTTTCGCTTGCCTTGCGGATGTCCGCTGTGGGTCTTGACTGTGTGAAAACCCTGAAATCGAATTTGCGGATAGAAATTTCGTCTCGACTTCGTCAATTTGAAAAACAAAAACGCTGGCGACGCGGCAGGTTTCGGGGGTACTTCCGCCGCGTTCGGCTTTGCGGGCGCTCCGTGTCTCTTATTGAGGGTACTTCTGCCACGCTTCCGGTGAGGTGGCGCGGCAGAGTCTGACCCAAACCTGACTCTCCGGACCGTCGATCAACGGATTACGAGAGGTTCGTTCTTGATGTTGGCTGCCTCAACAAGCGACATTCGCGGAACGGAAACTATGGAGTATCGACGCGGCGACGATTGACCTCAATCCGGCTTGATGTTGGCCGCCCGGATCACCTTGTTCCACTTCTCGGTTTCTTCGGCGATGAATTTCCTGAATTCGGCGGGTGTCATCGGCACTGGAACGCCGCCCAAATCCGCAAGCTGTGCCTTTGTCTTGGCGTCGGCGAGGCCCGCGTTGATTTCTTTGTTGAGCTTGTCGATGATCTCGGCGGGCGCGTTCTGGGGCGCGCCGATGCCCTGCCAACCGCTTGCCTCGTAGCCCGGTATAAATTCGCCCACGGTCGGGAGGTCCGGCAGTGTCTCCAAGCGCTTCGCCGTGGTCACCGCGAGTGCGCGCAGCGTACCGGCTCTGACGTACCCGATCGACGCAGGTATAGGCGAAAACATTACCTGCACCTGCCCGCCGATCAGATCGGGATATGGATTGCCGCGATACGGGACATGAACCAAGTCGACGCCGGCCATCATCTTGAACAGCTCGCCTGCCACGTGGGGCCCGCTGCCGTTGCCACCGGACGCCATGTTGATCTTGCCCGGGTTGGCCTTGGCGTAGGCGATGAACTCCGGAACGGTCTTGGCCGGAAACGAAGTATTTACTTCCATCACGTTGGGCACGCGGACGATGCCAGCGACAGGAGCGATGTCGCGGATGAAATTGAAATTGAGATTGTCGTAGAGCGTCGCGTTGATTGCGTTTGCCGAGGTGGCAAAGAGGAGTGAATAGCCATCCGGTGGCGCACGCACGATCACTTCGGTGGCGATATTGGTCGCCGCGCCGGGCCGGTTCTCAACGACAAACTGCTGGCCGAGCCGCTGCGACAGCCATTGGCCCATGAGGCGCGCGACGATGTCGGACGCGCTACCGGCAGGGAAGCCAACGATCAAGCGCACCGGTCGCATCGGATAGCTTTGCGCCCGCGCAATGCGCGACACGGCTGGGAGCACGGCAACGCCCGCTGCCAGATGCAGAAAAGTTCTGCGGGGAAGTTTCATTCGATCACCTCATCGGTGCGCACAATGGGGGAACGATATCACGCCTCAATCGGCAGGTCTGTGACCGACTTCACAGCGCTCCGAGGAACCGTGGAATGTTTCTTACCGGTGCAAGGCGAAGGTTTTCGCGACTCTTTTTTCCGCGGAAAAGGCTTCGGAGAGGCGACCGGCCAGAACGCAGCCGGCTGATCCAGCGCCAACGACGACATATGTCTCAGTCATCTCAACTGGCGCCGTGAGAGAAGGGCTTCCGGGGCTTTCCACCGGAAATAAAGGTACCGATACGGTTGCCTCGGGTGATGGGCAGCAGTAGGTGCGAGGGGTAGACCGCATTGTGGTGAATGGTGACGTGCGATGCATGCGGGCGCGCGACGGAGCCCATGCCGAGGCGCTCAAGAAAGCGGGTCGCCGGATCATTATCGGCGCATTTAATCAGGAGCTTCAGCCGCTCTCCCCGATGCATCAGAATCGCATAAGGCCTGAGTTCGATATCGAATTCATAGATCTCTTCCGCCCGCAAAAGATCGCGCTTAGCGTGGGTGTGATACGGCTTCCAAGGGGTCGACCTCTCGGCGTCGAGTTCCCGTTGGGACCCGCGCAGCCAGCCGCGCGTGAGAAGGTCCTCGGCGCCATCCCGCGCAATGTGCCAAAGACTGACAAACCAGAGAATTTCCGTGTCGGTTGTCGAGCCGAAGAGCTTGAGAGCGATCGGGCCGCATATCTCCGTGTTCTCGACGAACTCGGGGGTCGAGAAAGAGGCGCTCCCGTGACTGAATGGGGAATCCTCGAAGGTGTGCGATCCCTCGTTCGGCCAATACTCGTGCTCGGACAGGAGGCCGCCGTCATGCAGATAGAATTGCGTGAAAGCCGTGCCCGGCACAGGCCAGTCCTCCGCGGCCTTCCACTCGTCGGCCCCGCATACGAAAAGGTTCACCGGCGCCTCCCGCATGAGGCCCGTATCAATATCTTTGAGCCAATGATCGAACCAGCGAAGCGATTCGTTAGCGTATTGATAGAGCGGCCGATCGAGATAGATTGGCGGGCCAACGGTGAGCTTTTTTGGGCCGCGCCAATTCTCGTAAGCTCTGATATCACCGGCGAGATGGAGTCCGAAATTGCCCCAGTCGCTTCCCAGATAAGCCGGCACGAGCGCGGTGTTCTGAAACGCGACTGCTTGATCTTTGTAATAATCGCCATAAAGAGGATTGAGCACGATTTCAGCGACAAGAGGATTGATGCCCGCGTCCGGATCGTGCAGCGCGTTGGCGATCGCGGAAACGGACGTCAGCTCTCGATCGGCAAGCGCGGCTTTGAGCGCGAGGAGGTAGGGCTCCGCGCCCCATCGCTCCCGCAGTTTGTTGCGGAAGCGATATTCACGGGCGTAGGTCTGCAGCCAGTAAGTCATAAAGCCGTGCGCGAGAATGCCGCCGCGGTAATAGGCGTCCCTATACCCATCGCTCCAGCCATACATTGCGAATATCGCCTTCAACGAAGGCGGCGCCAGCGCCCCCGCACGTTTTTGAACGACGGAGAAGTACGACACGCCGTTCATCGCGACCTTGCCGTTGCACCATGGCTGAACGGCAAGCCACTCGATCGCCTCGGCGATGTCTCGAACCGACACCGGATCTGGATCGAGATTTCCGAATTCAGACCCTGAATCACCTGTCCCCCGCAGGTTTGCAATAACGAAGGCATAGCCTCGCCGCACAAAGAAGTTGAAATCGCCGACCTCAAGCGAGCCGCGATCGGCTTGAGAGCCCGGGAAGAATTCCGGAATCATTTCGATGGACTGCTCACCCCGGTCATAAGGACTGATCATCAAAAGGGCTGGGAATCGCCCAGCCGCATCGGGGCGAAACACGTCGGCTCCGAGTTCCAGCTCCTGGCTGATCGGTATGCGAAGGTTGCGCTCGACTAAGACACCGTATTGTCGTGGGGATGACTGCCATTTCTGCGAGAACATCATGCTCCTCCTTGATGCGGATTATTCGCTTCGCTTGCCGAAGGGCTTTCCTCGTGCGCGCCGACCGAGAGACTGCGGAAGGCAAGTGCAAGGGTCGACACATTTCCAGTGCACGAAATGACGAATATGTACATGGTAGTGACGTGAAAACCCGGCCCATGAGCGGTGTTCTTCGCATCCCAGCTGCCACGGGCGGAAGTTCCCGTCGTTCACGCGGCGGCGACCTTGCTGTGCCGCCGCCGATGCGGTCGAGGATTGCCGCACGCCGCGCGGCGATGGCGAAGCGCAGGTGGTCGAGCGCGAACGAGAAGGACATCCGCACCGTCTCGTCGAATTCCTCGTGCTCGCTCTGATGGATGATCGCGATCACAAGGTTGTCGGCCTCGACTTGGAGCTGCTTGATCTTACGTCTATGCCTACGCAAGACACGCGGTCGCAGGTTCCCGACACGGACCGGTGCAGCACGCGTACTGTCGCTGGCCGACCATGAGAGCTCCCAGTTTCCGAACAAAGAGCGTCCGCACATGCCAAGTTCTCCGACCATGCCGGGCCGGACGGGCACTTGCGTTGACGTGCCCGTCCATTTTGCCTTCCGCAACGCGTAAAGCGTCGGCGCCCGAGATGAGGTCATTTTCGCGGTTCAATAGCTTGGCCTGCGCGCTCCCCTGTCAACGCTTCACGACCGCCCTCGCGAGCGACCGCGCATGACTCGGGGTCGATGTGGTTCGCTACACCTTCATCGTAAGGGACTTGCACCCTCTACTCCTTGCCGCTCTCCCGGCGCACACGCGATTAGCCCATGGCCGCCGCGCCGGCCGCCGGCCAGCGGGGCTGCTATCGAAGGAAGTCCCGCCGCGGCGGCCCGTGGCCGGCGTGGCTGAGTCTGACCCATACCGCCCGTTGGCTGGCAGACTTTGGTGCGATGCAGCATGGGCAGCGTGCAGCTATCCCGACTTGTAAACGCTCGATCGGTCACTCCTTCGCCTCGTCGGCACACCCGAATAGCGGGAGCGGGACAAACAGACGAAGCGCATGTCCCGTCGTGCCATGCTCTTTCAGCACGCCGATGCCGGCGGCGTCATTCGTCGGCTTGGATCGACCACACGGTGGACACTATGGCGACATAGGGAGACGACGTGATTCAGAAGGCTAAGTCTTCTTCATGCTTTTCCTTTTCAAAAAGCAACCCATCGATGATCTTTTTCTTTGCGCCATTGTCGGCGTAACGCGCTCGCATAGCATGAAGTGCATCGTAGCCGAAGGAAACTACGCCGGCATCAAAATCCTGCGCCAACTCACGGAATCTCTCGTGGTCGTCTTCCAAATCGCACGCCAATGTAAAGCGATACAGAAGCTCTTTCGGCATCGGCAGAAATGAATGCAACAGAGAAAGATTGTCGAGTAGATCACGATTTGTTGGAGTTTTTCCTAACCCAAACAAAATCAACTTTTTCAATTGAGCGTTTCCTGCTCGAAAATACCGACGCCAAAGAGAAAGCTGAGAATGCTCCCGCTGCGTCTCTTCGCGCCATAATTCCAGCAGGCGCTCGGAAGCCCCATCCTCGCCCTCAAGATAAGAAACCAGCCGCAATTCAAAGTCTGTTTCTGGTCGCGCTGCGACTTCTTCGGCGACTTCTTCGGCATCTTCGTGGTCTCCGGCAACATAGGTAAAACCAAGTTTCTCAATTTCTTCGATCAAATTGTGGGAACCGTGGCGAAAGACAGCCGCTAACCCTTTGGCCCGTTCATGATATGCCTTAAATGTGGCCTCATCTTCATCACACATAAGATTTCCCCCACGATCAGGTCCCCAATGGGATCATGCCCGATGCAATGCTGATTAGGATTCTCCTTTTTCGGGCGAACCGCATCACGGCGTATTTCAATAACGGCGGCACGATGGAAAATATCGCTGCGATGGCAAATTCTTCCGCGCCTTGGCAGGAGCGTCCGGGCGTTCACTTCTTCGGCTTGCCCGAGGAAACTCCACTGGGAACAGCTGCATTGCGGCCTTCTTCGCGTCGCCGATCCAAGGAGGCGTTGAGCGACATCCGTGCCTCAGAAAAAGCTCCTTTCTTGAGAGCATCCAAAAATCTTCGTGCTGCATTCGGATTCTCAGAAAACAAGCGCATGGCCTCAGCCGTCTTTTGAAAAAGTTCCGCTTCTTCTTTGGTCATCTTTGTTCGATTGATCGACATAAATTAACTCTCTTCCTCAAACGTGCTTCGCGTCGTAAAGTCGCTGGTTCGGTGCTGCTCAATCGCCATGATATCGCGCGCTACCGAAAGCATTAGATGCTCTGGACTATCATTCACGCGGGTCGCTCATGTGATTCGCAGATGAGCCTTATCTTACCGATCCGCTGCACATTGGCAAAGCCCCGACTTGCCTCGTCCAAGAGATGGCCAATTCTCTGTCTGACACGTCCAGGTTTTGCACCCGGCGAGCGGCCATGTCACTGCTGCTCCGCCGAGCGCGGCAATGAATTTGCGTCGTGCGATATTGATCGCCATTTGACCCGTCTCCGATAGGATCATGCCCTCGCAATGTCGGTAAGGGTATCACGCCCCAATCGGCAGGTCTGTGACGTATTTCGCAGTCCGGCCGATGGCGAGAAGGCTTCCTGTTTATTGCGGTGCAAAATGTAACGATTGGCCCACCGCGTAGGTTACCGCGATGCAGCGATTTGGTCGCTATCGAAGCAATAGCGGACGCACGAGGGCGGGGGACGTTGACCACCTGGGTCGTGAATGACCCATCTCGACCGTTTGCTGCGAGTCGTCGGTGCAACGCAGCACGTGAAGCGTTGAGCTATCCCGACTCATAAATGCTCGTTCAGTTACTCGATTATCTCGTCGGCGAGCACAAGAATCGTCGGCGGTTTGATGTAAATACGCTCTATAATTCAATGTGGTAGACCAAAAGTGGTATTTTGTGACCTCCAACACAGCCTGAGCCATGGGCTGCTGGTACGTTAATGACGACACTTGAGGGAGGTCTCCATGGCTACCGCCGCCATCCGTACCACGACCCCGAAAGTTCCCAGCAATTTCGGGGAGAAAATTTTCTACCAGATCGGGCGTCGCCCCCATGAAACAGATCGCTTTAATGACGCTCGCCAGAAAAGTCAGCTTTTGACTTTCCCATTTGCATTCTGAAAACGAGTGGTCATCTTGGAATGTCACCCGGATGGAGATGGCATTGAATATTCCCATCCAATACGTCAGGTGGGCATGGTTTCGCCCTGCTGCGACAAGGCGGCGATGTGCCGAAGTCGGCGTTCTGTATCGGAAGTGCCATCGGTAGGCACACGTAAAGTGTGAAAATCGATTTCATTCGAGCTGCCGGGCTTGCAGCATCTGCGTTCTGCACATTGTTGGATGGCCGTGGCAGATAAAAGGAGCCAGACATGCCGACAACTATCCCTGTTAGTTCGGCTGCTGTGATCGATGATTCGTCGACTGATAGCAGAACGAAACAGGAGTTTATCGCCGTAATTTATGATCCCGAATTTATCGCCGTCGCAATTTGGGCCGCGGTCGGGATATTGGTTGCTGCGTTTCTTACGGTCTATCTTCCACTTTCTCAGGAGGTGGCTCTGCTGAGTTGAGAAGTTGATGGTGGGGAGACTTCGGCTATTGTGCGTGCAGCGAAAGCGTCGCTACCGGAGCCGAAGCGGACATGCCTGGCGCCCCACCAAACGGTCGAAGATGACCCATAGCGTCGCCACAGCCCGAGGAAGAACCCAGGGCATCAAGTTTGAAGAAAAAGTTGATCGAGCATCGAAGGCAGATTGTCGATCCGATCAAACTCCCACAGTGACTGAAGAATCACGTCCGTGTGCTCGCGCGGCCAGCGTTTCCCAACATTGCCGCGGAATTTTCGCTCTACGTCGGCGCGGCTCATAGGCCGGCCCGGGAAGCCCGGCAGGTCGTCGACCTGACGCACGACCGTTCGCCCGTCGTCGAGCGTCGCTGTGATGCGTGTCGACGGCGCATTGCCCTTCGGCTTGGCGAAGGAAGGGTCTTCTTTCACGGTGATTTTGCGCATGAACGTGAGGATGCGCGGATCGCGCAGCCGCTCGGGCGCATAGCTCTCGTTGGTGATATCGCGGTCGAACATGGCGCGGGCCGTAATGTAGGGTAGGCTGTGGTCTGCAGTCGCGCGGTTTTCCGGCGTCCATTTTTCGCGGTCACGTCCGGTCTGCTCGTAACCCCGGCGGGTCGTGGCGATTTCGAGCGCGGCCACGCGATCGAGATTGCCAATCTCCCGCGCGGCCTCGATGCCGGCAACGATTGCGGTCTGCGAGTAGATTACGGCTGGGTACGCTTTCATCCCGCATTGATGGATTTTGAATGGCGCGCCTCGCCCGCCGAAGATGCCGACTTGGACGTCGGCCGGACCGGACACCAATTCGAAAAAGCCTTTGCGTCCTTCGAACACCGGTGCCGGCCCCGTAATCCCTCCGCGCGCCAGCACAGCGGCAAAGATCGCATTGCGTCCCGCTTCGGCATCGGCAAAGCCCTTCCAGTCGGAGTTCGTCTGCGTACGCGTCTGCCCCATCGGGATATGGTCGTTGACTGCGAGGTTTACGGCCTGCGCGAGGCGATCGCGCGGCAGCTTCATCAGCTTGCCCGCGGCGAGCGCTACAGCCGGCAAACTGAACACCGGTGTATCCCAGCCACGGCTTGTGATGTCGATGGCATCTATCAATCGGCAGTTAACCTCATAGGCAAGCACGATAGCGGTGACGAGCTCCGTGGCACTTGCACGCTCGGTTTCGGCGACCGCGAGACACGGCGCGATATGGTCACTCGGGTGACCGGTGAGGCCGTGCTCATACGCATCATTCAGGTCGTAATACCGGAAAGCGGCGCCGTTGGCGAAAGACGCAAGATCGGCTGCTACGCGCCGGTGCGTGCCGATGACAGTCGCGGCGCCAGCGCCGCTTGCCATCGCGACCTCGCGGCAGACGCGCACTGGCGGCTCGTCGAATGCGGCGATGCCGCAGCCGAGGGTATCAATGACGAGCGACTTGACCTGCTCGATGGTCGTGGCGTCGAGGTCGTCATAACGGAGGCGGTCAGCGTAGTCGGCAAGTCGCTCGGCGAGCGGAGAGCTGGTTTGGGCGGTGGCGGGTCGCGCGATTGCCGGAAGGACGGCAGCGCCTGCGGTGAGGCGCAGGAAATGGCGGCGCGGGAGTTTCATGACGCGTCCTCTTCCTCATACCGCGCGTTGTGAGCACAAACTTAGCACGATGGCCGCCTTCAGAACAGGTCGCTATTGGCCCTTCTCGGCCGCGCCAATCGCGGGTGGGCGTGGCAGGTTTCTGGGGTACTGCTGCCGCGCCAGCCTATGGCCGGCGTGGCTGAGTTTGACCCGAAGCGGCGCTTCGCCACCATAAATTGACGCATTGCGAAAAGGTCACTCGATCACGCCGTCAGCAAACGCGAGGAAGTTAAGGCCGCCGAGTATCGTCAAGCCGCAATGTTGTGCTCGGATTCGATGCTGTCGATGTAAGCGAGGATGCGGCTGCGCGTGATCGTCCAGCGCTTCGGGAAAAGTGTGACCACGCGCCGTTTGAATTCCTGGTGTAACCGCGAGGCGCGCGCGTCGTTCCGGAGGGCATCG
>Ga0074044_10003209_pt1 | contig 13998 bp, 17 predicted proteins | sample BogForMeECP23OM1_FD_94443 | JGI IMG/M metagenome (GOLD analysis project Ga0074044, IMG submission 94443) | Bog forest soil microbial communities from Calvert Island, British Columbia, Canada - Bog Forest MetaG ECP23OM1 | ecosystem: Environmental > Terrestrial > Soil > Wetlands ... | reverse complement strand
GCCGGAACAGGCTAAAATAGGGATGCCCGTCGAGGTCGTATACGAGGACGTCACGCCCGCGGTGACGCTCGCGAAATTTCGCCCGGCGAGGTGAGGGCTCAATCCTGGTGAGTACAATCCTTGATCTGCACTCGCATAGTGAAGCATCGGAAGACAGCCGCGCACCGGTAGAGGCGTACCTCAACTGGATCAAGCTGCGCCAGGCCGAGCGGCCGCTCGACGGCATCGTCCTGACCGAGCATCGCCAGTTCAATCGCGACGCCGACTACCGCAATCTCGAGGACAAATTCGGCACGATGGTGCTGCGCGCGTCGGAAGTCGAGACCACCTACGGTCACATGCTGGTGTTCGGGGTGAATGATGAAATGGTGGCGCGATTCGATTTTGCCGACGTCCGGCTAGACGCTCAGACTTTGATCGACGAAGTGGCGCGGATGGGCGGAATCGTCGTGCCGTGCCATCCCGGCCGCCCCAACATCGGGCTCTACGAGCACTATCAGTCGAGGCCGCCGCTGGAGAACGTGGTCGCGGTCGAAGCGCTCAACGGCGGCTCACGCAAGGGCGAAGACGAGCGCAGCGCGGAATTGATCGCCAAGCACGGTTTTGCCGCGACCGGCGGTTCCGACAGCCATCTGGTGAGCCTTATAGGGCTGTGCGCAACGAAATTCAGCGCCGACATCAAGACGATCGACGACCTGGTGCGGGAGTTGAAAACCGGCAACTACGAGCCGGTGGATTTCCGCCCGCGGCGCAAAACCGTGCCGCATGCGGTCGCGATGGTGACCAGGTAACACCACAACGGCGCCAACGAAACAACCAAAAAACGAAAAAACGAGAAAACCACGATGTCAGTGAATTACGATCCGGAGCTGATCAACAAGGTCTTCGAAGTGACCGAGCCAGTCGAGATCAATGCCGAAGAGATAGAACGCTACTGCGCGGCGCTCGGCGAGACCAATCCCATATACACGGACGCGGCGGCGGCGAAAAAAGGCCCGTACGGAGGGCTGGTCGCGCCGCCGTCGTTCGCGGTGACGATGCGCAACGGGCGCAATTTCTTCCAGAGCGTTCCGCGCTTCGGCCGCGGCGGCTTCGACGCCGGCAAGGACGTCGAGTTCGTCGCGCCCATCAGGGCCGGCGACCGGGTAACGCTGAGCTCGCACGTGAAGGAAATTTACGAGAAAACGGGACGGTCGGGCACGATGGTCTTCGTCGTAATTCGCTCGACCTTGAAGAACCAGAACGATGAAGTGCTGGCCCATATCGACCATCGCTTCATGAACCGCTGAACCGAGCGCTATCGCGGTGCCGAATCACGTGAATAGTTTCGAAGACATCAAGATCGGCGACACGCTCGGCCCGCTCGAGCTGTTCGTGAGCAAGGATCAGTGCCGCGCCTACGCCAATACCATGGGCATGGGTGGCGCGGGACGCTTCACCGACGATGAAGCCGCCCGCAAGGAAGGGCTGCCCGGGATGATCATACCGGGCAACATGAGCCTCGGACTGCTCTCCAAGCTGGTGACGGATTGGATCGGCTCCAGCAACGCGCGGCTGACCCGGATGAGCACGACCTATCGCGTGCCGGTGCAACCCGATCACACGATCACGATTCACGGCTTTATCACCAACAAGAATCCCGCAGATCGCACCACCGAGATCGACGTCTGGATGGAGAACGAGGAAGCGGAGCGGCTCGTCACCGGGACGGCGACCGTCGCCTTCAGAAAGTAGCGCGCCGAATCGGCTAGTACCGCCCCCCCATTAGCGGGCCCATGCCCGGACCAGTGAGTTGCAGGGCGTGGTTGAACGGCATCGGCGTGACGTCTTCCTGCATCTCGGGATTGACCGGAACCGTCGAATCCTGGGATCCCAGCGACTTGTTCTTGACCAACTGCATACACCACGGGTGCTGATCGCCGACGGTGCATCGCTGCTGCTGCATCGTGGGCTGTTGCATCGCGGTCTGATTATTCGGCGTGCAGCCGCCTGCAATCAGCAGCATCGATATCGCGATTGTCGTGGCTGTGAATTTCCGCATCACTTCACCTTTCTCGACCGGAAATGCCTGTCGGGACGGGCGCGGCCGACTCGCACCAGATCATAAGTATTAGCTGTCACACGCTGACGCAAGAAGAAATCTGCGGGCGCGCTTGCAGGCGAAGAATCCCCTTACGGTATTAGGTTGCGATTCACAGGGCGCGCAGTTCGCTCGAAATATCGCCGCGGGTGGCCAGCGTCGCAGGTATGAACCCGCTGGCTGCTCCAATCACGACGGCAATCATGAAGCTGTAGGCAACGATTCGCGGCGACAGCGTCAGGGCGAGCGCCAGCGGCCCGAGCGCTCCGGAAACATGCGGCAACAGTTCGAACCCCAGGTACGCCAGGGCGCACCCGAGCACACCGCCGGTCACGCCGAGGATCAGTCCCTCCACCAGGATTCGCCCAATGATCGAGTTGCGCGTGAATCCAATCGCGCGCATCACCGCCATTTCGTGGCGCCGTTCGCGGACCCCCATCGCGGCCGTGTTTGCGGCAACCAGCGCGATCGTGAAGATCACGATCGCCGCGAGAAATTTAGCGCCTTTGAGCAGCAGCGACATTTGCCCGCCGACCTCGCTCTTGATCAGCGCGACTTCGGTTTCGGTGGCCGTCTCGTGCGCCGAATTGGCGAACATCTCATCGATTGCGGCGATCACCTCGGGCGCCGATTGCGACCGATCCACTTTCACCCAGAACAGGTTGGCCGTGCCCGGCCGGCCTAGCAGTTCTTCCATGTAGTCGCGCCTGAACATGATTCGAGGCCCGGCCGCGTCCTCCCGCAGCACGCCCACAATCGTCAGTTGCAGATCGACCGGATACATCGTACCGCGCAGCATGATCGTGTCGCCGACTTTCCATCCAAAAGCCTTCATCAAGGGGGTTGCGACCAGCCCCGCGGTGCGCAGACTTTCGAATTCGCGTTCGGTTTCCGCGCTGAGCCCCCAATCGGGAAAGATTTCGCGGATATGATCGTCGTCGACGGCGAGGATGCCGATCTGCTGGTTCGGATCGCGGTAAGTTCCCATCAAGACGCTGTAGGCCGCCACCGCCTCGACGTGCGGCACGGCTTCTATTTGCCGGCGGTAAGACTCGGGCAGCATGTAGAGCAGGCTGGCCTTGCTGTGACAGATCAGGCGCAGAGAGTTTGCGCGATCGCGCAGCACCTGGTCGAGCAGTCCCGGCAGGCTGATCAGGGACGCGAAGATGAATATCGAGACGGCGATCGACAGCATCGTAAGAATCGTGCGCCGCTTGTTGCGGCTCAGGTTTCGGAGCACGAGTGACAGGTAGTTCATGGCGTGGCCGGGCAGCGAATGCTCACGAATCGATCACTAACCCGAAGGGCGCAAGGATGGAAGGGAGGTAGGAACAGCGAACAGCAAAAGGGATTCTGGGAGAGGTGAATAACTCAGGGCCTACACCAGTAGCGAGCCGCGGAAGGGTTCGTCGCGCGGGGGAGGGAACTGGAGCAGGTTGATCGCCCATTTGTGCGCCTGGCGCAGCGCGTCCTCGGCCCGGCGGAAGATTCGCTCGCGATACATCACCGACCATACGTACGCATCGACCGACGGCTCCTCGCCGAGCGTGATGTCGAGCATCCAGTCCTCGAGCTGCGGGCCGCAGATCAGCAGCCGCACGACGCGCCCGTGATCGATTACGATGCCGCGCGCCTCGCGCGGGAGGCGAAACTCGTCCTTGACGCGCTTGATCAGATTGGGCGGCGCGTGCTGCTCGGTCATCGCGACGTAGGCCCAATCGCCCGGCGCAGGATTGGCCTCGCGCGCGACGCGCAGGTTGTTGTCGGTCAGGTCTTCCATCGCGCGATCCTGATTGTAGTCGCGCGCCACCTGGTAAAAGGCCATCGCCACCGGTAACTGCGGCATCTCAGTTTCGGACTTGGCCTTCTTCGGTTTCTTGAAGGCGGTTTCGACCCACCAGCGGTTTTCGACGTTGGGCTTTTGCGGCATCAGGCGACCCGGCGCGATTTGCGAGCGTCGATCCGCCCGGAGCGCCCCGATTTTGCTGCGATCGAAATACGCGGGCGCCGCTTGCGGACGCGATTTGCCGCGCGCCGCGCGCTCGCGATTCCCCCCCGGATGCGCGGGCGCGATGAGCCCCGCCGCGCGGGGACTTTAAGCCCGCTCACCATCCGGCGCGAGAACAGGTCGGCCTTGCGCTCGGCGTCAGACCAGAACAGGAAATGACCCATCTCGTGGTAGATCATTTGAATCCACCGGCGCTCGCTGAAATAGACCCGTCCGCGTTTCCAGTTTTCCGGATGCACCAGATGGATGCGGCCGTCTTCGTAGGTGCGGCCTGCGGTCTTGCCCCAATCGATGTACTCGAACCATTCGATACGCGGGCGGCGCAGTTTGAAGTATCGGCACATCGACGAAATCGCGCGGTTGAAATGCGCGGCGCGATGGCCGCGGAAAAATTCGGCGAGGTTGCGATCAATTTCGCGGCGATGAGCGACCGGGGGAACAATCATTCGCACGAGCAGGCGACCTCCAGTGACAGTACAAAGATCATACGGAGGCGCATTCATCAGAGTCAAACAAGTTCGGGAAAATGCCAGTTCATACCGATGTTTGATTTTTGCTGGAGCGAGATAAGGCGCCAGGAATAAAGGAAAAAGGCCGCCCTCGGCTCCGCAGACTCCGCTCTTTCAGGATTGCTGAAAGAACGATTAAAGCCTATCCCAGCGTGCCGGCGGCTTTGAGACGCGCGATCTCCTCCCACGTCAGGCCCATTTCAAGCGCGACTTCCTCGGTATGCTGCCCGAGTTCCGGCGCCGCGCGATGGGGCAGTCGGCGGGAGTCGCCAAACTCGATCGGGCTGTTCACGACGCGGCATCCGGGAATATTCGGATGGTCCACGGCGGCGAACGCGCCGATCGCTTCGGCCTGCGGATCGTCGAGCACTTCGGCGTCGGTGCGCACCGGCGCCCAGATGAGATTGTGGCGATCGAAAATCGGCGCCCAATCGCCGCAGCTCCGGCTCGCAATCGCGCGATCTATTTCGTCGGTGAGCGCGGCGCAGTTTTGCGCGCGCGCGGCTGAATCCTTGAAGCGCGCATCGCCCGGCCAATCCGGTTTGCCCAGCGCGCGGCAGAAATCCGGCCAATGTCGATCGCTTTGGATCATCACGAAGTAAATCCAGCGCGCGTCGGCGCATCGATAGGAACTCCACAGCGGATTTACGCGCTCGCTCCGCGACTCGGATTGCGGCGCGCGGCCGGTCATGAGGCCGACGGTAAGATCCGACGCGTTCATCCACAGGCCCATCGAGAACAGCGAGATGGTGACCTCGCGGCCGCGCCCGCTGCGCTCGCGTGCGAGCAGGGCGGCCGAGATTGCGCCCGCCAGACCCAGCCCGACGGCGTGATCGATCATCGCCGGCCGCTGCGCCGGCGGCGACTGCCCCGGCTCCGCGATCGTCGCCATCAGGCCCGAGCGCGCCCACGCGGCGGAGTAGTCGTAGGCAGGCCGATTGCAGTCGGGGCCGCGATGCCCATAGCCGTTGATCGACGCGTAGACGAGCCGCGGATTTTTCGCGCAGAGCGTTGCGTAGTCGAGTTTCATGCGCTCGATGGCGTCCAGGCGCAGGCTGGTGACGAAGACGTCGGCGCGTTCGACCAGCTTGAGCGCGAAGGCGTGGCCGTCGGCGCGGCGCAAATCGACGGCGACCGATCGCTTGTTGCGATTGTCGAGTTCAAACAGCGGTCGGATGCGCGCATTGGGATCGCCCATGGTGCGCGTGACGAAGCCGCGAATCGGGTCTCCGGCGGTCGGGTCTTCGAGCTTGATTACGTCGGCGCCCCAGTCGCCCAGCACGGCGCTGGTGGAGGGGCCGGCGACCCACATCGCAACTTCGACCACTTTGACGCCCTCGAGCGGACGGTCCATCGCATCGGTCTCCTTGGTTCGGATGAAGTCGAATTTCTATCAGGAGTCCGCGCAGGAATGAAATTGATTCGCCGCGACGGCGGGCAGGTAGCTCAGTCGGTGGGATGGCGAATCCCTCCTCGCGCAACAGAGGATTTGACGAGGAATCGGAAGCGCTTTTTCAAAGGTTTAGAAACTCGTTTCTGTTGTTATCGAAGATGCTTGCAGCATGGGGTAATATCGACGAAGAGCATATCCGCGTAGACGCAAATTTGCTCGGAATACCCAAGCGCCAATGAGCCGATGGACTTTTTATACGACCGCGTTGCCAATCTTCGCGGTGATCATACTTGGTGTCGGTTACTTGGTCTGGCTCATTACGGGGAGCAAGCAAGATGCGGGAATAGCGACAGGAATCGCCACATCAGGCGTGGCGTATGTGATCGGCTACTTCGACGGCAAATCATCGAAGATAACCCCGTAAGGCGTCTATGCGCTCAAGGCTCGCCCATTTCATTGGGCGTGCAAGAACAAAGATTGCGGCGGTCGTAGCGGCTATCGGTTCAGCGTGATCACACCCACGATCTTTCAAGACTGTTCGACGAACTCCGTGGGGCCGGTCCCGCCGGACCTTCTCGGCGTTTCCGCGTTCTATTGCGTCTGTCTGGTGCAGAGCGTCCAGCCGGTAAAGCCGGGGTCGGTGCCGATCAGGTAGAAGCTATTCGGCGACGCAATCACGCTGACATTGTGGAGAGGCGTGCCACCCGGGGGGCATTGCGCGGGATTCGACGCGGCGGGGGTACCATTTGCGGTACCACTGCCGCTGCCGTCGGGGTTGGTCGTGCCTGTACCCTTGAACGTGCCACTGCATACCAGGCCCGCGGTGTTTGTGGTGAAGCTGCCCGTGAAGGCACCAGACGCGTCGCCCGTGGTCTGAAGAACCGACGTCGACGGAACCCAAGTGCTCGCGCCCTTGGCGTCCTTTATTTGCGCGTAGCCGCTGCCAATGCAGGCGAACGACCCGGCGAGAGTCGCATTTGAGTATCCCGCCGCCGAGGCGGTCGCGATGCCGTAAGCGCATAGTGCCAAAAACCCGACAAAGGAGCTCAGAGCAAGTCGACGCATGTTTGTCTCTCCCAAGGGATTGGTTGAATTCTGTTCGGCGCGACTATTAGCGATCGCAATACGAATGTCAAACGCAACTGATGGTCACAACTACAAATCGCCTGCGGGACCGAATCAGCGTTGCGTTGCAGGAGTCGGCGCAGGAGTGAAGCAGCCAGCCATCTTCGCGAAGCTTGTCGGAATTGCGATCGGTACACTATTGGTCGAACGCCAAAGGAGATTGCGCGATGTCAGAGAATGACTTCGACGTTGTCACCGGCGCATACGGGTACACCGGCCGATACCTCACGCGCCTGCTGTTGTCTCGGGGGCGACGGGTCAGGACGCTGACCGGACATCCGACGCGGGCAAATCCATTTGGCGATACGATCGAAGCCGCGCCCTTCAATTTCGATCGCCCGGACGATCTCGCGCGCAATCTTGAAGGCGCTGGCGCGCTATTCAATACCTATTGGATCAGGTTTCCGTATCGCGGACAGACCTTCGACAAGGCGGTTGCGAACACGCGCGTGATGATCGGCGCGGCCGCCGCAGCAGGTGTGCGCAAGTTCGTGCATATCAGTGTTACCGGGGCGACGGAGTCATCGCCGCTGCCTTATTTCCGCGGCAAGGCGATGGTCGAGGCGGCAGTCAAGGAGTCGGCGCTTTCCTACGCGATCGTTCGACCGGCGCTGATCTTCGGCGTCGAGGACATTTTGCTCAATAACATCGCGTGGCTGCTGCGGAGATTTCCATTGTTCGCGATTCCCGGGCGGGCAGATTACCGCGTCCAGCCGATCTTCGCGGCGGACCTGGCCGAGATTGCCGAGAAGGCAGCTCGCGACGATCGATCCGCTACTCTCGACGCCGTGGGACCGGAGATTTTCACCTTTGACGAATTGGTCCGGATGCTTGCGCGCGCGGTGGGCAGCAAATCACGGATCGTGCACGTCGATCCGCGCATAGCGCTCGCATTCGCGCAGATGGTCGGATGGCTGATGCGCGACGTGACGCTCACTCGCGACGAAGCTCGCGGCCTGATGGCCAATCTGCTGGTTACGGATTCTCAGCCAAACGCGGCGACCCGCTTCAGTCAATGGCTCCGGAGCAACGCGGACAAGATCGGGGTCGCATACACTTCGGAGCTGGCACGCCACTTCCGATAGTCAGCAATAGAAAAACCGCGCGCGGAGATTTTTCTTTTCTCCGCACGCCGCCTGCATCCGGCGATTTAATCGGCGCAGCTAGCGCGCGCGATTGACGCGGCGCAACCTGCTCGGATCGCGCTGGCGCACTCGAATAACAGTCAAGCGTTGCATCCGGCTCGCTTCCTTGAGCCGCAGGCGCAGCGGACCGCCGCCGCGGCCGGCGACAAGTTCGGACAGCCGCCAGCGCAAGCCCTGGCCGTCCATGCCGAGCGCGTCGCAGACGTTGTCAAATGACAACGGAGAAGTGACGCCCTTGGTGAAGATCCAGTGCCACGCCTCGCTAAAGGAGTTGCGCTTGCGCAGGCTGGTTGAGGCGCCGAATTCCTGCACGACGTTGATCGCGTCGGCCAGCACCGCGAGCATCAGGCGCTGCTCGCTCGAGAGCGATCGCGTGCCGACCATCTCGAAGAACTGGCTGCGAAGGATAACGTCGGGAAAGGGACGCGGATCGGCGACAGCGATTGTGGAGACGTCGGTATTCATTGCTCAGCTTGCTCCCTGCCCCTACCGAAGAGCTTGAAGGTCAAATATTGGCAGCACATCTTATGCGACCCCTCGTTCGATCTAATGGTGGAAAGAGAAAGGTAGTGAGAACGGTGACTCATTGCAAGCGAAAAGTCATAGCGTAAATTCGTGGTTGCGAGCCTTGGATAAGCAAGATTTGTCTGGCGATAACCCGGAATTAGCGAAACGGGGCGCAAGCAAGTCTCCCGCGCCGTCCACGGACGATTCGCTCAAAGCCGCGAATTGCCCTTGTTATCGATACGAGCGCAGCACGGTCTGCTATAGTTGCACTGTCAGACGCAAACGCGACGCTCGCCGAAAACAGGCGATATCGGACAGAATTGTTGGGGCGCGGCAGCTTGAAGAAAGCGCGGCCCGAGGAGCATCACGATGGCCGATTTCTATGGCAAGGAAACCTCGAAGTATCTCCGCAACTTGCGCCAGAATGCGCCCGACGCGTTCAAGGGCTTCCTGGAATTCGACAAGGAAGTCTTCAAGGACGGAGCGATTCCGAGCAAGACCAAAGAGCTGATGGCGATTACGGCCGCGCATGTGACGCAATGCCCGTGGTGTATCGAGGCGCACGTCTCGCGCGCGAAAGAGAAAGGATGCACCGACCAGGAGATCGCGGAGGCGGTATGGGTGGCGGCGGCTATGCGTGCGGGCGCGGCCTTCAGTCATGGCGCGATCGCGATGGCGGTGGCTGAAGAACACAAGCACTAGCAAGGGCGGCGCGCATTCGGCAGCATGGGGAACCGGCGGAAATGGAACAAAAGGACCGGAAAACACGGCGGATAACGATCGGCCGCACCAAGGTCGGCGGCGATGCTCCCGTCGTGGTGCAATCGATGTGCGCGACGCGAACGATCGACGTCGACGAGACAGTCGCGCAGGCCCATCAGCTGGCGAACGCGGGCGCGGGAATTGTCCGGATCGCGATGGACAGCGAGAAGGAAATCCCGGCGCTCAAGGAGATCCGCGCGCAGACGAAGGGAATCGTGCTGTCGGTCGATTTGCAGGAGAACTACAAGATCGCCGACCGGGTTGCGCCGCACGTTGACAAGATTCGCTACAACCCGGGCCATTTGCACCATATCGAAAAGTCCAAGACGATCGAGCAGAAGGTGAAATGGCTGGTCGACGTGGCGCGGGACAACAACCTCGCGCTCCGCATCGGCGTGAATTGCGGCTCGGTCGCGCCGGCGTTTGTGGACAAGTATCCGGGCGATCAACTGGCCGCGATCGTCGAGTCGGCGGCGTACCATTGCGAGCTGATGGACGAGCTCGGCTTCACGCGTTTCGTCGTGTCGCTCAAGGATTCCGATCCCAACAAGGTGATGGACGCGAATTGGCGTTTCTCGAAGCGCCGGCCAGACGTGCCGATCCATCTTGGCGTCACGGAGGCGGGGTTGCCGCCCGACGGAATCATCAAGACCCGGATAGCGTTCGAAAAACTGCTCGCGCAGAGTATCGGCGATACGATCCGCGTGTCGCTCACACTGCCCAACGAGCGCAAGCACGAGGAAGTGCTCGTCGGCCACAAAATTATCGAGGACGTCGCGGCGGGCCGGTTCATTTCGGTGCCCGACTTCGGCGCGGGACTGAATATCATCTCGTGCCCGTCGTGCTCGCGTGTCGAGAACATGAAGTTCGTCGAGCTGGCGCAGCAGGTCAAGGAACTCACGGCTTACGCCCGGAAGTACAAGATCACGATTGCGGTGATGGGATGTCGAGTTAACGGGCCGGGCGAGACCGATGACGCAGACCTTGGGTTGTGGTGCGGTCCGACCACGGTGAATCTGAAGAAGAAAGACAGAAAGATCGGTTATTTTGGCTACGAAGAAGTGCTGCCCAAGCTGCGCGCCGAGCTGGATCGGTTGATTGCCGAGCGCTCCGCCGCCGCTGCTGCGAATTAGGCAGCGCGGCTGGGGCCAGCCCCTGCACCTGACTCAGGAGAAAGGACCGGACAATCAGATCTTCTGATTGGTCTTGCGCCAGTCGGCGATGAAGCGCTCGAGCCCCAGATCCGTCAGCGGGTGATTCAGCGTCTGCTTGAGCACCGCGAACGGCACCGTCGCGATATCGGCGCCGACTTGAGCCGCGCGCAGCAGGTGCGTCGTGTTGCGCACCGACGCGACCAGCACCTCGGCCGGATAGTCGTAGTTCGACAGGATCTGCACCATCTGCTCGACGATCGCGAAGCCGTCCTGTCCGATGTCATCGAGGCGTCCGATGAACGGCGACAGAAACGAGGCGCCGACTTTGGCCGCCGCCAGCGCCTGGAGCGGAGTGAAGATGAGGGTGACGTTGACGCGGATGCCGCGTTTGGCGAGCGCGTGGGTCGCCTTCAGGCCTTCGATGATCATCGGACACTTTACGACAATGTTCTTGTGGACCCTGGCGAGCTTCTCGCCCTCCTCGACCATCGCGGACGCTTCGGTGGCGACGACTTCAGCACTGATCGGTCCGTCGACGATTTCGCAAATCTCGCGCAGCACGTCGTGATACGGGCGCCCGGTTTTCGCCATCAAGGATGGATTGGTGGTGACTCCATCGATGAGTCCCCAGCTGGCAGCCTCGCGAATCTCGGCGACTTCTGCGGTGTCGATAAAATATTTCATCTGGTGGATGCCTCGCGTTTGGACGGTTGCGGCCTCAGCAGGTCCGCTCGTGCAAGAGTAACACGAAACGGTGACTTGAGTCCCGCCAGCATCTCGGAAATAGATGCGTTGAGTTTCGGATGGATCAGCGCGGGCGCCAGCTCGCTCATGGGGGCGAGCACAAAGCGGCGCTCATGCAGGCGCGGATGCGGTACTTTGAGTATTCGCGTATCGATGGTTTCCTTGTTGAAAAAGAGCAAATCAAGGTCGATGATTCGCGGCCGGTACTTGCCGCGGGATTGCTTGCGTCCCTTGACCCGCTTGCGGCCCATGATCCGCTCCAGCGCGAGCAGGCGGCGCATCAGCACTTCCGCGGTGAGCTCGGTCTCGACTTCGACGACGCCGTTTAGGAACGCGCCCTTGAGATCGCCCATCGGTTCGGTCTCGTAGATCGAGGATTGGCGCACGATCCTCGTGTCCGGGATCGCAGCGATCCGTTGAATCGCCTCGCGATAATTGGCGGCTCGATCGCCTAGATTACTGCCTATTCCGATGAAAGCCCGATGGGGCATCCTCGCCGTTACAACCGCTTTACAACCGCAGCGCCTTTAGCCGGTGCACCGCCTCGACCAACCGTTCGCTCGACACCGTAAGTGAAAAGCGAACGTATCCCTCACCACCCTTGCCGAATCCGGAGCCAGGCGTAATGGCAACGCCGGCTTCCTTCAAAACGCGCTCGGTAAATGAAACCGAGGTGTAACCACGCGGAACTCTGGTCCAGACGTAAAACGTCGCCCGCGGCCGCTCGCATTCCAGCCCGAGCGCGCGCAGCGATCCGACCAGCAGGTCGCGGCGCTCCTTGTAGATTGCGCAATATTCTGCGAGCTGGTCGCCGTCTCCCCCTTCCAGGCCCGTGATCGCGGCTTCCTGCACCGCCTGGAAAACGCCGGAATCCATGTTGGTCTTGACCTTGCCGAGCGCGCCGATCAAATCCGCGTTGCCGATTGCGAAGCCGACGCGCCATCCGGTCATCGAGAAGGTCTTCGATAACGAGTGGAACTCGATTGCGCATTCGCGCGAGCCTTCGGCCTGGAAAACGCTCGGCGCTCGGTAGCCGTCGTAGGCAATTTCGGAGTAGGCGCTGTCGTGGGCGAGGATGATGTCGTGCTTGAGGCAGAATTTGACGGCGTCTTCGAAAAACGAGAGGTCAACGGTCGCGGCGGTTGGATTGTTCGGATAGTTCAGCCACAACATCCGGGCGCGGCGCGCGACTTCGGCGGGAATCGAGGCGAGATCGGGAACGAACCCGTTTTCTTTTCCGAGCGGCAGAAAATACGGCTCGCCTCCGTTGAAAACGCAGCCGGAGTAGTACACCGGATATCCGGGGTCGGGAATCAGCACGATGTCGCCGGGCTCGACGACCGCGGTCGAGAAGTTTGCGATGCCTTCCTTGGAGCCAATCAGAGCGCAGACCTCGTGCTGGTGGTCGAAGCTGACGCCGAAACGCCGCCGGTACCAATCGGCGGCGGCCCGGCGAAATTGCGGCAAGCCTTCGTAGTCGGGATAGCGGTGATTTTTGGGGTCGTCGGCGGCGCGCTTGAGTGTCTCGACGATGTGACGCGGGGTGGGCAGGTCGGGGTCGCCGATCGAGAGGCTGATAACGTCAACGCCCTTGCTTGCCACCTCCTTCTTCAGCCGGTCAAGTTCGGCGAAAAGGTAGGGCGGCAGACGACCCAGTCGAGAAGCAGTCTTGATTTGCACCTGTCGAAACAGCCTCAGACCACAGCAATCTGATCGTAAGTAACATACTTTTCCGACCGTCGAAACTACCTGCCGCAATAAATCGGCGTTCTCGCACAATGGGAATCCACAGGTGCGTCATTTGATTGGACGATCCAGCCCGCGCGCTAGATTAGCGTTGCTTGATTGAAAACGATCGTGTTGTTAGAGATCCGGTGGCGCGGCGGTGCGCGTGGGACTATTCACAAGCCTGATCGTGAGCATGAATCGGATAGTGCTGCCGCTTGCCCTGTCGATGCTGGTCCTGGGAGGGGCAGCGATCGCGCTGTCGCAGCGGCCCTGGGCGCCCCGGGCAGACGTAGTCCAGCCGATACCATTCAGCCATCGAGTACACGCCGGGGTGAGCAAGATTCCCTGTCAGTATTGCCATGCCTATGCAAGCCGATCGTCGGAACCGGGCATCCCGGCGGTAGCCAGATGCGTGGGATGCCACGGCGGCGGGATTGCGGAAGGCGGAATCCAGCCGGTGACGCGGCCGTGGACGGACGACACGCCGGCGGCGTTCGAGATTCAGTGGAATCGCGTGTACACGCTGCCCGACTTCGTGCGCTTCACGCATCGGCCGCATATTCATGCCGGCGTGCGATGCCAGAGTTGTCACGGCCCGGTGGAAACGATGGACCGCGTGGTGCCGGCGTTTGAAATCAACATGGGCTTCTGCGTGGACTGTCACACGGAGAAAAAAGCGACGCTCGACTGCGTAGGCTGTCATCACTGAAGCGAGGAAGCAGATGCGCGAGGGACCGTCGATATCCAGGCGATCATTCATCAAGCTGGCCGCGACTGCGGGTGCGGCGGCGGCGATCCCTGGCTGCGAGCCGGCGGCGAGGAAGCTGATCCCGTACGTGGTGC
>Ga0074044_10003208_pt1 | contig 13998 bp, 13 predicted proteins | sample BogForMeECP23OM1_FD_94443 | JGI IMG/M metagenome (GOLD analysis project Ga0074044, IMG submission 94443) | Bog forest soil microbial communities from Calvert Island, British Columbia, Canada - Bog Forest MetaG ECP23OM1 | ecosystem: Environmental > Terrestrial > Soil > Wetlands ... | reverse complement strand
CTCGCGATCCTGTCGGTCCTTGCGCCCGAAGAACTGGTCGCCGCAATCGGCAAAGGCGACGTCGACAGAATCGACGCGGTGCCGGGGGTCGGCCCCAAGGTCGCGGAGCGGGTGGTGCGCGAACTGCGCGACAAAGTCGCCGCCTTGAAGCTGGCGGCCTCGTCAACCACCGCGCCCAACGGCCATCTGCGCCTCGCGCCGGATGGAAACGGAAGTCCGCTCGGCCCAGCCGACGAAGCGGTTTCCGCGCTGGTGAATCTCGGCATGAAACCGGTTGAAGCCAAACGCACGGTTGACGCGGTCGTCGCCGCGGACGCTGGCGCGGCGGGCAACCTGGAAGTTTTGATTCGCAAATCGCTGGCGGTGCTGTTTGGCGAAAAGTAAGCGTCCGGCCGGCGCGGAAAAGAGCGCGCCGCCTCCAACCGATGGCCGCGGCGCGCCGCGCGCGGCCATCGACGAGGACCGCAAGCTCGACCTGGCGCTGCGCCCGCGCGAGCTTTCTGAATTCGTCGGACAGGAGCGCACCAAAAAAATCCTAGGGATGTCGATCAAGGCGGCGCGCGGACGCGACGAGGCCATGGACCACGTTCTGCTGTCGGGGCCGCCGGGACTGGGCAAGACCTCGCTCGCGCACATCATCGCGCGCGAGATGGGCGTGAACGTCCGCGTCACCTCGGGTCCCGCGCTCGAACGCCAGGCGGATCTGGCAGGGATCCTCAACAATCTCGAAAAGGGCGACGTGCTTTTCATCGATGAAATCCATCGCCTGCAAAAGCCGGTCGAGGAGCGGCTGTACTCGGCGATGGAGGATTTCGACTTTCATATGATGGTCGGCGAGGGGATGGGCGCGCGCTCGATGAAGCTCAAGGTCGCGCCGTTCACTCTGGTGGGTGCGACCACGCGCTCGGGGCTGCTGAGCTCGCCGTTGCGCGACAGATTCGGTCACCATTTTCATCTCGACTTTTACGATCACGCTGAACTGGGCGAGATCGTGCGCCGCTCCGCCGATTTGCTGAAGGTGGCGATCGACGAAAGCGGAGCCACTGAAATAGCTTCGCGCTCGCGCGGGACGCCGCGCATCGCCAACCGCCTGCTGCGGCGCGTGCGCGACTTCGCGCAGGTCAACGAGGCGCCGGTCGTGACGCGCGAAATCGCGCTGGGCGCGCTCGAACTGCTCGAAGTCGACGCGGCCGGCTTCGACAAGATGGACCGCGCGATTCTCGGTGCGATAATCGACAAGTTCGACGGTGGACCGGTCGGCGTCGAGAGTCTTTCCGCCGCGGTCGGCGAGGAATCCGACACCATCGAGGAAGTTTACGAGCCGTACCTGCTGCAGGAGGGATTTCTGGCGCGGACTTCGCGCGGACGAGTCGCGACCCAGCGCGCCTATACCCATCTCGGCCGCATCCGCCGCGGCACGATGCTTTAGCAATTTGTCTCGATCGCGTCGAAGAGGCATTCGATGGCGAAGATTTATGTTTTGCAGCATCACCCGGTCGAGAATCTCGGCACCATAGCTGACGCGCTCGAAGGCGCCGCGCTCGCCTGGCAATACGTGCGCGTTTGCGACGGCCAGCCGGTGCCGGCGAGCATGAAGGGCGCTGGCGGCTTGATCGTCATGGGCGGGCCGATGGGCGTTTATCAGACCGACCGCTATCCGTGGCTGCGCGACGAGATGCGCCTCATCGAGGACGCCGTAAAATTGAATCTGCCGATGCTCGGCGTATGCCTGGGCGCGCAGATTCTTGCGGCCGCGCTGGGCGCGAAGGTCGAGCGCAACCCCAACGGCAAGGAAATCGGATGGCATCCGATCAAGCTCGATGATTCGGCCCAACACGATCGTCTGATGCGCGGCTTGCCCGCGACGCTGACGCCGTTTCATTGGCACGGCGACATCTTCGATCTGCCGCCGGGTGCGGTCTTGCTCGCGTCGTCGGAGAAGACGCCGTGCCAGGCGTTTCGTTACGGCGACAAGGCGTACGGCTTCCAGTTTCATTTCGAGGTGACCCGCGAAGGGGTCTCCGCGATGGCCGATGCGTTCGCGAAGGAATTGAATCGCGAGAATATAGCGGCCGATCGAATGATTGCTCAGGCGGCCGAGTTCACGCCGTCGCTGGAAAAGATTTCCGACACCGTTTTCTCGCGCTGGGCGTCGCCGATTCAGAAAATGTGATGAGGCGGAGCGCCGGTCCTAGGCCCGCGTCGCGCTGCCGCGCGCGCGGCCAGGTGTGAATCGCACCGGCATGTGCTTGATGCCGGCAACGAAGTTCGAGCGCAGTCGCTGCAGCTGGCCGTTGAGCTCGAGGTCCGGCATCCTGCCCATCACTTCTTCGATCACCACGCGCATCTCGAGCCGCGCAAGGTTTGCGCCGATGCAAAAATGTTCGCCGTGCCCGAACGCAAGATGATCGTTGGGCGTGCGCGCGATGTCGAACACGTCGGGGCGCGGGAAAACCGACTCGTCGCGATTCGCCGATCCGTTCCAGACGACGACCTTGTCGCCCGCGCGAATCCTGTTCCCGCGCAGCTCGCCGTCCATTTTTGCCACGCGCATGATGTGCGTGACCGGACTGGTCCATCGCAGGAACTCCTCGATCGCGGTCGGTATCAGGGCCGGGGCGCTTTTGAGCCGCGCATGCGCGGCGCGGTTGTTGATCAACTCGAGTATACCGCCGGAGATCGCGTTGCGAGTGGTTTCCTGGCCGCCGATGATGAGCAGGAAGCAATTGAACAGGACTTCGAGGTCGGTGAGCCTGGCGCCGCCATGGATCAGCGCGCTGATCAGGTCTTCGCGCGGCGCCGTGCGGCGTTCGTCGATCCACTTCGAAAACAGGCTGAAGACTTGAGCCTGCGCCGCCATCCCGGTCTCGACCGCGCTGCGGCCCTGCTGGTACTCGGGGTCGTCCGCGCCGATTGATTGGTTCCCCAGCGCGAACATCGCGTCCCAGTACTCGCGCGGGATGCCCATCATGTCGCAGATGACCGCGGTCGGCAGCTTGCCCGCGATATCGACCACGAAATCGCATTCGCCTTTTTCGATCACCGCGTCGATTATCGCGGTGGTGATCGCGCGGATGTGCGGTTCGAATTCGCTGACCGCGCGCGGCGTCAGGCGGCGATTGATTAGCGAGCGGATTTGGCCGTGGCGCGGAGGGTCCGTCATGATCATCATCTGGCCGAATCCGGACTGCTCTTCGGGCGCCCCGGCTGCGCTGAACTGGAGCGAAATACCGCGCTCGGAGCTGTACCGCGCCGGGTCGTGATAGACCTTGAGCGCGTCGTCGTAGCGCGTGACAGCCCAGAAGCCCGCGCCCGCGCGTCGCTCATGCCAGAAGACAGGAGCCTCGGCGCGCAGAGTTCGCCACGCTTCGTACTGTTCGCCGCGGGTAAAAAGGTCGAGGTTGGTGAGATCGATTTCGCTCAGTTTCATCGCACGCCTCGGGACCGGGACTGGCGATGCTACGTGCGGCGCACGTCTAAGGCAATTGTCGCGTTATCGCGGTCGAGCTTCCTTTAGGATTCCTCCCCTCCTCATCCATACTTCTAACAGGCCGCCAGGGCGCACCTTTAACCCTTGGGCAGCTTGAGCACCCGCTCGCCAATGATGTTGTGCTGGATCTCGCTCGAGCCCGCCGCGATCGTAAGTCCGCGCGCCGCGAGCGTCCGATGCATCCAGCGGCCGCCCTCGACCGCGCCGAGGCTGCCGCCTTCGACGTTGGCAAATGCACCAAGCATCTCATCGGCGAACATCGCGACTCTCAAGTTCAGCTCGGTGGCGAAAAGTTTGCCGAATGAACTCTCCGCGCCGGGCACCTTGCCCTTGAGCTGCGCCGAGAGCGAGCGGTAGCGCGACAGGCGCAGGCATCGCGCCTCGGTCGCGAACTGGGCGAGTTTCTGCCGCACGTAGGGATGCTTGCGTGCGGGGACGCCTTCGAAATCCACTTTCTTCGCGAGCTCGAGCAGCTCGCCGATCGTGCGTTCCACCGGATGCCGCGTGCCGCCGGAAACTCGTTCGTACATCAGCGTCGCAATCGATACCTGCCATCCCGCGTTCAGCTCGCCGACCAGGTTTTCCTTGGGCACGCGCACGTTGTCGTAGAAGACCTCGTTGAATCCGGCGTCGCCCGTGATCTGAACCAGCGGACGCACCGTGATTCCTGGGCTATGCATATCCGCCAGCAGGTAGGAAATCCCCTTGTGCTTGGGCGCGGCCGGGTCGGTGCGGACCAGCAGCACCTGCCAGTCCGCACGATGCGCCAAACTCGTCCATACTTTCTGCCCGTTGATGACGAAGGTGTCGCCGTCGAGCACCGCGCGCGTCTGCACGCCCGCCAGGTCGGAGCCCGCGCCGGGTTCGGAATAACCCTGGCACCAGATTTCCTCGCCGGTCAGCATCTTGAGCAGGTAACGCTTCTTCTGCTGCTCGGTGCCGAGGTGCATGATGGTCGGGCCGATTCGATCGATCGCGAGCTGGTTGGCGCCGTAGAGCGGCAGCCCGAGCCGCAAGACCTCGTCCTGGTAGATGGCCTGGTCGATCATGCTCGCGCCGCCTCCGCCCCATTCCTTGGGCCAGTGCAGCGCTGCGTAGCCGGCCTTGTAGAGCCGGCGATGGTAGTCGAGCAGCTGATTCCATCGCCCGTCGTCGCGAACGTCGAGCATGCTGGCGGTCGAGCCGCCGAGACCCTCGCCCTTGCGCCCGAAGGCTTCGGCGGAGTTTTTTTCGAGCCATCGCCGCAGTTCGGCGCGAAATTTCTCCTGTTCCGGCGTGTAGGTGAAATCCATAGGATGCTCCGCTTGATATGTGTGCTGGCGGCCTCTTCGACGACCGATTAATCGAATGAAAGGAGGGAGTATATCGCGATCGCCGCGCTCGCGTTAACGAAGCGCGAGCGAAGGTAGTGTATCAGTTCGATACACTGACGAGCGATCATTGTATTGGCATCGCTAATCCTTTGATGTAATGATCATTAGATAATTCTGAGCGCGGACGGACGCCGCGAAAAGTGAAAAGTGGAGATGCGCGCCGCGTTTGCGCTCAATCATTCAACAAGAGAGGCGAAGCGAGACACCGATGGCATACGAGCACATCAAAGTTCCCAGCAACGGCGAAAAGATTACCCTTGGCGCCAATCACACCCTGAAAGTTCCTGACCGCCCGATCATTCCGTTTATCGAGGGCGACGGTACCGGCCCCGACATCTGGCGCGCATCGCAGTATGTCTTCGACAATGCGGTGAAGAAAATCTACGGCGGCAAGCGCCAGATCGCGTGGATGGAGGTGTTCGCCGGCGAGAAGCCGTTCAATAATTGGAAGACCTGGCTGCCCGACGAAACCGTCGAGGCGTTCCGCGAATTCCTGGTCGGCATCAAGGGGCCGCTCACGACTCCGATCGGCGGCGGCATCCGCTCGCTCAACGTGGCGCTGCGCCAGATGCTCGACCTCTACGTATGCCTGCGCCCGGTGCGCTACTTCGCGGGGGTGCCGAGTCCGGTCAAGCATCCCGAGAAACTCGACGTCGTAATCTTCCGCGAGAACACCGAAGACATCTACGCGGGAATCGAATGGCCGGCGGAGTCGCCCGAGGCAAAAAAGCTCATCAGATTTTTGCTGGACGAAATGGGCGTCAAGAATATGCGCTTCCCCAACACGTCGGGAATCGGCATCAAACCCATTTCGCGCGAGGGTTCCGAGCGCCTGATTCGCGCCGCGCTTGACTACGCGATTAGCCACAAGCGCAAGAGCGTGACCTTCGTCCACAAGGGCAACATCATGAAGTACACGGAGGGCGCGTTCCGCGATTGGGGCTACGAACTCGTCCGCCGCGAATACAAGGGCAAGGCGGTTGGATGGGACGATTGCAACGGCAAGCCGCCCGCCGGCCAAATGCTGGTCAAGGACGCGATCGCGGATATCACCCTCCAACAGGTGCTGACGCGCCCCGACGAATTCGACGTCGTCGCCACGATGAACTTGAACGGCGACTTCCTTTCCGATGCACTTGCGGCGCAGGTCGGCGGAATCGGAATCGCTCCCGGCGCGAATATCAACTACCTCACCGGTCACGCGATCTTCGAAGCGACGCATGGCACCGCGCCCAAGTACGCCAACCAGGACAAAGTGAATCCGGGCTCGGTTATCCTGTCGGGCGTGCTGATGTTCGAGCACATGGGATGGCAAGAAGTTGCCGACGGGATCATTCGCGGCCTCGAGAAGACCATCGGCAAGAAAGAGGTGACCTACGACTTCGAGCGGCTGATGACCGGCGCGAAGCTGCTCAAGTGCTCGGAGTTCGGCAGGGCCATCGTCAACAATATGTAACCCGACCCGGGTTTCACAATCCGGATCTTCTCTGCTCTATGACGGGGCTGTCGCGCGCGATGCGCTACAGCCCCGTTCTCTTTTGTGGCGATCTGCGTTGTCAGCCGCCGCGCCTTCCCTCCTCACAAAAGAAAGACTGAAAACCTCGTAAGTGTTCGGTATCTGGAGCCGCACTGGGTCTTGACATACGTGTAACCTTCAGGTTACATGTTTTCTCGATGTCGATAGACGCGACCATCGGGGCGCTCGCCGATTCCACTCGCAGGGAATTGCTGCGACGCCTGGCCGGCAAGCCGTGCCGGGCGGGAGAGTTGGCGCGCGGCTTTGCGATCAGCCGTCCCGCGATTTGCAAGCACACGCGGATGCTCGGGCGGGCCGGTCTCATCAGGGCGAAGAAAGTAGGGCGGGAGCGAATCTACGAGCTCGCGCCGCGGGGCCGCCTCGCGGTCGAGGAACTGATCAAAAAACTGGAAGAAGTAGGCGCGTTTTGGGATACCACCCTCGACGCATTCAAGCGCTACGTGGAGGAAAACCGATGACGATTAGAAAATCGATCAGGGTTCAGCGTTCGCCGGAGATCGTGTTCCGGGTCTTCACGGAAGAAATCGGCAAATGGTGGCCGTTGAAGGAAGGGTTTTCTTTCGGCGGCGAAAAAGCGAAGGACATCTTTATCGAAGGTCGCGTCGGCGGCCGGTTCTTCGAGAGATTTGCCGACGGCACCGAATTCGAAGTTGGCCGCATCACCGCCTTCCAGCCCCCGCACACGGTCGCCTTCACCTGGAAGGCTCCTGACTGGGAGGCACCGACCGAGGTGGAGGTGAAATTCGCCGCCGACGGCGCAGGGACTCGCGTCGAAGTCGAGCATCGCGGATGGGACGCGGGCCCGAAGATGCAGAAGCAGGGCCAGGGCTATGACAATGGCTGGAATCTGGTGCTGGCGAAGTTCACCGCCCGAGCGGACGCAGCTTGAGCGACAAATCACGAGCTGACGCAATTCTGAAGACTAGATCGACGGAGGTCACGTCATGAAACCCTGGATCTGGTTGAGGGTAGCGGCTGGTCTTCAGGCCCTCGGCGCCGTACTTCATACGATCGCGACGACGAACCCGCCGAGCCGTGGACAGGCGGAGGAGACCGTGTTCGCCGCGATGCAAGCGTTTCACTTCCAGATCATGGGAGCGAATCGCAGTCATTGGGATTTCTACCGAGGCTACGAGTTGTCGATCACCGTGGTCTTTGCGGTGTTGGCCGTGCTGATTTGGCAGCTGAGCAACCTGAGCCGGACCGAGCCTCGCCAAGCGGCACCGTTGGTCGTAACTGTCCTGGTCGCGCAGATTTTGTTGGGCACAATCGGCTGGGCATATTTCTTCGCGGGCCCGGGAGGAATGTCCATCCTGATAGCTGTGTGCCTGGCAGCGGCGGTGTTTGCGCTTAGGAGGAGCGACCAGCCGGCGCTCGCGACCGGCCGGGCAGCAAAAGCAGGCTGACGGGAAGCACTCCGTCCCCCGCGCGCGTCTTCCGCCCCCATTCCCTTCTAACAGGGCGAAGTCCGCATCTTTCATCCTGACCAAGGTGCAGGGGCTGGCCCCTGCACAAGGATGCGTGAAACCCACGGTGGGTTTCACTACAATTAAGTGCTTAGACTCTGTCTGCGGAGAAAACACGCAATGCTCCCACGAATTCCGGCTGTGAAAATCGCCGCCGCGATCGCCGCAATGTTGGCCGTATCGGTTCCCGCCGCCGCCCAGGACATGAAGGGCATGGACATGAGTGCGCATGACATGCCGCAGATGTCGGGCAACGTGGCGCCGGATCCCGCGAACATGAAAGAGGGCGAGATGGAGGCGATGTCAGGCGGCCCGGAAATGGATCACGACATGCATATGGGTCACGGCGACATGAAGAATATGTCGCTGCACATGGCGTTCACCGCGCTGCGGCCCAAAAATGACGCCGACAAAGCGCGCGCCGCGAGCCTGGTGACGGATCTTCAGCATGCGCTGGTCAAATACCAGGACTATCACGTGGCCGAGGCCGACGGCTTCAAGCCGTTTCATCCCGAATTCAAACAACCCGTCGTGCATTTCACAAAAACCTGGTACGGCCTCAAAGCCGCGTTCACCTTCAGCCCGACCGAGCCAACCTCGCTGCTCTACCAGCGCACTCCCGACGGCGGCTACAAGCTGATCGGCGCGATGTACACCGATCACAAGGGCGCCAGCGAGGATCAGCTCAACGAGCGCGTGCCGCTGAGCGTCGCGCGATGGCATCGGCACATCAATCTATGCTTCCCGGCCCGCGGCGCCGACATGAAGACTGCGGATTGGACGAGGTTCGGCTTCAACGGTTCGATCGCAACCAAGCAAGCCTGCGACGCAGCCAACGGCCGCTTTTTTCCGCAGGTGTTCGGCTGGATGGTTCACGTTTATCCCTGGGAGACGAACCCCAAACTGGTCTGGGCGCACTAGCCCGCAGTGACGCCGACGGTCGAACTGCTCGGAGTCCGAAAATCCTATGGCGGCTTTGCAGCCGTTGACGATCTCTCGTTCGCTATTCCGACGGCGCACATTTTCGGCCTGCTCGGACCCAACGGCGCCGGCAAAACCAGCACCATCCGCATGATGATCGGCATCACCGAGCCCGATTTCGGCTCCGTGCGAATCTTTGGCGAGCCAATCCGCCGCCGCGCGCTGCGCCGGGTCGGATATCTGCCGGAGGAACGGGGCTTGTACCGCCGGATGACCGTGGGCGACAACCTGGTTTTTCTCGGGCGGCTTGCGGGGCTGTCGACCGGCACATCAAGAGAACGAATCGATGCATGGGCAAAACGACTCGAGATTGCGGACTGGATCGATCGTCGCGTCGAGGAATTGTCGAAGGGGATGCAGCAAAAGACTCAGTTCATCGCGGCGCTGTTGCACGACCCCGATTTGATCGTGATGGATGAGCCGTTCGCCGGCCTCGATCCGGTCAACACGATGCAGCTCAAAGACGTGCTGGTCGGGCTCCGCGCGGCGGGAAAGTCGATCCTGTTCTCGACGCATCGGATGGACCAGGTGGAAAGGCTGTGCGACTCGATCTGCCTGATCGATCGCGGCAAATCGGTGCTGCAAGGGAGCCTGAGCGAAATCAAAGCCAGTAACGGCCGTCGCTTCGTGCAAATCGACTATGAAGGCGATGGCGGATGCCTGGCCGGCCATCCGCTCATCGATTCGTTGAATGACTACGGCAATCACGCCGAAATCCGCCTCAAGCCGGGCGCCGACTCGCAGGAACTGCTGTGGACGGCGATGCGCGGGTTGCGCGTGATCCGATTCCAGGTGATGGAGCCGTCGCTCGAACAGATCTTCATCGATCGAATAGCCAGCAGAGATGACTGAGTTCTCGATTCACAAAGTCTGGATCATCGCGCAACGGGAATACCTCGAGCGGGTCGGCACGCGCTCGTTTATCCTCTCGACGTTCGTGACTCCGCTGTTGATGGGATTATTTTTGATCCTGCCTGCGCTGATCACCGCATCGACGGCGCGCGGTATCGTGCGCGACGATGCGCGCGCGGCACGAATCGTGATCGCATCCGACAATCGCGCGCTGGCCGAACTTGCGCGCGGCGAATTGATGCGCCAGCGGGGTACGCGCTACGAGCCCTCGGTCGTTTCTCCCGCGTCGCCGGCCGAGCGCGAGCGGCTCGACCAGCGGCTCGATGCGGGCGAGATCGAGGGCTACGTGTGGCTCGACGGCCCGGCGCGCGCTTCCCGTCACGTCGTCTTCGCCACCGGACGCACGGGCGATTTCGTTCTTCAGCGCCGCCTCGGCGACGCGCTCTCGTACGCGTTGGCCGCGCAGCGCATGGTGCAGCAGGGCAGCAGCGCCGGCGAGGTGGCCGCGGCGCTGCAGCCCGTCGATCTCACCGTGGTCCGCGCGGGCAAGTCGTTCTCGGTGTACAACGCGCTACGCGGCGCCGTGGTCGTGCTCATTCTGGTGTTCGTGATGTTTTTTTCGCTGCTCTCCTACGGCGTGATGGTGATGCGATCGGTCATGGAAGAGAAGAGCTCGCGCGTTACCGAGGTGTTGCTGTGCGCGGCGAGCGCGCAGGAACTGATGACTGGCAAGATTCTCGGCACCGGCAGCGTCGGCCTGACGCAGATCGCAGTGTGGTTTGCGATGGCGGCGTTCGGTGCGTCGCGCAGCCCGTACCTCCGCACCGCGATCGAGGCGCTCGACGTCGGTCCGTCGCTGATTGTCTATTTCGTCGTCTTCTACATATTGGGTTACCTGCTGTATAGCGCGATCTTCGCCGGCGTCGGCGCCATCTTCAATTCAATCGACGAAGCGCAGCAGTGGAACTTCGTGGTCATCCTGCCGCTGATTGCTGCGTCGGCGATGATTCTGCCGGTGGCGACGTCGTCGGATTCTCTGAGCTCGGTGCTGGCTTCGCTATTTCCGTTCTGCTCGCCGATCCTGATGTTCGAGCGCGTCGCCGTCCACGATCCGCCGCAATGGCAGGTCGCGCTGTCATTGCTGTTGTTGGTCGCGACGATTGGCGCCGCGTTGTTCATCAGCGGGCGAATCTATCGGACTGGAATTTTGATGTACGGCAAGCGCCCGACGATTCGTGAGCTCTCGCGATGGCTCCGCCACGCTTGAGTCTGGCCGGGGCCGGCCGGGCGTCGCGGCCGCTCACGCGACTCTCACAGGCAGCCCGATCTGATTGCTTCACAATGTCAGCAAACGCTGCTATCTATCGCACGTTTGGGCGGCACGCCCGATGCGATGACGGTGCCGTTCCGGGTTGCCTTAGTTACTTAAGTATAGTTCACTAGCAAATACGCGAATATAAGGTATGCTTCAGGAAGAGAGCGGCCGGAAGCAGGGAGCAAAGTATGGCTCGGAAGAAAATTGCGTTCATCGGGGCGGGTAATGTCGGCGCGACTTGCGCCCATCTATGCTTCCTGCGCGGACTCGGCGACATCGTGCTCTACGATATTATCGACGGACTGCCGCAGGGCAAGGCGCTGGACATGCTCGAATCGGCGCCGGTGCTCGGCATCGACGTCAACGTCACCGGCGGCGTCGACATCAAGCTCATCGAGGGCGCCGATTGCTGCGTCGTCACCTCGGGCTCGCCGCGCAAACCCGGCATGAGCCGCGACGACCTGCTCAAGATAAACGCCAGGGTGATGACCGAGGTCGGCACCGCAATCAAGAAACACGCGCCCGGTGCTTTCGTGATCGCGGTGACCAATCCGCTCGACGCGATGGTTACGCAGCTCAAACGCGTGACCGGTTTCGCGAAAAGCCGGATCGTCGGGCAGGCTGGCGTGCTCGACTCGGCGCGCTACCGCACCTTTCTGGCGTCCGAGCTCGGCGTGTCGGTGGAAAGTGTTTCCGCGATGGTGCTCGGCGGACACGGCGACGACATGGTGCCGATTCGCAGCTACACGACGGTCGGCGGCCAGCCGGTCGAACGCCTGGTAGGGGCGAAGCGGCTGGAGGAAATTGAGAAGCGCACGCGCGGCGGTGGCGGCGAGATCGTCGAGCTGATGAAGACTTCGTCGTATTACGCCGCGGGAACCGCGGCTTACAAAATGGTCGAGGCATACATGCTCGATCGCAAACAAGTGCTGCCGTGCGCCGCGTTTCTTGACGGCGAATACGGCGTGAAGGGACTCTTCGCCGGAGTTCCGGTCGTGATCGGCGCGGGCGGGGTTGAGCACGTTGTCGAAATCCAGCTGAATGCCGCCGAAAAGGCAGCCTTCGACAGTTCGGTCGGACACGTGCGCGAACTGGTCGCGGCGATGGACAAAGTAATCGCGGCCGGACCGGGCTAGCGATTCAGGAAAGGCTTATGGCTGAAGCAGAAGCAGTTGCGGCGCCTGCGATTGCGGCGGGGATGACGGCAGATGAGAAGCACTGGCTGCTGCGCCGGTTGCACTCGCTGTCGGGAATCATTCCGATCGGCGGATTTTTATTTTTTCATTTCTTCGAAAACGCCTTCGTCCTGAAGGGCGGGGCGATGTGGTGGAAGGAGACCGAGTTCACGCGCAATATTCCGTTTCAGATCGCGGTCGAAGCGTCGGTCCTGTGGATTCCGATTCTCTACCATGCGATTTACGGATTGGTCATCACGGCCACCGCGCAGCCCAACGACTACCCGTACGAGCGCAACTACCAGTACACTCTGCAGCGCATCACCGGCATACTCGCGTTCCTGTTTATCGGCTTTCACGTCCTCTCGACGCGCGCGTTCTACTACGCCACCGGGGTAGAGACGGATTACCTGCGGATGCATAACTTCATGATGAATCCGCTGATTCTGACGACCTACCTGGTCGGGACCCTGGCGTGCGTCTATCACCTGACCAACGGCATTTTTACGTTCACGATCACGTGGGGAATTGCAGTCGGCGCCAGGGCGCAAACGCTGGTGAACCGCGCGTGCGTTGCGCTGTTTATCATCCTGGCGATCGTCGGCGTTTCAATTCTGCTCGCATTTCGCGCACCTGCCTGAGGAGAAAACCAATGCCAGGGTATCACATCATCGTAGGCGGCGGGCTGGCAGGTTTGACCGCGGCAATGAAACTGGCGGAGCAGGGCGAGCAAATCGATCTCTTCTCCATCGTCCCGGTCAAGCGTTCGCATTCGGTTTGCGCGCAGGGCGGAATCAACGGCGCGGTCAACACCAAAGGCGAGGGCGACTCACCGATGATTCACTTTGACGATACGATTTACGGCGGCGACTTCCTGGCGCATCAGCCGCCGGTCAAGGCGATGTGCGAGGCGGCGCCGGCAATCATCTACCTGTTCGATCGGATGGGCGTGATGTTCAATCGCACGCCCGAAGGCCTGCTCGACTTCCGCCGATTCGGCGGCACCAAGCATCATCGCACCGCATTCGCGGGCGCCACCACCGGGCAGCAGCTCCTGTACGCATTGGACGAGCAGGTCCGCCGCTACGAGGCGGCCGGCCTGGTGCGCAAGTTCGAAGGCTGGGAGATGCTGAGTATCGTGCAGGACGAGTCGGGGAACTGCCGCGGGATCGTTGCGATCGACACGCGCTCGCTCGAGATGCGCGCGTTTCCCGCCGACACCACGCTCGTCGCAAGCGGCGGCCCGGGGCTGGTCTTCGGCCGCTCGACGCAGTCGCTGGTTTGTACCGGATCGGCGGTCAGCGCCTGCTACCAGGCCGGCACGACCTACGCCAACGGCGAGTTCGTCCAGGTGCATCCCACCGCAATGCAGGGCGAGGACAAGAATCGTCTCATCTCGGAATCGATTCGCGGAGAGGGTGGGCGGGTGTGGACCTATCGCGACGGCAAGCCGTGGTACTTCCTTGAAGACATGTACCCGGCGTACGGGAACCTGGTGCCGCGTGACATCGCGACCCGCGCGATTCACAAGGTGGTGTACGAGATGAAGCTCGGCGTTGACGGCAATCCGCTGGTTTACCTCGACGTGAGCCATCTCGATCCCGAGGAACTCAATCGCAAGGTCGCGGGCGTGCTCGAAATCTACGAGAAGTTTGCCGGCCAGGATCCGCGCAAGGTACCGATGAAGATTTTTCCGGCGATGCACTACTCGATGGGCGGTCTGTGGGTCGATTACCATCAGCAGACCAACGTCCCGGGGCTGTTCGCAGCGGGCGAGTGCGACTTTCAATATCACGGCGCCAACCGGCT
>Ga0074044_10003207_pt1 | contig 14008 bp, 11 predicted proteins | sample BogForMeECP23OM1_FD_94443 | JGI IMG/M metagenome (GOLD analysis project Ga0074044, IMG submission 94443) | Bog forest soil microbial communities from Calvert Island, British Columbia, Canada - Bog Forest MetaG ECP23OM1 | ecosystem: Environmental > Terrestrial > Soil > Wetlands ... | reverse complement strand
GCTGTCGCCGATGCCGGCGTGGAAGAAAAGATTGAGCAGCGCTGTCAATCCCGGATTGCCGAAATATTTGTGCAGAGAGGGCATGGCCCCGGGCTTGATCTCGCCGCGGAAGCGATTGCCCATAACCATGTCGAAGCCTTCTCGGAGCTTTTCAACGAAGCGCGGAACGTCGGTGAAGTCGTAACTGTCGTCCGCGTCTCCCATGATGATGTACGTGCCGCGCGCGCTCGCAATCCCCGCTTTCAACGCCGCGCCATATCCGCGCTGCGGCACATGAACAACTCGAGCGCCATTGGCCTCCGCGATTTGGATGGAGCCGTCGGTCGAGCCATTGTCCGCAACAACCACCTCGCCACGCAGGCCCGCCGCGCGAAACGCGCTAATCGCCTTGTTGATACAAAATGTCAGCGAATTCGCTTCGTTCAGGCAGGGAATCACTACGGATACATCGAGGGCGGCGCAAGGCGTGGGAGACGGCGAAGTTTCCTGGTCTGGCAGTTGTGATGTAGCTTCAATCCTCATAGCTGAACTGGCGTTTATTCCAATGCAAAGGTTTGTGGTTTTTTTGCCCAATCGGCCGGCGCAAAATTGCCGCGCGCTGGTCGTTGAAGTACTCTAACACAATGAGTCTGGCTCAGGATTCGCGCTGCCCGGCTGAGTCCACAGCGAGCGATTCACCTTCCTCGGTGGATCCATGGGAAGAAGCCTATCTGCGCTTCGAACGCCCCGAACAAGAGATTCAGAAATTTCTTGCGCGTTTGCGGCACTTGGGTGCAGCGGCGTGGCCCAGGGAAACGCGCATTGTGGAACTCTTCTGCGGGCGCGGCAACAGTCTGCGCGCCTGGGAACGACTTGGCTTCTGCAACCTCGAGGGCGTTGATTTGTCGCCCCGGCTGATTGCAAAGTACGACGGCCCGGCAAAATGCTATGTGGCCGATTGCAGGCATCTGCCATTCGCGGACGCCAGTAAGGATGCCGCCGTTGTGCAGGGCGGACTGCACCATTTGGTTCAGCTCCCAAAGGATTTGGAACAGACATTTGCGGAGATTCGCCGCGTTCTGACTACCGATGGACGTGTGCTCTTCGTCGAGCCATGGCGCACGCCATTTCTGACTTGTGTCCATTTTCTATGTGAGAAGCGCGCGGTGCGCCGGCTCTCAACTAGGCTCGACGCGCTAGCCACCATGATCGAGCATGAGCGCCAGACCTACGAGCAGTGGCTCAGCCAACCGCGGCAAATTTCTGCTCTCGCCCAGAAGTACTTTGTGCCGTTGCACGAATCGTTTGTCTGGGGGAAGTGGAACTTCGTGGGCAAGCCTCGGACTTGAATCGATTAGTCGGCCGTAATCCCCTACTTCAAGCTGCTGGCGCGTTGGGTGCGCTCGGCGATGATCTGGCGGAAGATTTCGTCGAGTGAGATGGTGATGCTCCACTTGGGATAGTGCGATTTGAACTTGGCGAGATTGGAGATGTAGCAGATGTGGTCACCGATGCGGTTTTGATCCACATACTTCCAAGCGAGCTTTTTGCCGGACATTTGCTCGATCTTGGCGATAGCCTCAATCATCGAAATGCTGTTTTCGCGGCCCCCACCAAGGTTATAAACTTCGCCGGGGCGTGGATTGGCGGCAAACTCTTCGATGGCGCGCACTACATCGTGACTGTGGATGTTGTCGCGCACCTGCTTGGCCTTATAACCGAACACCGAATACGTGCCGCCGGTTACGGCCACTTTCACCAGGTACGACAGGAAACCGTGCAACTCCACGCCCGTGTGCGAAGGTCCGGTGAGGCAGCCGCCACGGAAGATGCCCACCTTCATGCCGAAGTAGCGGCCGTACTCCTGGGCCACGAGGTCCGCTGCCGCTTTGGAAGCTCCAAATAGTGAATGTAGCGTGCGATCGATGCGGCAGTTCTCGTCGATGCCGTCGTAATCTTCGGGGCGGGCGTATTCCCAGCGCGTATCGAGCTCCTTCAGAGGGAGTTCATTGGGAGCATCGCCGTAGACTTTGTTGGTGCTGATAAAGACAAAGACAGCTTCGGGGCAGTGCAGGCGCGTGGCTTCCAGAAGATTGACGGTGCCGAGGGCGTTGACTTCAAAATCGAGAATAGGGATGTCGCGGGCCTTGTCGTGGGAAGGTTGCGCGGCGCAATGAACAATGAGATCGAAACGCTGCGAACGGAAAAGATCTTCGAGGGCGAGGCGGTCGCGGATGTCAATATTGTTGTGCGTGAAATTTTTGCAATTGCGGCGAAGGCGCTCGAGGTTCCAGGTGGTGTCGCCAGGCTCGCCAAAAAAAACCCGGCGCATATTGTTGTCCAAACCATGCACACGGTGGCCCTGACGGTCAAAGTGCTCGACGGCCTCCGAGCCAATCAGGCCGCTGGAACCGGTGACGAGAATGTGTTTGGTCTTCATTTTGTATTTCCTGTAATAAGAATGCTGCTCCCGCACAGCTTACGACAATCTTCTAGATCGGAATTATCCTCCGGAACGCGAGACTTTCTGGAAAAGATGGTAGGGATTCGCGGCAATGAGTTTGTATCGGCCCTCCGCGATGATCTCCGGCATGAGTTTATAGACGCCGAATTCCGCCAGCGTAGAATCATCAAAGAGGATGAAGCCCCCAATCTCGAGGAACTCATCGCAATTGAGAAAATCCCGTTTGGCGCATTCGTAGGTGTGGTTTCCATCGACGTAGCAAAAACTCAGCGGACCACCGAGATTTAAAGGTCTGCCCAGGACGTCGGCACAAGGGTCTTTGCTCTTCCAGGCGGCAAAGAATTCAGCGGAAATCATTTCCACGGTGAAGGGCAGATCGTCCGGGCTGAACATCTTGATGTTCCGAATATACGAGTCTCGCACAAACATTTTGTAATCGGAGAACAGGATCGGCGAGCCAGGCATCTCGGGACGGCCGTTCACATTTTCAAACTGCCATTTATCGCATGTAATCAGCGTGTTTTTCACCCCATGCTTGCGTTTGATATGTGTGATGACGTTTGCGGAAAGTCCACAAAAGGATCCGATCTCCACGATTGGGGCGCCGCTGGAAAGGTTGCGGATGGCATAGTCGATCAGATATATATTCCCGGGCTCCAGCATTCCAGGATTCGCGTAGCCCAACCAAGTCAAGTATTCGTCTTGAATCAGCCGAGTCTGCTGAGGCGGGTCAATGATTCTTGCGCCCTTGCGCAAAATGCGCGCCGTCAGTTTTCGCACGGATTTCATTGGAGACCCCGGGACGCTATGCCGCTCGACTTAATATATAGTTTGCTCCAACCCGTTGCCACCTCTCGCGCCGCATCGCAGTCGCCTAGCGAAGTCCTCCCTGGTGCGTGTCTCGTTTGTCGGGAGATTGTCGCAGGCCAAGGCGATGGCGGATGGGGCGCGTTAAATCAAGGAACCGGAACCACACCGGGAAAAGGTAATCGGCGGTGCGGCGCCTGGATTGCACAAACCAGTGACGGTAATTGGGGTGAAGGCCGTCGGCCCGCAAAATGTGCGTGGCGTTTTCGAGTGTGGCAAATTTCCGGTGGCCTTCGAGGAGTTTGTAGTTTTCCTGTGCTTCCTCGCCCTGCCAAACGCCCGCCTCGCCGTCCGGATGATAGCCATAGTCATGATTTTGATGCACGGCGCAGATGACCGCCGACGCATCGACGAGTGAAGCTCCGGAGGAACGCGCGAACCACAGGAGCCAGTTGTCCCACCCGGGACGTCCAATAACGAATTCAGGAATGCGCTCGCGAAAAAGCCCCTTGCGAAAAGTAAAATAGTCGATCCACTGCGGAGGCCGTTGGCGGTTCGTGTGAAGAGCGAGCGCGCGGACCTGTGCGCGCCAGTCGGGCTGCTCAAAGTTAAGCGCTTCATGAATATCCACGTCCCAGCGGCGCCCCGCCATCAGAAAGGATTCGGGCAGACTGGAGACACGCTGCAAGGCCTTGAGAAAATCATCGAGCAGAAGAATATCGCAGTTGATGTGACACAGAAGATCGTGACGCGCGAGGTCCTGGGCCTGATCGTACATGCTGGCGAGAAACTTGGTGCCATGCCGGTTCTTGCGCACCTGAGGGACGTGGCGAATACCCATATCGCGCGCCGCTTCGCCTGCGCCAGCATCGTCACCGAACAGCAGAATTTCCACCTCAGGGTGAAGAAGTTGCCAACTGCGAAGTGCATTGCGCTGGATCACATCGCTATGGCCCAGAAACGGCTTCGCAGTTGTAAAGAAAGTCAGCATGTTCTTCCTGGGGCGGCGAAATACGCGGAGACCAAGAATTCAACTCGATTCGCGAATAGCCAGTACCAAAATCATATCGAGATTGCAGGCCTCCCGCCAATTCCCGGGCCAGCGGCGAACTCACTTTGGCATCAGAAACGGCTGGATCGCGGACATTCTTTCGGATGGTACGGCTACGAGATTGTGGTTGTAAGAATCGAGCATGCGGTCCGCGGGACGGAGTTGCCCCTGCCCATAAGGCTGAAACCAGTGGAATCCTTTTTGCTCCAGGAACTCGAGGATCTCTCTGGCGGGGTATCCCCAGGGCTGCGTACGCGAGTCAGAGATTTCCGCAAGTATCCAGGGGCGTGTGGAGGAACTGAGAAGGCGTGACGCACCCCGGAGCACGGACAATTCCGCACCCTCCACATCCATCTTGATGAAATCTACATCGGAAATTCCGTTTTCCTGAATAAACTCGTCCAGGGGGACAACGTCCACCTCGACGGTGCGCGTATTCCTGCAATCGCTGGGAGATCGCAGGCTATTGCAACCATCCAGGTTGCCTTCGACGAGAAACAATGTGGCGTGCCCGCGAGTGGCACCAAGGGCCGTCGCGTGCACGGACACATTCGCGCGGCGGTTGAAACGAAGGTTTCGCTCCAACAAGCGGCGTTCGCGGGGCGAGGGTTCGAAGGAATGAACATGGCCACGCGGGTGAACGGATTTGGAAGCGACCAGCGAGTACAGGCCGTGGTGCGCACCGATATCAAGCACGGTCATGCCGGGACGCAAGCAACGATGAAGAAAGTGAAGCTCCGCCGATTCAAAACCCCCGCAAACTATGGCGCGATCAATGTCGCTGTTTGCGGCCAGATACCAGCTTCCGTAGGGCAGCGGTACGGGAACGGGCAGGGACGGAAATCTGGATTGCAGGCGAACAGCAAGCGATTGGTAGTGTTCCCTGCCCGGCTTGCGAACAAACTTCACCAGTCGCCGCCAGGAGGAGGATGGAACGCCGCCAGCAGCAGAGGCAGTTTGGTTAGGGAGATTGCCGCTCATGAGGCACGGAAATTCGAAGCCGACACGATTGTCAGTTTTGAAGGGATATTCAGAATGCCCGCTGCCTCATCCCGGTAATGGGTGACGGGGAGCGTGGCCACCTGCATCTGCGGGACGCATTCCCAATCGTCGATTCGCTCGGCTGATTCGTAGAGCGCGACACGCCAGGAATACGCACCCGGGCGCAGAGGTAGCGTCGGCAGGGTGTAGACGAATTCGTGTAAGCCGGGTTCCAGGCTCACACCGTCCGCCGCATTGCCCCAAAGCAACTGCCGCGACTGGTCGTAGAGACCGATACCGTGGTGCACGCTGCGAAGTGCCGAATTCACGCGAAGCAGGAAACTCACGGTGGTTTCCCCGTCGGTTGACAGCACGTACTCGGAGCCAGGATTGGCCCCAGAAAGCTTCCAGCGCAGGAATTGCGCGCGGCCCTCGGAAGGCCGCGCTTCGGCAAGATCATCGGACATCATGTGCGCTTCATACCCGCTGACAATCTCCGCCGTGGGGCCGCTTTTGCGCAGCGTGCCGCCATCAATCCACACCACGCGTTGGCAAAGCCGCCGGATCTGGTTAAGCTGATGGCTGACGAGAACAACGGTGCGGCCGGCGCGGGCCACGTCCCCCATTTTGCCAAGGCACTTTTTCTGGAAGTTGATGTCGCCGACGGCCAGCACTTCGTCCACCAGCAGAATCTCCGGCTCGAGATGCGCGGCAACGGCAAAGGCCAGTCGCACATACATGCCGCTGGAATAATGTTTGACGGGCGTATCAATAAACTGCTCGAGCTCCGCAAAACTCACAATAGCGTCAAACTTGCTCGCAATCTCCCTCCGGTTCATGCCCAGGATGGCGCCGCTCAGATACGTGTTCTCCCGGCCGGTAAGTTCCGGGTGAAAGCCGGTGCCAACTTCCAGCAAGCTGCCCACGCGTCCATGAATTTCCGCCCAGCCGGAAGTAGGTTGGGTGATTCGCGAAAGAATCTTCAATAACGTCGTCTTGCCGGAACCGTTTCGCCCGATGAGCCCCAAAACTTCGCCTTCCCCTACCTCCAGGGAAATATCCTTCAAGGCCCAGAAGGTTTCCTGGTTCGTGCGGCGAAACACAGAGAGCGGCGAACGGAGCGTACGCGCGAGAGAGTCGCGAAGGAGGCCGCTCGTAGCTAGCATACCGCGCCGGTAGCGTTTGCTGATGCCCGAAGCCTGGATGACTGGCGTGCTCATACGCGGTCCGCGATGCTTCCTTCCATGCGATTGAAATACGCTAGGCCCCCGATAACCGCGAACACCACCATGGCGGCAGAGGCGAACAGGACGGAACTGGGCGCGGAGCCGCGGCCCGTCAGTGCCCAACGGAAACCGTCAATGACGCCCGCCATGGGATTGAGACCATAAAGCCACCGATAGCGTTGCGGAACAAGCTGGCTGGAATAATAAACGGGCGAAGCAAGCGTCCAGAACTGGATAATAAAGGGAATCAGATAGCGCACGTCACGATAAAGCGCATTCAGCGCGGAGAGCCATAGGCCCACCCCAAGAACCGTAAGAATGGCCAGCAGCACGAGCAGTGGAATGAACAGAAGCGCAAACGTTGGGTGGATTCCGTACGCCAGCGTGTAAATCAGGAGAACAAGAAAGCCAATCGAAAAATCGACCAGGCCGGAGAGGGCGGCGGACACTGGCAGGATGAGCCGAGGGAAATAGACCTTGGTAATGACGCGCTGATTTTCAACAACGATGTTGGTGACATTGAGAAGAGCGCCCGAAAAGTAAGCCCAGGGCACCACCCCGGCAAAGCAGAATACGGAGTAGGGGAGTCCTTGCGACGGTAGTTTCGCCAGCCGCCCAAAAAAGAGCGTAGCGACCAGCATGGTCAGAAGGGGCTGCAAGACCACCCATAGGACCCCAATGGCCGTCTGTTTGTAGCGGATCTTGACGTCGCGCCAAACGAAAAAATAAAGCAGCTCGCGATAATTCCACAGTTCGCCCAAACGCAGCGCGAACCACCCTCGTGGCGGCTCGATACGCACGATCAACGGGCCGGAGGCGGAGTCCCCCAGCGAGCCTGCGACACGCGGATTGGAAGTAATAGTAGCCATTAGGCGCTTGGCATCAGAGACGCGATTCGATGCTCCTGTCAGATTAACAGAAATTGTCACAGGGAACGGAACGGGGGCGAGTTACTTGGCCTAAAGAATCAGTGCTTTAACCTGCGCTTCAGGGTTGCACACCATTCTTGAGTTGTTGTAGGTCGCGCTTTTCAATCTGCCGCATCAGGTCGCTGCGCCTGAACATATAGGACCGCAGGTGACCACTCATCTCATGCGGAACGACCATGAACTGGTTGTAGGCTGCCTGGCGGAAAGAGATGGCGCCGCGTGCAGGAATCAGGTGTGTGCCCCACTGGTAGATCATGCCGAGATTCCATAGAACAAAGCACGCCAGTACACCAGACGAGACGGCAGTGCCGGCGCGCTCGCTTGAAAATCTGGCGGCAAGCCGATCCAGCGCCATGGCCAATCCAAATATGAAAATTGGTGTCAACGAGACGAAGAATCGGTTGCCGTACGAGGAAATACCGGCCCAGTCCGGATAAATCGAAATAAACAAATAAAACCCCAGGCTGGCAACAAGAAGGGGCACACCGATGCGCGGAATTCGGATGGCGGCAAGGATCAGTCCAAGGAACGCAATCGCCAACAGCGGTGTCCAGGAAAAAAGTCCGTGATTAGCGGAGAAAAGAACCTTCAAAAATACTGGGGATTTCCAGAGGAAGTTCCAAATCGAAACGTACCCTGTTTCGAATGGTCCGCCGTACACAATCCAGCGCGTGATGAATGTGGGCAGAAGCGCAATGCAGACAGTCAGGCCAAAAAACAGATGGCGCACCAGGAGTTGGGAAACGGTGGGCGAAGCCGTGGGGCGGGAACCAAGGGCTTGCCTGTACTGCTGAATCCCTTCCAGAACGAGAATGGAGACAACCATGAGGTTGGGATAATAGACATTAAGCATCAGCCCAACGATTAGGCCCAGGAGCACCCATCGTGAGAGGGTGCGGTTCTCCCTCGTGGAATCCCAATAGAGCAGAAAAAGAGCCACGACAAAGGCCGAGTGCGCGTGGGACCACGAGGGATTGAAATACATATAAACGGGGAGAGAGCTGCCACCCCAGATGCCGATAACCGCCAGGAAGGCCCATCGCGGTGGAAGGTACTTGCGCGCGAGGCGAAACGAAATGAGGAGCGAGAGGAAACCATAGCAGGCTGTGGCGAAGGCAAAAGCATAGCGATAGGGAGCCGAAAAGCCGTCCGCGGGAACGGAGGATCCCATAAGCCGCGCGGCCAGAACGCCACCATGAGCAACGAGAAGAAAAGGAGACCACAGGATGGCGGGCCCCACGGTGAAATGGTTATCAAGGTGGCCCGTGGGCGTACGGAATTCGGGTCTGGGCTGACCCAGTGAATCGAAACGCCCTTCACGGAAGGATTCGTTTGCCTCCTGATAGTCATGCGTAAAATCGAAGCTATGTTCAATCAGCGGAGCGCGCGCATAGGCGTAGTAGCCTACACCATCGCCGCGAACCCAGGGATTAATAAGCGGCAAGGTTAGAACAAAAAGAATAACGAGGGCATACTCAAGCGTGCGCGACTTGCCGTGCGAATCAGCGTTCAAGGAGTCCACTTTCAAACCGCAAAGGTGGAACTATCATACAAAATCCCGTGTTACCGGGTGAACCACCGACGAAGTACCAGAGCGAAAAAGAGGGCTGCGCGGGAGCCGCAATCGTTCATCGTCCACTAAGCATTTCCGCGACGCGAGCGTGACGGTTCAGCTCACGCGATCGAGCTTTTTGCGGCGGGAACTGGCTGAAACCCGTCTTTCTGACGGAAATAGGCGGAGACGCGATCGATGATCTGGGCCAGAGACGTCTGGGGCCGGAAACCCGTAAGAGTGACAAGCTTATCGATGCACGGCACGCGGCGCATCATGTCTTCAAAGCCGGGTTCGTAGGCCTTGTCGTACGGGATAAACTGGATCGCAGACGAGCTGCCCGTGCGCTGCTTGACGATCTTGGCCAGGTTCTCGATGCTGACTTCTTCCGTGTTGCCGATGTTTACCACCTCCCCCAGCGCTCGCTCCTGCGGTATCAAGCGCATCAGGGCTTCGACGGTGTCCCGCACATCGCAGAAACACCGCGATTGCGTCCCGTCACCGTACACTTCGATAGGCGCTTGCTCGAGCGCACGCTTCACGAAGTTGGGCAGCACCATGCCATAGCGTCCGGTTTGCCGGGGGCCAACGGTGTTGAAAAAGCGCACCACAATGACCGGCTGCTTCTTTTCCTTCCAATAAGAGAGCGCGAGAAATTCGTCCAGCGCTTTGGAAGCCGCATAACTCCAGCGCCCCTTGGTCGTGGGGCCAAGAACAAGGTCGGCGTCCTCGTGAAAGGGCACTTGAGTATTCTTGCCGTAGACCTCGGAAGTGGACGCAATCAGCAAGAGCTTCTTCTTCTTACAAGCAGCTTCCAGGATGAGCTGCGTGCCGTTGACATTGGTTTCGATGGTGCGCACCGGGCTCTCCACGATCAGTTTCACGCCCACCGCTGCGGCAAGGTGAATGATGACATCCGCATCATCCACTAGTTCCGCGAGGAGTTGCCGGTTCTCAATCCCGTCCAGGTGGTACTCCAGCCGTTCAGAACCTTTGAGGTGCCGGATATTCTCCATGCTGCCTGTGGATAGATTGTCCAGCAAGACCACGCGTTCGCCCTGCTCCAGCAACCTTTCTGTCAGGTGCGAGCCGATAAATCCAGCGCCGCCGGTGATGAGATATCGCACGTAGCCTCCTCAGAGTTTGTCAGAATCGTCAAGAGTCCCGGAATGAGTCGAGGCGCGGGTTACCGGCTCTTCGCCGTGCGAATCCAGGGTTTCCTGGGGACCATAGCCATACGAATAGGGATAGTAGCGGTAAGAGTAGTAATAATCCGGCGCGCTGGCGTCCACGGCGTTCAGGACCACACCCAACAGATGGCTCTTGACACTGATAAGAAGATCGCGCGTGCGTGTAAATGCTTCCTTGGGAGTTTCTCCGCTGCGCACCACCAGCAGCACGCCATCGGCTTGCACGGACAGAATCACCGCATCGGTGGCGGCCATGATCGGTGGCGAGTCAATCACAATGAATTTGTATTTGGTGCGCAACTCCGCGATGGCATCCGTCAACCGGTGTGACGACAACAGGTCTGCCGGATTCGGAGGCAGCGGCCCAGTCGGAATTGCAGCCAGATTGGGAATCGCGGGATGTGGAACAGTGACCAGATCCAAAGTGGATACGCCGGCAAGATAGGAGCTCAGCCCCGCGTATTTGCCTGTCCCCAAATTTAGCAAGCGGGTGATACCGGGCTTTCGCAAGTCCGCGTCCAGGATAACGGTCTTGTCGCCCAACTGCGCCAGGGTCACGGCGAGGTTGGCCGCGGCCGTGGTTTTTCCTTCGCGCGGCAAGGCGCTGGTTACCAAAATGACTTGAGGCGGACGATCCGGTTGCGATAGCAGGAGAGCCGTACGCAACGCGCGAAATGCCTCTGAAACTTGCGATTTCGGCAGGTGCTGCGCCACCAGCTCAATGCGCTTGTCATTGCCGTTCGTGGAAGCCCCTCTCAAAAGTCCGGCTCGCCTGTTGGAGATAGCGCCGTCTCCAAAAGCCGGCACCACGGCAAGCGAAGGCAGGCGTGCGAGTGTTTCGATGTCATCCGGAGTTTTCACGGTGTTATCCAGATACTCGCGCAGCAATGCCAGCCCGATTCCACCGATCAGCCCTACCAGAAACGCCAGGGCAATATTGCGCGCTTTGGCGGGGCGCGAGGGGTACGAGGGGATCATCGCGGGATCCACAATGTGTATATTGGAAGACCGCAAACCCGCGGAGATGCCGGCTTCTTTCAGCTTGGTCAGCAATCCTTCATAGAGGGCCTTGTTGGCTTCTGCCTCGCGCCGCAGAATGTTGTACTGAACCATCTTCTCCGACATGACGTTGGTGTCGGCCTTTTGTTGGTCCAGGGCTTTGGTGCGGAGCTCTTCTAACTGCAACGCGGCTCTGTAGTCGTTCTCCAGCTCCACGATGACGCTTTTGCTTTGGTGGCTAATCTGCTCATCCACATCCTTGATCTGCGCCTGAATGCGCTGGACTTTGGGAAAGTTCGGCCCGTATTGATTGACGGCATCGGTGTATTGAATCGAAAGGTCCGAGCGCCTTCTCTGCAACTCCTGCAGGACAGCGTTATCACGTAGCTGCGGAACGGCTTCAAGTTCTCCGGACTTGGCAAATTCGTACAACGCCTGCTTCTTGATGCGATCGCTTTGCGCGTCGGTAAGTTCCTTGTTTAAATCGCCGAGGCGCTGCGTGGTCATGGTCTGCTTGTCGTCCACGGTCCAGATCTGATTCTGGCGCTCGTACTCGATGCGCGCGTTTTCGGACCGTTCGACCTTGACCTTGAGTTCGTCAAGCTGTCCGGCCAGCCATCGCGATGCCTGGGTTGTGGCTTCGTACTTGCTCCGGTAATTCTGCTCGATGTAGTTCTCCAGATGCGCATTCACAATGCGAGCCGCAAGTTGTGGATCGGTCGATTCGAAACTAACTTCCATCAAGTTGCTGTTCGGAATGCGTTTGACTGCCAGGCTCCCGAGAAATGCGCTGATCTCCGGCGGACGTTTCTGGTTGGCCAGGCTTCCGGTGGCTATGGCTTCCGAAGGGCCATTCTCGCTGGCAAAGTCCGGGTGAGTCGCAACGCCGCTGTTGCGAATGGTCTGCAGCGCCAGGGTTTCGCTGGTGAGGATCTTCGCTTGCGTCTCGATGTAGTTCTCATCCTCCATCATCAAATCGTAAGAATCCGCCCCCTGAAATGGGAGAACATTGGGGTTTTCGCGGTCAAGTTCGATTTTCGCGGTGGCCACGTACACGGGGCGCGTGCGGAACGTGGCAATGCTCACGATCGTAACTACCAGCAACAGGAAGGAAAGGATCAGCCACTGATGCTTCCGCAAGATGAGCAGGTAGTCGTACAAATGCGGCTCGCGCGGCGAGAGGTCGATATGCGGCAGGCGCGCGGGTGGACTGTACACATTGAGGCCCCCATTTGACCCGGGGTCCCGCGGCATTATTTTTGTGTCGTCATTCATTCTGCGTATCTCAGTGGTACGCGATCCGGTAAATGGCTATGGCGCTGCCCATGGCAGTTCCCATTGCTACCGCACTCAGGAGTACCTGCTTGGTCCGGCTACCCGGAACGATAAGAATGTCGCTGGGGCGCATCTGCAGGTCCTCGGATTCGCGATTGAGCACTTTCTTAAGGTCCACTTCAGTTTCCGTCTGCTTGCCTTGATCGTCCTTGCGAACGATGACCGCATGGCTCACCTTGGCAGTACTCGTGAATCCCCCGGCGAGCGAGAGCACCTTGAGAGTGGTGAGTTGCGTGCGATCGTTCGAAACCACGAATCCCCCGGGATGATTCACGGCCCCAAGTACATAAACAATCCCCGCGTGCGGAACTGTAACCACATCGCCGCCCTGCAGGGGAATGTTGTTGTGAAGGTCGCCCGCTTCCAGCAGCTCATTCAAATTTATTGTAATGGTGCTTGAAGACGCCGAATGTTGATCTGGCGGCGGAATGCCCCCAGCAGGAGTAGCCGCCGCATTCTGCGACATCTCCGTTGCCGATGGAAACCCAGGTGCAGCCGGCGCAGGAGTCTTCGGCGCTTCGCTGGCAGGCATAGCGCCGGTGTTAACATCGATTTCCGGAGGCTCGCCCGAGCCCGTGCCCGCCCCAGCGCCCGGAGCGCCTTGATTGTTGATCGCGGCGGAATCCTTCACCTCAATAAATGTCGCGGTATGCGGACGGGAAACGATGATGGTATCGCCGGCATCATTGGCGACGCCGCCGGCTTCCGCCAATACCTCGAGCAACGTGACACTGCGTTCCGCTTCGTAAACCATGGGGTGCTGCACCGCACCGACAATGGTGATCGGCCGACTGCGATGCTCTTTTACCATCACACCCACTTGAGGATGACTCACCAGACCATTCGCTTCCAGCACTTCTGCAATTTTCTGCTCCGCCTGGAGTTCCGTCAGCCCCACAACTCTCAGACGAATCGGCACAAGTGGAATGCCGATGGTGCCCGATTGGCTGACCCGCAGATCGCGTGAGAGCTCCGGGACATCAAACACGGATATATCTAAAAGGTCGCCATTCCCAATCACGTAATCGTGCGGGCCAGACTTCGCTTCCGTGGAAAGAGAGCGAATGCGTTCATTGGTCTGTTGCGGCGTCTCCAGAACGGGAGCGTCCTGTGCAAGAATCCGAGGAGCAAGCATGAACGCGCCCGTTACAAGCGTTAAGCACACGGATAACGATCGATTGGCACCTCGTACATCGAACATCAGGATGACTGACCCCCTTACGGCATTATACCGTTTGTAGGCAGCTAACTGCCTTTTGTTTTCGCATCAAATTGACTGGCGGATACCCCTACTCCTCCCCCGGGCGGGGAGGGTCGAAGGCGGGTAGTCGCCAGGAACGCGGCTACTACAAACAGCATCGCGTTGGCTGGAATGTGCAGATTAAAGTCTACCAAACTATGCACCAGCAACCCACTGCAGCCTACTAGCCCGGACAGGTTCAAGGAGGCGCCGAAGGAGCTTCCAAGCTCCTCCAACCCGCGTAAGGAATCAAGT
>Ga0074044_10003206_pt1 | contig 14009 bp, 12 predicted proteins | sample BogForMeECP23OM1_FD_94443 | JGI IMG/M metagenome (GOLD analysis project Ga0074044, IMG submission 94443) | Bog forest soil microbial communities from Calvert Island, British Columbia, Canada - Bog Forest MetaG ECP23OM1 | ecosystem: Environmental > Terrestrial > Soil > Wetlands ... | reverse complement strand
TCAACTTCGTGGTTCCACACTCCTGATTCGCAACAAAGGAGCGCTGGAACGGCTGATCGGCGCCTGAGCAAACCGCCATTCGGCACTGGCTCAGGTATCAGGTGTTAGGTCTCAGGCTTCAGGGGCTTGAGATTTTCTGAGACCTGACGCCTGCGACCTGAGCCCTCGGTCTTTTCTTCGTGCTGCCCAGATTTCCTCGCCGAAAGTGTCCCGGGAAACGCGCTATCAATTCGGCATGTCCCACCAGCTCATCCGGAATGGCTAGTTTATAATTAAAAATTACGCACTGAAGCCTGGAGTTACCTGAAAAACTATGATTCGAACTCTTCAAAACGCGGGCCCAACCCTGAAGTACATTCTCTACGGCCTGCTCCTCATCATCTGCGGCAGCATGGCGATCACGCTCATCCCCGGTGGTATCGGTGGTTTCGGCACCAGCCTCGGCCTCGGTGGGCCGCGCGCCGGAGTTGTGGCGATGATCGGCGACCAGGAAGTCACCGTGCTCGAAGTGCAGCGCGAAGCGCGTGCCTTGATTCAGCGCCAGGGGGCAACGGCGCAGGCCAGCGCGCTCATGCCTTTTTTTGCCGGCCAGGCAGCGCAGCAACTGATCAATGAAAAGGCTCTGGTCGCCGAAGCGCACCGCGTAGGCCTGCACGCCAGCGATGAGGAATTGCGCGACGACCTCGAACACGGCCAGCTCAGCGCGGAGATTTTTCCCGGCGGCAAGTTTATCGGCCAGGCACAGTATGAAGATTGGGCGCAGAGCCACAACATGACTGTTCCCCAATTCGAAGGGCTCGAGAAGGAATACATTCTCATTCGCAAACTGGAGGCTTTAGTGTCGGGGGGCGCTCTTGTCTCCGATGCCGAAGTTCGCGATGAGTTCGAGCGCCGCAACACCAAGGTCAAGTTCGAATACGCGGTCGTCACCGAGGCCGACATCCTGAAGGGACTGCGTCCCACGGACGAGGAGCTTAAGGCCTTTTACGATCGCAATAAGGCGGCCTATAACAACTCCATTCCGGAAAAGCGGCAAATCAAGTATGCGCTCGTCGATTCCGCGAAAATTGGGGCGGCTACGCCGGTCACTGAGCAGGACCTGCAGGCTTATTACGACCAGCACCGCGACGAATACCGCGTGCCCGATCAGGTCAAGGTGCGCCACATCCTGATCAAGACTCCGCTGCCCGGGGCCGGCGGCAAGGAAGATGAAAAAGGTGTGGCCGATGCCCGCGCGAAGGCCGATTCCGTTCTCAAGGAACTCAAAGCCGGTGGCGACTTCGGCAAGCTCGCCGAGAAGTATTCCGAGGATCCCGGCAGCGCCAAAAACGGGGGTGAACTGGGCTGGATTGGCCGCGGCCGTACCGTGCCGGAATTTGAAAAGGCGGCATTCTCGCTGGCCAAAGGACAAACCAGCGATCTGATCAAGAGCAGCTATGGCTTCCACATCATCAACGTTGAAGACAAGCAGGAGGCCCACCTCAAGCTGCTCGCCGAAGTAAAAGGCGAGATTCAGGAAAAAGTGAAGCAGCAAAAGGTTACTCTTGCCACCGAAGCGGGGGCCAATGGCTTGCTGAGTTCGGCGCGCACCGAGGGTTTTGACCACGCGGCTTCGTCCAAGGGCCAGTCGGTGGTCAGCACGGAATTCTTCGGCCACAACGACGTGCTTCCGGGCCTCGGGCCCAGCCCGCAATTGATGGATGCCGTCTTTAGCGCCTCCGACAAAGCGCCGCCCGATAGCGTTCAGGTGACGCAGGGCTACGTTGTGTACCAGGTGCTTGCGATCAAGCCTCCGGCGACGCCTACGTTCGACGAGATTCGTTCGCGCGTCGAAAGCGAGTTCAAGAACCAGCGCGCCAGCATGCTGTTGCAGCAGAAAACGCGGGAACTCGCCGACCGCGCCAAGGCGGATCATGATTTGAAAAGAGCCGCCAAAGATCTGGGCGCAACGGTCAAGACGAGCGAACTGGTCGCGCCCGATGGCCAGGTTCCCGACATCGGTTCCATGACCGGCGCGGCCAGCGCGATTTTCGCGTTGAAGCCTGGCGAAATCAGCGCGCCCATTCCGGCGAGCTCCAATGGCGTGGTTGCGCAGCTTCTCGAGAAGCAGGCGCCCACCGATGCGGAATACGCCGCCAAGAAAGACGAGATCCGCCAGTCTCTGGCTGAAGCCAAGAAGAACGAATTGTTCCAGCTGTTCGTGACCAACCTGCGCAAGGACATGGAAAAATCGAACCGGATCAAGATCAATCAGGATGAAATGAAGCGGCTGACGCGTCCGGGGACCGAAGAGGGCTCGTAGGCCCGCAAGATGTTCGATCGTGTACGTCGGAACAGATCTCAGCTCTTCCGCACGAGGTCTGGACGAACTGTGTTTTCCTGAGACCTGAAGACTGAAAGCTGAGAGCTGTTCTTGATGCCATTCTCGCGTGCCAGCGGAATCCTGCTTCACCCTACCTCGCTCGCTTCGCGCGGCGGGATCGGCGATTTTGGTCCGGCCGCATACGCGTTTGCCGACTTTCTTGCCTCTGCGCGCCAGGGTGTGTGGCAGGTGCTCCCCCTGGGCCCGCTCGGATTTGGGAACTCGCCCTATTCCTCGCCCTCCGCCTTTGCGGGCAATCCGCTGTTGATCAGTCTGGATCGGCTCGCGGATCGCGGCTGGATCGATCGCGCGCGAGTGGAGACGCTGCCCTCCGCTGTCGAAGCGGTTGACTACGCTGCCGTCTTTCACCAGAAGCTACCTTTGCTTTTCGAGGCGGCCAACAAATTTCTTGCTTTGGCTTCGGGTCCCGCGCGCTCTCGCTACGACAGTTTCGTGCGCCAGAACCAGTGGTGGCTCGACGATTTTGTTCTCTTTGACGCGCTGCGTGCCCACTTCCACCTTGAGACCTGGAATCGCTGGCCCCGCGATCTGATTCACCGCGATGCCGCAGCTCTTGAGAAAGCGCGCAAGGAAATGCGCGATGAACTCGATGTCCGCAGGGTCGTCCAGTTTTTTTTCTACGAACAATGGCGGGCGCTGCGTTGCTACTGCGCGCAGCGTTCCATTCGCGTGGCAGGCGATCTCGCTATCTTTGTCAACTTCGACAGCGCCGACGTCTGGACTCATCCTGATCTTTTCCGCCTCGATGCGGAACTTGAGCCCGAGGTCGTTGCTGGAGTGCCTCCGGATTTCTTCAGCAAGGAAGGCCAGCGCTGGGGCAATCCGCTCTATCGCTGGGACGTGATGAAAGAACGGGGCTATGCCTGGTGGATCGATCGGCTGCGCTGGGCAGCGCTCAATTTCGATTACATCCGTCTCGATCATTTCCGGGGTTTTTCACAGTTCTGGGAAATTCCCGCCAGCGAGCCGACGGCCATTCACGGCCGCTGGGTCGACGGTCCCAAAGACGATTTGTTCGTGAAGGTTCGCGAAAGCCTCGGCGGCCTGCCGTTCTTCGCCGAAGATCTCGGCTACATTACGCCCGATGTGCACGCACTCCGCGAGCGCCTCCAGATTCCCGGTATGGCCGTTTTGCAGTTCGGATTCGGCGATCCCGGTGCCCACATGCACCTGCCGCACACGTTCAAGGCGGACAAGGTCGTTTACACCGGCACGCACGACAACGACACACTGCGCGGCTGGTGGGCCACGGGAGCAACCGACAAAGAGCGGGAGCATGTGGAGACTTATCTCGGGCGCTGCGATGACGGCATCAACTGGGCGATGATTCGCGCCGCCGTGGACTCTCCTGCCAGCTTCGCTGTCATCCCGTTGCAGGACGTGCTCGGTTTGGGAAGCGAGGCTCGCATGAATGTGCCTAGTCTCAGCGGCGGAAATTGGCGTTGGCGTTTCCGCGCGGAGATGCTGCGTCCCGAGCTGGCGGCAAAGCTGGCTCTTCTCGCCGAGGTCTCCGACCGGTTGCCAGCGCCGTTGCAGGCAACCGAGGAAGATTGGGCGGCCTGAGAGCACTGCTCTAGCGCTTCGTAAGCTGCATGGTCCAATTCGGATTAGACAAACTGCCGGGCCTTTGTCAGGCGTCTTCTGGTGTATTCTCGCTGTTCGGAGAAATTCGCGGATTTTCGGAGCGCCGACTCGTGACCGAGCCCATCATTCGTGCCCAGGCTGTCGAAAAGTTCTACCTGCAGCCCGATGGCAACCGCATCGAAGTCATTGCGCCGGTCGATCTTGACATCGAGCCCGGCAAAATCATTGCGTTGCTCGGCCCGTCCGGGTGCGGCAAGTCAACGCTGCTGCGCATTCTTACCGGCCTCAGCAAACCCTCCTCGGGTGAAGTACTTTGGCACGGCCAGCCGATCACCTCGCAAAACGCGGGTGTGGCCATCGTTTTTCAAAGCTTCGCGCTTTTTCCGTGGCTTACAGTCATCGACAACGTCGAGGCTCCACTCGAAGCCCGCGGCGTTCCCGCGCTCGAGCGCCACAAGCGCGCCTTACGCATCCTCGACACGGTTGGCCTCGACGGCTTTGAGAGCGCCTATCCCAAAGAGCTTTCCGGAGGCATGAAGCAACGCGTCGGATTTGCACGCGCTCTGGTCGTCGAACCCGAAGTCCTCTTCATGGACGAGCCTTTTTCCGCGCTCGACGTCCTCACCGCCGAAAATCTGCGCAATGAGTTGCTCGAACTCTGGCACAGCAAAAAGATGCCCACCAGTGCCATCTTCATCGTCACCCACAATATCGAGGAAGCGATTCTGCTCGCTGACCGCGTCATTGTGCTCGGCAGAAATCCCGCCCGCATCCGCGCCGATTTTTCCGTCGAGCTGCCGCAACCCCGCGATCGCAAGTCGCCGCGCTTCGTCGAACTGGTCGATTACGTCTACAAAATCATGACCCAGCCCGATCTGGCGGTGCCTGTACCCGAGGCTCAGGCGGCCGCGCAAAAACCCGCCCGCCAGAAATACCAGATGCTTCCTCACGCCCGCGTCGGGGGCATCGCCGGCCTGCTCGAACTACTCCAGGATCGTGGGGGCAAGGAAGATCTCTACCGTTTAGCCGAAGACCTCATCATGGACGCCGAAGATTTGCTTCCTATCGTCGAGGCCTCCGTGCTGCTCGGCTTCGCTACGCTCAAGGAAGGCGACGTCGAAATCACGCCCGACGGAGTTCGCTTCGCCGAGGCGGACATCCTCTCCCGCAAAACTCTTTTTCGCCAGGCCTCGCTCACGCACGTCATGATTCTCCAGCAGATCGACAGCATCCTCCACGCCAAGACGGACCATTCGATTTCCGAAGAATTCTTCTACGACATTCTCGATGAGCATTTCAGTCAGGATGAGGTCGAACGCCAGTTTGAAACGGCTATGAACTGGGGCCGCTACGCGGAGATTTTCGACTTCGACCGCGAATCGCACCGCCTGGTTCTGGCCGAACCGGTTTCCGAGCCGCATCCGCCCACGACCCCAGTGCAGCCTTGAAGGATCCAACGTTGAAGCGTCCAACCCGTCCCGAAAGACTCCGGCTCCGCACTCCGCTGCGCTTCTGGTCGATGCTGCCGCGCCCGAGCGCGGCCAGCCTGCCCGATCTGGTCATGTTCGCGGCCGGGCTCGCACTTTTTTATGGGATTGTTGAAATCGGCCGCAACTGGCTGGGTCCTTACCGGCCGCAGGTTGAAATCAGCCGCAGCCTGTCCGCGCTCCCCGTATACGCCGGGTACTCGCTGCTGCGGATCGCCTTTGCCTACGTGCTGAGCTTGATCTTCGCCATCGTCTACGGATACATTGCCGCCTATCGCCCGCGTGCCGAGCGCCTCATGATCCCGTTGCTCGACGTTCTGCAATCGATCCCCGTGCTCAGTTTTCTTCCCGGCGTCATGCTTGCCATGGCCGCGCTGTTTCCCGGACGCCAGCTCGGCGTCGAACTCGGTGCCGTGCTGCTCATCTTTACTGGCCAGGTGTGGAACATGGCTTTCAGCTTCTACGCCTCACTCAAAAGCATTCCTCGCGAGATGCGCGAAGCCGCGACGATCTACCGCTTCAACTGGTGGCAACGCTTCCTGCAGATTGAATTGCCATTCGCCACCATCGGCCTGGTCTGGAATTCCATGATGTCCGTTGCCGGTGCGTGGTTCTTTCTGATGGCTTGCGAGCAATTCAGCGACTTTCGCCTGCCCGGCCTTGGTTCCTACCTGCAGAGTGCCGCCGATAACGGTGACACCCGCTCCATTCTCCTGGGCATTGCCACCATGATCATCGTCATCGTGGTCATGGATCAGCTTCTGTGGCGTCCCGTGATTGCCTGGGCGGAGAAATTCAAGTTTGAACAGGTTGAAAGCAGCAGCGCCCCGACTTCATGGGTTCTCGATTTTCTCCGCGGCTCCCGCGGGGTCGCGTACCTTCGCAAGCGCGCTGTTCGTCCTCTGCGCGAGCAACTCATCCATTTCTTTGCCCATCAGAACGAAGCCCGCGTGCAGTCGGAATCGGAGAGTGCTGCGGCTTTGTGGCTCTGGCGTGTCCTCGGCATGGCCGCTCTGGCAGCGATTGGCTATGCCGTCGTCCGCGTCGTCATGATCCTTACCGGCCTGTCGCGCTCCGAGTTTCATGAAATCGGTATTGGCTTGGGCGCGACGTTTCTTCGCGTGAATGCGTCGCTCGTGCTGGGCGCTCTCTGGACCATCCCCGCCGGCGTCGCCATCGGCTTTAACCCGCGCCTGGCGCGCATTGCGCAACCGCTCGCGCAGATCGCTGCTTCGGTCCCAGCTACGGCGCTATTCCCGGTTGTACTTCTCATCCTCATCCGGCTTGGCGGCGGACTCGGCCTCGGCTCCATCGTTCTTCTTCTCCTTGGCACGCAGTGGTACATCCTGTTCAACGTAATCGCTGGAGCCATTGCCATCCCCACCGACCTCAAGGAGGCCGCCAGCGTATTCGGCTTGCGCGGCTGGGAGCGCTGGCAAAAGCTGATCCTTCCCGGCATTTTTCCTTTTCTCGTTACCGGCCTGATCACCGCTTCCGGAGGCGCGTGGAACGCCAGCATCGTCGCCGAGTATTTCCATTTCAAAGGCCAGACCTATTCCACCACCGGCGTTGGCGCGTTGATCTCCGCCGCCACGGACGCCAAGAATTTCGATCTTCTTCTTGCGGGCACAATCGCCCTGGCCGCCGTCGTCGTCACCACCAACCGCCTGCTCTGGCGCCGCCTCTATCGTCTCGCGGAAACTCGCTTCAAACTGGAGAGCTAGAGCCGAGTAGGTCACTCCGACCCACTCTCCAACCGGGCCCACCTGGTTTGAACCCGGCCCGCAGCACTGATAGTGTTGCTGGCTATGGTCGAGGAGAAGTATCGCCACCATTTCGACGACTACACGCGCATGGCCGAGGTCGCTATCTATGCGATTCTCGCGATTCTGCTCACCGTGACTGCCGTTGCCGCGCTTGCGGACGGCGCCATGTCTCTGTGGAGTGGCATCCGCACCTTGTCCATGTCGGCGCAGGCCTTCGAGGTTCTCGACCATCTCCTCTTTGTCCTGATGCTCGTCGAAATCCTGCATACGGTCAGCATTTCGATCCGCTCCCACATTCTGGTTACCGAACCATTTCTCGTGGTTGGCCTCATCGCGTCTATCCGGCGCGTGCTGGTTATTACGTTGGAAGCTTCCAGCCTCACAAAGGGCGCTGCCTGGGCGGGGGAATCGGAGAGCATCTTCCGCGCGTCGATGATCGAGCTTGGCTTGCTCGGCCTGCTGATTCTGGTGCTGGTGTTTTCGATTACGCTTCTGCGCCGATCAGCGCCGGGCCCGCAAGAGTCAGAAGCGCGAGAAGCTAGATAACACCCGTTGGCTGCGTGCTCCGGGCGGGAATGGGTGTTGGGCGATTTGAGAGGCAAAGGCGAGAACGTCGCACGGGAACCTACAGGCGACGTGGCGAAGGCAAAAAACTAAGGGACCCGCCTTCGCGGGTCCCAAATCAGGAGGAAACACACAACTGCTGCGCTGAAACCTTACAGCCACGCCTCAACCATGCCGGGTTTACGCCCGGCTGATTTTGCGCCGTAGGGCTCCCGCCATGGCCAACAGGCCCGACCCTAGCAGTCCCAGCGTGCCCGGTTCCGGAGTCGCATTGATGTTCGTGGTGCCCAGGCGCATGGTGCCCTTGTGATCGTGGGACTCCTGGTTCCAGTAGGTCCAAATGTCCTGGCTCGTCGTTCCGGTCGCCATATGGCCGTTCCACAGTTGGCCCTTGATTTCGCCCGTCAGTTTGTACTCGTGGAAATACTTGCTCGATGCGACCAACGTCCACTCAATCGGTCCTACGAAGGCTCCTGTGAAGAGCGCTCCCCGATCACTTTTCGCCGGTCCCCACCTACCTATCACGTCAAATGTCGATCCCGCGCTGGAAAACGTTCCGCCAGTCCAGATGCTGCCGCTCGCCAAAGCACCGGTGGAGAAAAACACCGAGCCCATCGCATGTCCAGAGCCTATGGATGTTGAGTTAATGCTTACACTCCTCAACTGCAGCCCAAACGATGTGATGCCATTAGCAGTGATCGTAACGGAGCCAAACTGGTTAGTAAGGTCGATTGTGTCTGCTCGAGCGACGGCCGGCAAAACAACTACCAGTAGTGCGAGCAGCGCAGTGCACACAACTCGTCTCATTTGTTCCCTCCACAGAATCACAAGTGTTGCGAAATACTAGCGTGAGAGAGCTAGTCTACGCAATCACGAAGTTGAATCTCTATATAACTATTTTTCCCACGGTCACAGGATACCCGGGGGGCCTGGCCACTAGGCAAATCAGGGGGGATTCGCCACCCGCAGTCTCGCACGTTGCTCTGTGGAAATCAAGTGATTTGTGTCACGTCTTATTGCGATAAGTCGAGCAAGCTGAAAGAATAAGCTCTTTATGTGCAATAGTTTGCGTATCTAATGCAGAAAGCTGCGGAGAAGCGCAAATTGGCGAAACGAGCGGCCTTTTCGTTCCAGTATTTCGGTACCCGGCCTTCCTCTTCCTTTACTAAACTCGCTCGTCCATTAGAATAGGGGGTTCCCGGAGGGCAGTAATCGCTTTCTGTTATTCCGGGCCAACGCAAGGAGCCAAGAGCAATTATGCCCGCTACCGGAGAACTGATTCGCCTCATGAATTACGTCGACGATATCGCTGCCATCCTGCGCCGCGTCAACAGCTCGCTGCCTGCCGTGAGCGACGAGGAACGCACTCGTCTCGCCGAATACATCCGCAAATCCGAGCCCAGCCTGCAAAGCGTGTTGACCGAGCTTGACAAGGCAGGGAAATAGTGGCCGCGGTCAAAACCGTTGCGGTCATCGGCGCCGGCATCATGGGGCGGGGCATTGCCCACGCTGCAGCCATCGGCGGCTACCGAACCATTCTCGAAGATCTTCTTCCCAATGCGCTGCGCAAGGCGGAAACAGAAATCCGCGCCAATCTCGATAAAGCCGTCGAACTCGGCAAAATCAATGCGGCCGACGGGAACGCCGCCTTCGCGCGCATCGAATACGCGGGCTCCATCGACGAGGCTGCGCGCCAAGCCGATCTCGTCATCGAAGCTGTCCCCGAGGAGATGGAGTCGAAGATCGAGATTTTCACTCTGCTCGACAAAATCTGCCGCCCCACGACCATCCTCGCATCGAATACTTCATCGCTCAGCGTTACTGAAATTGCCAGCGTCACCTACCGCGCTAAAAAGTGCGTCGGGATGCACTTCTTCAATCCCGTCCACAAAATGAAGTTGCTCGAGATCGTGCGCGCGCTCGAGACCGATGGCGAAACGCTCGCTGCCGTGGTTGAAGTCGGCAAGCGCATGGGAAAAGAAGTGGTCGTCGTGAAGGAAGCACCCGGCTTCATCACCAGCCGCATCAATGCCATGATCGGCAACGAAGCTTTCTACATGTTGCAGGAAGGCGTCGCCAGCGCCGAAGACATCGACAAGGCGATGAAACTCGGCCTCAACCATCCCATGGGCCCGTTCGAACTGGTGGACCTGGTCGGCCTCGATACGCGTCTCCACATCCTCGAATACCTGCACAAAACCCTGGGAGAAAAATTCCGCCCGTGCCCGCTGCTGGCGCAATATGTGAAAGCTGGCCGCCTGGGCCGCAAATCGGGCCGGGGCGTGTTTGAGTATCCTGAGGCGGGCCACGCAACTACTTCTCGTTGACGTCACACGGAGGGAATGGGAGAATTCCCCTCCATGAAGCCAGCCTGCCTGTTCTTTGCCGTCCTCTTCGTCGTTACGGCGTGCGGATGTTTCTGCTTTGCTGCGGATGACCAACTGCTGCCGCGGTCCGGCGTTGCAGGCTTCGTCTTCTGCCCCGCGTCCGCCAACGATCAGCCTGTGCCCCTGTATGTGGGTTATTGCAAAAAGCGCCAGGTGGGCACGCTCAACTGCGGCGAAAAAGTGGAGGTGCTGAACCGGCAGGATGACATGCTGAGAATTTCATTGGGCGAGAGCGGGCCGCGTGGCCAGAGGCGCTCGAACCTGGTTCCCGCTTCCGCCATTTCGCGGCAGCCAGATAAGTTTGTGCCCTTTGACAACCAGACAGGAGTGCCCGAGCGCTCGCCCGACTGTTCGCAAATGCTGGCAAGGGAAAATGCGCCGGATGGATTCGTGTTCTGTTCTCGAGGCCAGGACTCTGCGCCTGTGTATCACAGTGCCTGCCAGAGCCGCGCGTCCGATAGCCTGGCCTGCGGAGAAAAGGTTGGCGTGCTCACCCGCGCCGGCGATATGCTGCAGGTTACGGTTCCTCCGCATGGCTTCCCGCGGTACATGGAGGCCTCGGCGGTTTCGCAGCAGGCCGGCAAGTTCGTTCCTTTCGACGAGGATTCTGGCATTCAGGATAAGGGCGTACCCGATTGCGCGCACCCCGGCGCGACCTTCGGCTCAGGCGGCGGAGTTTTTTCACACTCGCCCGAGCGGAATGTGACGATGCCGCGCGCGATTTTCATGCCGGATCCACCGTACAGTGAACAAGCCCGGAAGAAGAAAATTCAGGGCGTGATTGTGCTGTCGCTGACCGTGGGCGTCGATGGAAACACGCACGACATCACGGTCGAACGGGGATTGGGATACGGTCTCGACGAAAAAGCCGTGGAGGCCGTGAGCCAGTGGAAGTTCAAGCCGGCGCTCAAGGACGGTGAGCCGATCGAGCGCCGCATTAACGTCGAAGTCAACTTCCATCTGTACTGATCGACCTGTATTGATTAACCTGACACGCCCGCTGCACGTGCGGTGGCAGTTAGTTGTCAAATAGCCGTCTTGACTCATTATAATGAGTCATATATACTCATGGTATGGCTAAACGGCTCCAGGTCATCCTGCAGGATTCCGAGTACCGCGAGGTCCAGCGCGCCGCGCGCTCCCGCCACATGTCCATTGCCGAGTGGGTCCGTCAATCTCTGGAATTCGCCCGCCGCCGCGAACCCTCGGGCGACATCGGCAGGAAACTCGCTGCCATCCGCGCCGCCACGCAACACAGTTTCCCGGTGCGCGACATTGACGGCATGCTCGAGGAAATCGAAAAGGGCTACGGCAACGGTTTGCGGTCGTGATCTTCATCGATTCCAACATCCCGATGTACCTGGTCGGCGCGCCCCACCCGCATCGCAGCGATGCCCAACGATGGCTGGAAAAGCTGGTCACCGAGCGTCAGCGTCTGGTCACCGACGCCGAGGTCCTTCAGGAGATTCTGCACCGCTATGTCGCGATTGATCGCCGCGATGCCATTCAACCCGCCTTCGACGCCTTGCTCGGTTTCGTCGACGAGGTATTGCCTGTGAACCAGGATGTTGTAGTTCGCGCGAAAGAGATTGTTCTTGCCTACCAACGATTGTCCGCGCGAGATGGCGTGCATCTCGCCGTCATGGAGATTCGCGGAATCGATCGCATCCTGACCTTTGATTCGGGCTTCGACGGCTTCCCCGGTATTAGCCGGCTCTCGTGACTTTCAGCTGCTGACCGTTCGGCCGGTTCGTTTGCCGATAGCATCAGCCAGAACCAGTGCAGTTCCGCTCAAGGCTAAGATATCGACGAAATTGTTCAGCCCACTGTCTATGTCGGAGGGGTTAGCGGCTACCATGAAGCTGTAAACAAATACTCCTAGAAGCAGAACCACAATCGCCAGACATGTTGCTGCCAAGCGAACATTTTTATTCGCGACAATACACGCGCCGCAAGCGATGAGGGCCGCGCCCGTGAGATAGGCCCAGAAGAGACGCCCGTGAATCCAAGCAGGCGTTATTGCTTCCATAGGAATGCCGGGCGCTAACGTGGGATGCAGAAAGTGGTCCACGCCGAAGACTATCGCCGGTATCGCCACGAAAAAGCGGCAGAGAGTTACTAACCCGGCGGCGCCGCGCGAAGGCATTCTCTTCGACTGGGTTACGGCCAACGCAAAAGCTCCACCGCTGAAGGCGAGATCCCTGAGGGCGATGAGCCAAAACAGAAGAGCGCCATGGGTGGCCACTATGTTGGGGATATGCATCAGAATCACAAAAAGCAGAAACATGCATCCCAGAAGTGTGGCCGCCAACCATGCATAGATCTCGAGGAGGATGCTCAGCACTGCGGCAATAATCGCCGTACCCACCAGATAGACCCAAAATAAATGCCACGGCATCCAGTGCGGAACGATACTCGCAACCAACTTTGTATTGGTGAAATGCTGGGTGGCGAATACTCCCATCGGGAGGGCATAGAACAACCGCCCGAAGGGCACGGTCTTGTCGAGCCCGTGTTTTTGCGGTAGCTCGTCCTTGATAATTTTCGTGAGCCCGATTACCAAGAAAATGGCGCCACTAAAATACGGCCAGAACACGTCCGCCCGGATGGGGAAGACTGCAAGTGCTAACGCAAGACGACCTTGGTGGAACAACTGGAAACTGCAACTCAGCATATTCATTCCAGGATTACCATTACCCGGTGCCCGTGTCGATCCCGTTGCGAGGACTGCCGCGATCCCATGAGTGCCGATACAGATCCGCGAGGGAGACGCAGGGCACTGAGTCCTGCGTCCCCTCCTAATCGTACTAATTGATGTCCTGCTTCGCCTCCAGCTTCTTAACCAGTCCGTCCACATAGGTCTTCTGGTTGTCCGGGGCCCCAGCCAGCGCCAGCTTCATCTCTTTGGCCGCGTCGTCAAATTTGCCCTGCGAGCAGTACATACGCGCCAGGCCGGAATGCACGAACCACATGTCGGGGTGCTTCTGGGCGTTGTCGCGGAAAATGACAAACGCTTCATCGCTGCGCTTCTCGCCCTGCAAGCCGCGCGCATAAATGTGAAGCTGCAACGGAGTCGCCAGGCTGAGGGCTTTCTTCTCCGCCGCCATGGAGTCGTCCTTGCGATTCATCGCCAGCAGCACCTTCGACTTGGTGATCTCGTTGTCATAGCGGTCCTCGTTCTCGACCGACTTGTTGGCATAGATGAGCGCATCGTCTAGATCGACTTTCTCCGTAAGCAGGTAGTTCGCCGCATCGTCCCAGCCCTCCCACGTGTATTGTCCCAGCCCGCGCAGCTGCTTCTTCAGGCTGGCCTCAACCACGCCGTGCACATCCACTCCCACCTTGAATGGCACCGCGACTTTTTCCCACTCCAGTACAACCACCGCCGAATCGGGTTTCACGTCATTGAAGTCGTAGGTGAGCGCTTCGTGCATGTCTGCGGCGTGCGCCTTCGCAGTCACACGCAGCACGTCTTCGGCCTTGTTATAAGTAAACGATCCCCAGGAAGTCGAGTTCTTCGAAAAAATAATCGTCCATTCGTCGGCGGTCGGGATCATATGCAGCCCGTACGTGCCCCGGTCGAGCGCCTGCCCTTCGATGGTCACCGGATCGCTGAACGTGATCGTAGTGTTCTCGTTCGCGCCGGACCGCCATACATCGCCGTAGGGAACCAGTCCGCCCCAGACTTTGCGCCCGGCCACCAGCGGACGGTGACAGTTGATGGTGATGTCGGTGATCCCGATGCGCTGCGAAACCAGTGCATGCTGGCTCTGCCGTGGCAGATCGAGAACGAATGATTGGCCTAGGCCCAAGCCCGAAAGGGCTGCCAGCAGCAGGG
>Ga0074044_10003205_pt1 | contig 14009 bp, 18 predicted proteins | sample BogForMeECP23OM1_FD_94443 | JGI IMG/M metagenome (GOLD analysis project Ga0074044, IMG submission 94443) | Bog forest soil microbial communities from Calvert Island, British Columbia, Canada - Bog Forest MetaG ECP23OM1 | ecosystem: Environmental > Terrestrial > Soil > Wetlands ... | reverse complement strand
GCTCGCGTGCAGCGTCACCGAGCTTGCGCGAGAGCGAAGGAACCGGGCCGTGCGCGGCGCCAAACGCAGGGCGGGGTGAAAACGGAGGAACGCATCATGGCGGAGCGAACGCAACAGGAGCAGTTTGTCGCCGACAAGCTGCGCGAACTATTCACCGAGGACGAGATGTGCTTCATGGCGCAGTTGCTCGCTCTCGAGGCCGACGTGATGGATGATGACGCTCCGTACAGCTCGACGGTCGTGAGCATGCTGCGGAAGTTGCGGCTGGCCGTGCCTGCGGATGAGATGTACGCGCCCGGGCGCGGCGGTCCAGCCGAGGTGGCCGAGTGGTTGGACAAGCAGCCAAGATAGTTGGGGGCAAGTCGATGGCAGACGACGAGCAGTTCTACCGACCGGCGAAAGTCAACGAGCCACGCTTCACCACGGCGGAGCTGTGCGAGCGCCTGGCGCTGACGGCCAAGATCGTCGCGAACTTGAGGACCATCCGCACGGAGAGCGCCGACCTGGACCTGGACAAGCTGGCGAAGCAGACGTTCGACATCCTTCGCAACGTCCGGGAGACCGGCGCGGACGAGGTCGTGCGCGAACTGAAGGCGGAGCGGTGAGCAGGGTGAGCCGAGGACGCCCCCGCAAGTACGCGACGAACGCCGAGCGGCAGAAAGCCTACCGCGAGCGCCACCGCGACGAAAAGGACGTTACGAAACCGGCCTGGTTGCCGCAGTTCTACGCCGAGACCTGGGGCGAGTGGTACATCGAGGTCAGCCGGCGCGGGCGACCGAAGCAATGGTTCGACGACAAGAGCCGGAAGCGTGCCTGGTGGATGCGGAAGGTCGCCGTGCAATACAAGTTCACCGGCTTCTGGGCGGACGAGGCCGCGAGGATCGACCAGGAGCGCCGACGCCGAGCGCTTCTGCGGCGGTCGATGTTGCTGGTGGTGGAACTCAGAGAGCCGCGCGGGATGCGCGAGGCCGCATGAAGAACGAGCACAAAGGAGGCAAGGAGGACGTCATCATAACACTGCAAGAGGCGCGAGAACTCAAGGCGCTGACGGATTCAGTCATCGAGAACATGAACGTCATCAGCGGAGATCGCCCGCCAGACGCGGAACTGCACGACTGCTGACGACGACGGGCGGCGCGATCGTTCGGGAACGGGCAAGGGTTAACGCCGCTTGGCTGGCGACGGCACCGCTTCCGCTAGGACCTGCTTCGCCCGCGCGCGGGCGAGGTTCAGCAGGATGGAAGCCAGGCTCACGTCCAGGTCCGACCAGAGCTTCTGGGCGGCCTGCTGGAACAATGTTATGTCGTCGCTCGACACTCGGACGCTCACCTGTTTATCTCGTTTGGGTCGGTTGGCTGTCGTCATAACCCTATGGTGCCTTATGACTGTCTGGCATTGCAACGGGTTCTTTGAACTCGAAAAATATCTAATGTAGCGTTAAGATTCACATGATAGCATTGAACTAGTAAGTGATCTAATCGGGGCAAAGGAGGAAGCAATGAAGTTCGAGAAGGCGCGTGAGGAGTTTGTTCGGGCACTGACGGGACACCTCGTCGATGGCGACATCGAAGTCAACTACCCGCGAGAGAAGGTGCTGGGTTTCCTGAGTTCGGTCAACGATCCGATGGACCCGCAGGCGCTTGATGTGTTGCGGGACGAACTTCCAGAGGACGAGTACCCGAGTCCAGGCCCAGGTGCTCTGACGTGGGCGCAGGGGGTGAGGTTCCTCCGCGAGGACGCGGAGAAAGGCCTGAGCGTGCTAAGAGAAATGCATCCAGACTTGTTTGGGCTAAGAAAGTCGCCCAGCGCCTTCATTGAGGAACTAGAGACTGAAGCAGCGCGGCACTTTACCTGCGTCCTGGCCGTCGGCTTCGAGAACACAAGCATCATGATCTCGGCGAAACAAGAGGACCGGCTGCAACTGCTGAACCTTTCCATAACGCAAGGCGGCATTCCCATCGGCCTGATCACCGCCGACAAGGAGGCCGAGGGGCCGGAGGGCGGCATCCTGAAAGTGACGACGCGGATCTTCCCGGAGCACCTTGAGAACGGCCCGAACGAGGAGGCAGAGACGTTCATGCTCAAGCTAGTCGCGCAACTGAGAGACGGCTTGGAGAGCGGCGGCTTCATAGCCGCATGACGGCTAAACAAGAAACTTCCTCGCCCGCGCGGGCGGGGACACGACCAACCCGAAAAGGAGAATGTATGCCAGAGATGTCTATATGCAGAGGATGTGACCACGTCGTTTTCACGGAGGAAGATGACTACGTTGTGATCGATGGAACCTTGATGCACGCCGCGTGCTACGAAACCGAACTCGACGAGAAAGAGGGGGAGGCAAAAGCGGCACAGGCGAAGGTTGCGTAAAGAACGATGCCCTGCCTGCGGTTCGCCGCAGGCGGGGTCTTCAAAACCAGATCGACGAGGAGAAGGTGCGTCATGATCAAACTGAGCAAGGAGGACGAGAAGTCCGCCAAGGAACTCGCAGGCCTTTTCTCGACGGATGTCCTGTCCAGGGCGTTGTCCCTTCGCCGCGGGCGTGAAGGGCGCGAGGCCGCCAGAACGCCGATCATGCGCCATTTGCTACGCGACGAGCGCGTGACGCTCAGGATGGACGAGTACATGTTCTCCATGATCGGCAAGGAGAGCCCGGCGCCGTACCACAAATGCGTGCCCGAATGCGGGATGTACACCGAGAAAGAACTGCAAGCCCTGTTTGATCGGGAGTTTGCCCCGCAGTCTGAGCGCATTCGCAAACAGCAGAAGGAGACTCTGCGGAAGGTCGATCCGAAGGGGACGGCATGAGCGAACAGCGGCTCTGGGACAGCTTGCGCGTCCACGGCTTCGAGCTGGTGCGGCAGAGGAAGCACCGCGTCTACAAGAACCCGCTGGGCCAGACCTTCGTCGTGGCGTCGACGCCATCCGACCGGCGATGGTCGGCCAACGCCCTCGCGGACCTGGCGCGGCTTTGTGGGACAACGGAGACGGACTGGCGCCCGCTGCGGGCGCGGCGACAGCACAGCAGGCTGGAGCGCGTCGTCGAGCCGCCTTCCATGGAAGCGTTGCAGCTGCCGCAGCCGCCAGCGGAACTGATCCTTGCGCCTGCGCCTGTTCCCGCGCTCAGTCGGGCCGACCGACAGCGCTTGAAGCGCTGGGAGAAGCACGAGAGCCAGCGCGGCGCGAAGGTCGAACGGCGGCTGGCGAAGCTGCGCGACCTCGCACATCGCGCGCACAACTTGCTGGGAAAGGGCGGCGGCGACCGCGCCCTTCACATCGTCGCGCTGACGATGGAGACGCAAGATCGCGTGCGGCAACTCGGCTTCCGGAACGTGGCGCTGTCGATGGCCGAGGCGACGCTGGGCGACCGACGGAGTGGACTCGCGGTCTATGTCCGCGTCGGCGGCCGGTTCCTGGACATTCTCGCCGGCGTCGTGCGCGAAGGCCCGACTTGGAAGGATGGCGACTACACGGTCGAGGTCTGGGGCGACATCCAACCCGGCGACTTCGAGGAACTCGAAGATGAGCCGCTATACCTCGGCCCGGGCTACGTGGACCCGTCGCAGTTCCGCCTCGAACTGAAAATCCAGGACGGCAAGGTGCTGGAGTTGGCGCTGTTCGAGGCGCTGCTGTCCTATGCCGAGGGAATGCCCGCCCTTGTCGTCCTGAACAAGAGCTTCATCCTGCACGGCGCCGAGACGCTGGATCTGGTGGCTGCCGGCGGAAGCGCAATCGAAGGCAAGCACGCGAAGATCATCCACCTCAAGGGCGACGCGGGCGACAAGGACGAGATTGTGGACGCACTCGACGAGGACGCCTGCGACTGGGACGAGCTGCTGGAGTCTGGTCGCCGGACCTTCATGGACGGCGCGCAGTGCAGCGAGAGCTACGTCGCGTGGCTGAAGCAGGAGATCGCGAAGCGCGTCGGCGACGGGAAGACCGCGGCGGCATGAGATCGCTACACCAGTTGACGAAAAAGGAGCTAATGCAACTCCCCGCGTGACCACGACCGGAAACAGGGCTTCCCCCGGGACCAGCGGGCGTAACGGCCAGTTGACGAATCAGGAGAGTGGAATGAAGCCCGGCGAGAGAGGAGCGACCACGATGACGATCAAGAACCAGTACGACGCCTTTCTGGACGCTGAGAGCGAGGCGGAACGCGAGGCCCTGGTCGAGAAGCTGACCTTGGCCGAGCGCATGGAACTCGTGCGCTTCGCGAGAAGCCAGGAGACAAGCGGATACGACGTGCTCGTGATCGACCCGCCGTGGCCCATGGCGAAGATCAAGCGCGACGTCCGTCCCAACCAGGTCGCCCTCGACTATCCGACCATGAGCATCGCCGAGATCACCGCCGCGGTTGCCGCCTCCCTCGAGTTGCAAGTGCCCGACCAGGACGAGCCGAGCAGCGGATGGGACACCTACGGGAACGAGTTCACCATCACGGACGAGCCGCCGTACACGACGCGCTGGCGCAGCTTGCGCGGTACCGCAAAGGAGAAGCTCGCGGCGTTCGACTCGGAACTGGCGAGGCAACTGGAGCAGCGGAAGATCACGCTGCCAGCGGCCAAGAGCATCCTGTTGCAGCGGGACGTGGACGCCGCAGTCAGGCGGCAGGTCGCCGAACTCGACAAGGCGACGGCGCCGTACCTGGGGTTGGTTCTGAGAGGCGCGGCGGGCAACGTCAGCCTCACACATGTCGTCGGTTGCCTGATGCTGAAGTGCACCTGTGGCGCGCTGCGCGAGCGGTTGTCGTACTTCGCCCACGACAACACGTATCGCGTCGTCTGCCCGAAATGCGGGACGGCGTTCGCCTTCGAGGACCGCAAGCGCAACGGGTTCGTTCTCAGCGACGCCGGCGTCCCCGCCGATCTCGCGGCCTTGTTGACCCATCAGTGCGACGTGCCGATCAGAGAATTGGCGAGAGAAAACCTGCTCGACCACTAGCGCTTGTGGTTTGCGACGAACGGCGCTGCGCGGGCCGCCGAACCCCACTGCTGCGTCACCGCACGTTTACTTTCAGGGAGAAGGTCGACCTGCCCGACCGCTTTCTAAATTAGAACAGGTCCAAAGTTAGAAAACGACAAATGGCACAGCGAGAGTGGGAATCCACGAGCAAGCTCATCGACGCGGCGATCGGGATACTTCGGCGGCAGTGGCCGATGACGATCAGGCAGCTCTTCTACGCGCTGGTCAGCGCGGTCATCATCGAGAACTGCCTGCGCGACTACAAGCGGGTCAGCCGCGCTATGACCATCGCCCGGCACGACGACAGGGTGGACTTCGACTGGATCGTTGATCGCTCGCGCCCGACCTACAACGCCGACACATGGAGCAACTTGGCGCAGGTCGGCAACTACATGGAAAGGACGTTGAAGTCGTATCGCCGCGACCGCTGGCAGGACCAACCCGCGCACTGCTCGCTCATCTGCGAGAAGGACGCGCTCACAGGGAGCCTGGAGCCCGTGCGCGAAGAGTACGGGCTCACGCTGCGGGCGCTGCGCGGCTTCGACAGCACGACCGGAGTGCGCGAGGTTGCTGACGAGTTCGTTGCGGCCGGCCAAGACGGGAAAAGGGTCGTCGCGCTCTATCTGGGCGATTGGGATCCATCCGGCGAGTGCATGGAGCGCGAGTTGCGAGATCGCATCGTCGCGGCCATGTGCAAGGTGCTAGAAATGCCGGAGTACGCCTCGCACCCGCTGCTGGACATTGAGATGCGCCGCGTAGCGATCTTCAAGGACGACATCGCCAAGTTCAATCTTCCGCCGTTGAAAGTAAAGAACACTGACAGTCGCGCAAAGAAGTTCAAGCGTAAGCACGGCAACATGGCTGTCGAACTGGACGCGCTCCCTGCCAACGAACTCCGCGATCGGCTGCGCGGCGTGATCGAGTCACTAATCGACCACAGGGCATGGGATCGCGCCGGCGTTGTCGAGGAGGCGCAGCGTGCCACATGCCAACGTTATGCGGGCCTGCTACGAGAGTTGGGTCAGCGATGAAGAAAACGGCGGCAGCGAAGGAGTCGCGGCCATTGCGACATCGGCCATGCCGTCAGAACGTCCGCCAGTCGCCGCGTTTGCTATGGATGTAGTTTGGTTACTACTTTCTGCAAGGAGAAATGATATGGAGGATTTCAATCAAAAGAAGGATAGAGAGCGGGCTTACAGAGCTATCGAAGAGATTTTGGACAGAGACGGTTCTCCACCAGAAGCCGCGATTATAGTAGCGGTCCTTACAACTGTGCCTATAACTATCGCCTTTCCAAGTTTAGATATTTTGGAAGACGAAGTAGCAAGAGGTGTTATGCCTGAAGGACTGTTACAACAAGTCAAGGAGAGGTTAGCTAATGGACGTAGAGCTCTAATAATGGTCAATGAACAAGGAGCAATCGTGTCAGGCTGGTCATCTGCAAGAACGGGGCGTGGATTCTTCGGCGAAGGTTTGAGCGGGACCGCTGATCTCCCATGACGAACTGGAGCGCCGCAGGTGCGCTCGAGTCCGGCGCATTGTGGGTTTTCGGCCTTGAAAGTCGAGGAGCAGCAGAGAACTCCAGTGAGCCGGGCGACGATACGGCGCGAATGTAAACCCGTCGCGTGAACAAAGGTCGTTCCCGCGCATGTTCTTGACGGCCAGTCGGAAGCGGCGCGTATCAGCGGCCAGTTGACGATTTCGTCTAGTGGAAAGAATCGAAATGCCCGTTTAACATTGGCAGCTCATGACGGCTCGTCAGGACAGCGCTGGCAACACCTGTCAAATGAGGTATTACCCGAAGACCAACACCTGGCCCCATACCAGGTGTTGGCTTTGTTTCATTGCCTTGATCTGACCTTTATCGGCCGGAGTGTACTTGTAGCGCCAATTTGTCGTGCATCACTGTGTGTAGGCTCCGGTAATTTGAGGCGAGGTTGCGCTCCAATCCGTAAACGTCTTGAACCCGCTCGCCGTCTCTTCCAACACGCCAGCGCTTGGCTGGCGCTTAATGTAAGTAGCGATGATCACCGGCTTCGTGATTTCGAGCGTATAGTCGCCATTTGTCCCACCTGATACCTTGAACGACACCTTAGCGTCCTTGCCGATAGCCTTGCCAACTGCGCTTGATAATCCCGCATCCAGCCCTGCATCAGTGCTCTTGTCGACGTGAATGGTAATCTTCATCGAGGTGATAAGGTAGTCAGACACCGCGACAGCGAGCTTGCCCGTAGTAAAAGCTATGCGCATCGGGTCGTCCGCTGGTTTCGCGAGGATGAGCGCCGTAAATTTGTCTCGCTTCAGCACACGCGGGTAGACTTGGCCCAGAGTGGCATCGCATTTGGTATGAGTAGACGAGGAAATCGACCCATTGATATTCAGAATGTTGTAAACAGTTGGAAGTACGGCATTGACCGTGATGCTGCATTTTTGATCTTGGCTGAGACTTACCGTCCCCCCGTTGTCGCCATAGTCGGCGAATCCGCCTAAACTCAGAGCATCCGTACCGCTATCAGGTGGATTGGCGATGCCGACGCAGGACCACATTGCGCACTGTTGATTTGCCTCTGAGGGTTGGGAAGTGCTATCGGGGAGTATGAAGCTCGTTCCGATACCGAAATTATTCGTTGGATACTGGAACCATGTGTAAGCATTATTCGGGAGAGTCCCATACATACCCTTGGATCCCAGAGCAGATTGAATGGCTTGCTTCATGATGTCCGCATATTTTCCATTGCAGCATGCGATCAGCATGACGGTGAGCGGTAGCACGAGGACTAAATAGGTCAGTGCTTTCTTGGCGCGCAGGTGACGTCTAGTGGCGGTCATAGCATTAAAGCTCCTTTGTAGAGATTGAAGAAAGGTTGAACAGTTGAAATGGATTTCGCTGTCCCATCGGCGAACGTTATGTTTACCGATAAGCCAGTAACGTTTACTTGCTCCCAGCGTTTATCTGTGTTGTCGAACACATAGCTTGTCGCTCCAACCCTTTGGAGACCGCTGACTTGATGGTCGCCAGTACCAAACTGACTCGTGACGGATGAGCCGTCTGGGTAGCCAAAAGTGAGAGTTCCCGTAAAATTCGCAACTCCAACGGCCTTGTTGCTGGAATCAATTAAAACGCTGCTCTTTCCGGTACCCAGCCAGTCTAGATTTGGCACCCCTGGGGCCACGGAGATCATCGGGATACCTGTGGCTAGCTGCACTGCATGGACAAATCGATCTCGCATTCGGACGGAGGCTGATGCAGCATCCGTTGAGAACCACAGCGCCCGTGCCAGAAACAGCATCGTTGCCACAGAAGGCGTTCCGAAACTAGTTCCGTTGTCTGAGGGCCTTATGCACGAGGTTCCGTCGCCCCATCCGTTACCGTACCCGAGGCACGACAATCCATCGCCTTTCGTTGATGTCATGCCAAACTGCGTTCCGTCTCTTTTCAAGCCGCCAATCACCATCAGAGGAAAGTCGTGCCTGCCCTGATAAAAACTTCTGAGCGGTTCTAGTGGAAATGTCTCAATATCGAAGGGTTGATCGAGTGCCGCTGTGAGGAGGATCGGACGACTTGTTGCCATGAAGATGGGGGGTGGTGGAAGAAGTGAGAACTGCGATGTTTCTCCCCAGAATTCTGAAGTCACCACCGAGGCTGCTTTGTCGTGCAGGATATGCGAGTAAACAGCCTGGACATAGATGATTGGCGTCTCGAATGGTTTAACTGTGCTGAGATCTCGTTGTTGCAGCTTTGCGAGGAACGCAAGCAAACCGGGTTGGACCGTGCTGTCCTGCAGGGATATGTATTCATCGATGTAGCTCTTCAGCTGTGCCTGGTGCCGAAAAAAATCCAGCTCTATCGGTATTACGTTGGATGAAAACAGATTCCCCATGCCTCTTTCAGTTAGGACTTGCTGAATGACGTCCAATACCTTTTTCCCGTGGGGGCAAGACCCAGCGGTTGCTGGATCGAAGAAATCCAAGACGTACAATTTATCCGAAGTAGTGAAGGCTGGATTTGGTGTTGGGGCGTGTGAGAGGGCGTGTAGCTTGGGCTCACTTGGGCAAGAGCCGCTGAGGCCTGCCAGAATCAAATTTGTGGTCTCGAACGTTGGGCCCGCGTAAACGGCTTTTTTCTCCTCAGTCGCAACGAAGAAGGAAGTAGCTGGCCCAACCCGATTGGCCGTGCGTGGGCTAACTACCATCCAACCGCCAACGTGCTGGAGAACATCCGGGGTAGCAGGCCCAACTATTTGCCCAGCGGCGTTGGCAACTCCAACGGTGGTTGCATTTTGGTCAATTACTTGGAAAAGACTCTTATCGGACTCGGCCGTAGGGACCACGGGCAGTGTTGGGACCACGAGGGTTTCGCCAGCATGGAGTGGAACGTTACCCGCACGATGATTGCGCTCGGCAATTGCGTTAGCAACAAATTGTGTAAATCCCGGGTCCTTAGACCCATAAAGTCTCTGAACCCATTCGGTCAGCCACTCCTTCCGATCTGGGGTCGCCGGTTGCCACGCTGTCGATCCTAAAGAGGTGGCCTGAATCGAAGTAGCATTTAATTGATTTGGGTTTACGATTAGGATCGCGTCTTCAGGCCGCGTGGTAACGAAATTTGCATCGGCGGCTGGAGATCCAGGTAGCTGAATCACTAATTCGTGGATTGTCGTATCGGCGACTGCTGCCAAAAGATTTCTCGCATTAGGGTTGTGTGCTTGACGGGCCGCATATATAGCCCTAATTCCTTCATACTGCTGAGCCTCATCCAAACGTCTAAACGCTCCGAGTTCGCCTTCATGGATGGCCACCCATTCAAAGTTCTCACGCAAATTGAATTGGACTGGGACGCCCTTGACGGCCTGCAAAACGGTATCCTGCAACTCCGAGTCCGTGGCCGAATTAATCAAGGCTGTCGCCGAGGGATTGTGTCTCTGCGTCGCCAGAAAACATCCGCGAAGCTCACTAATCGAGCGTTGCAGTTCTCCGGGAGGGTGACCAGGTGCGCCGGGCACAAACACTCTGCAACCTTCGTGAAAGATGCACCAGGCCACGTGCTGGGCAAGTTCTGTCTGCTGATAGGTATCAGCGCATCGAGAGATGTCAGACATTATCGAGAGGACGATGCAACCCATCAATGCGACATGGCGCAACACACGTCCGAATAGTCCTCGCTTAGATGACCACATCTACGCGCCTCCCGGAAACTTCGGAAAACATCTGAAATCTAACTTCAGCCCTGTCTCGTGAAACGAAGGTTCTCTTGAGCAATAGCTAGACCCGGAACAAAGCCCCTGCGTCGACCCCGACGCATGATTGCCGCACTCTCGGTACGCCGCGGACATAACTCCGCGCGTGACATAAGTGCGAACACAATATGACCCTTGGGAAGACGGCGACTAAGAAGCCCCCTCGGATGAGCAGCGACAAGAGTCGCTTCATCCTTCACGTCGCCGAATGGCCATAAAGGTAGGGCCAAAAAGTATAAATGTCAAGCACGGGCTTGGTGCACGGGCTTGGCGCGGAGAAAAACTGGCAGCGGGCCAAACTGGCCCACTACTGGCTTCGGCAAGGTCGGGTAAGGCGGACGCTGCGAAAGTGCGACCCGCTTGGCCTTCATCCTTCGTGAGTCCGCCGCCGCGCGAAGCTGCTTAAAGCGAAGGCGACAGTTTGTAGAAAGGTCCGGCCCGCTTGATGGCGCGGGCATTGCGCGGAAAACGGCGACGCGGGCGCGGGTCGTTTGTAAACCGGCGTTGATTCGACTAGGCCGCCGGCAGTTGCTACTTTTGGTTCAACGGCGAACATTGTCGCGCCAACCGGTGCGGCCGGGCGCAGCATTGCTCTCATGGCGACCGAGCTTGCTCCGGTTGGAGCCCGCGACGTTGTGAGGTGCGACCTCTGTCTGCTCGTCCAGTTTCCCTCGACGAACCGGACGTGCCGGAGATGCAAAGCGTCCCTCGACGAGATCATCCAGCCGCCCGCGCCGGATCCGACGCCCGCCCCGGCGCCAGCATTCGTAAGCGTAAGCGTGCGGTTGGCGATCACGCTCAAGACCCTGCGGCTCGAACGAGGCCTTTCCCAGCGGCAACTCGCCGCGCGCATGAGCACGCCCCGCACCTACATCTCGAAGTGCGAGCAGGGAAAATGCTGCCCGTCGTTTCCGAGCATCGAGAAGATGGCTGCGGCCCTGTTGGTCCCGATGGCGGACCTGCTCGACGCCAACCTCACCTCCGGGCGCGAAGCCGAGGTCCGCGAGTTGACCTCGGACCCGTTCATCTCCGAGATGCTGCCCTTCGTCGTGCGACTCAACGCGATGCAGATGGCGAGCATCCTGGGCCAGTGTGCGGACATCACGCGGAGGCGCAGCCTCTCGCGCTTGCGAGCTGCGGCGTACAGCGGCTCCACAATGGCCCCAGGCAGCGTCCTGGTCTCGCAGGGCCGAAGATCGTCGGCGCCGTGGACTCAAGCAGGGGAGTAGACCGACGAAAAAGTCCGCTGCGCGGACTTCAGTTGAGCAGCTCCGGCCGAGGCAACGTCAACCGGTAGATAATCCACGCCATCTCCGGGTCCATCCTGCTCATCTTTGCCGTGATCAAGCCTTGCTCCCTGCACAGCAAAAGTGCCTCGGCAGCGTCGGCCGCCATCCAGTCCGGCACGAACAGAGTTCGACCGCAACCGATGCAGTCCCATCCGCCGCGCACAGGTTGGGCCTCGCCGTCTAGGATGGCCGATGTCGCGGCCCAACCACTCTCGATCATCATGCTGCCTCCGTTGGCGGGTTTTCGGCGCGGTCGCCGCCGCCGACCTTTTTCTCAACCTTTGCTGCACCCGCGGGCACACCCCTTCCGCCTTTGCTGTAGAGGGGGATGGCGCTTCCCTGGAGCACGCTTCCGTTCTGCTATGCGTTCTTTGGAGAGTAAGTACCAGTTGAGCCAGCAGTGAGCGTGGACGACAGAGGGGTCATGCTGGCATTTACCCTTTCGGCACCAGCCCGTCGCGTCCGTCCCTGAGCTTTGCTCTCCCATCCCCGACCATGTTGCGGGGTAACGTCGATCAGCGGCCCGTTTTTTTCCGGTGGCAAGCAGTGCCGCAGAAGCAACCGTCGCCAGGCGAACCTGGCGAAGCAGAAGGCAGTGGTCGCGGCTGGATGAGTCAGGTCGGGATGTCCGAGAGATTTCATGGCCGCGTCGGTTGACGGCGGCTGCGAAGGCGGATACATTTACTAGCGATGCCTGCGCGTGCCGCGTCAGGTTAAGTTGTCGAAAGAAGACCCGTTCGTCGCGGGTCTTTTTTCGTTGGTGCGCTTTCGGGATGGCAACGCGGGATGGATTGAACCGACGCCCGCGATTGCCGCTCCCGGCGATCTCTATGCGGCCCGCTCGCCGCCCACGATCTTCGCGATCCTCGCGCCGTGCGCCACCATGGCCTGCATCAGAACCTTGCGGCACAACTCCAGCCGGTCGGGCGTCAGGGTGCCGCACTCCGTTTCGTACTCGCAGAGCGTGGAGCGAGGGATGCGCGTGCGCCTGGAAAGGTCGGTGAACGACCAGAGCAGAAGGGTGCGAAGTTCCCGCATCTCGGCCGGCGTGAGAACGGCGGCGCCGTCGTCAACTAGCATGGTTGAATCTCCTCTCCATCGAATGATGGTCGGAGGCCCATCTCAGGACGAACACGCAGGGATAAGGCGGAAAGGCTCAGGAGGAGCCTCCGTGTTTGCTACATGGTCACGCCTACTGAAGGGGTGCTTCCTGGGAGTTGGCGGTAAAGTGCTGCTCCCTACGACGCCCGCAACTGTAACGAACTGAGGTTCGTCTTTGCAAGGTCGTTTTGCCGCCGTGTGTACCAAGTTCGTAAACGAACCTGCGGAAAAGCTGTGGAAGACCACCTTCCCGCTGAAGACGATTGTCTCTTTTGTAATCTGGCGCTGCTGGCGTGGACGCGGGCCTGACAGCGGCGACTATCGAAGCCTTTCGAAAGGGCGCGAGGCAGCGATGTTACTCATTCGCCAATGCTTTAGGCGGGCTCTCCGGGCAGGTCGGCGCGGTTCCGCAACTCATCCTCATAGGCTTTTTCAGTCGGGTACTCGCCGATGGTGACGACAATCTTCGTGTACCTGCGGTCTTTCTCCGGCCCGAGCGCCTGCTCTTCCAACTGCGCCGCCGTCTTACTCAGCAGCGCCGCGGTTTCCAGGCTCATGTTCAACGGCAATCCCGCAGCCAACCGGGTCTGCCACTCTCGTATCGCGTGCGCGGACAAACCTTCCAACGCATGAGCGATCGCGAGCCTGCGCTTCCGGCCAGACACACGCTGTCGCGCAATCTCGGCCCTGTCCTGGTCATCAATGTAACAATCGTAATCGGCGCTGCGTTGCGCCCAGTTGTGGCGGACGGACCATCTGCCAACGTTCGCAACCGAGCATGGAGGTTTCAACTCCTGCGCGACAGTTTTCAACTTCCGGTCGGTGGAATCCCTGAAGATGCAGAACGCATCGAAGGCGCGTTTGGATTCGCTGGGTCTGCGGTTCCAGTAGTGCTGGGGTGCGGCGAGTTCGATGGCTTCGTCTGCCATGATGGGATGTTAATGCCGGACGGCGGTTTTGCACAGGTTTCAGTTGGGTTTGGTCGGCGGCGGGGACGGGTCGCCGTCAGCCTCGTGCGACATCTTTGCGCCGATCTCCCGCAGTTGCTCAATCTCGGCCGGCGACATGTTCAACGCTTCGCCATTTGCGATCCGCGCTTCCCACTCCGCCAAGGCCGCGCTGACGACGGCGAGCGTGCGGCGCCCGAGCGAGGCGTGGCGCTGCCGCATTTCGCGGATCGCTGCCGGCGAGTCGAACCTGATGATGTCGTCGTCCCTGTGCATTTGTCGTTGAGGGCCGGAGGCGACGGCTGGTTTTCCGCCGACCCGGTAAGTCGCAGGCGCAGCGCCCTTCCTTCCTGAATGGTACGCCCCACGGGCAAGCGTAAAGTTGGCCGGAGTGGTTCTGCGGTCACGCGGAGGCGGGGTCCGCGTGGCGGTCAGATTCTTTTTGCGCCGCCGGATGCCCCTTGAGCTTCGAT
>Ga0074044_10003204_pt1 | contig 14011 bp, 7 predicted proteins | sample BogForMeECP23OM1_FD_94443 | JGI IMG/M metagenome (GOLD analysis project Ga0074044, IMG submission 94443) | Bog forest soil microbial communities from Calvert Island, British Columbia, Canada - Bog Forest MetaG ECP23OM1 | ecosystem: Environmental > Terrestrial > Soil > Wetlands ... | reverse complement strand
TTGCTGGCCGCCGTCGTACTTCTCATATCTGCCGTCGGCGGCTGGCTGGCCGGATTGCTGGCTGATCGTTTCGGACGCGCCCGCATACTGCAAATCACGATTGTGTGGTTCGCCCTTTTCACATTTCTCAGTGGATTTACGCATTCATTTTGGCAACTGCTGCTGACCCGTGGCCTGCAGGGCCTGGGTTTTGGCGGGGAGTGGGCGGTGGGCTCGGTGCTTATGGGCGAAACCGTCCGCGCCCAGCATCGGGGCAAGGCGGTGGGCACGGTGCAGGGAGGATGGGCCATTGGTTGGGGCCTCGCCGCCATTTTCTATACTGTTTTCTTCTCCGTACTGCCGGCGGCCATAGCCTGGCGAGCCATGTTCTGGATCGGCATTTTGCCGGCACTGCTGGTCTTCTACATCCGGCGCTATGTGCCCGAACCGGCACTCTACAGCCAGACACGACAGAAGTTGGCGAGTTTGGGGGAGCGAAGCCATTTCCTCGAAATCTTCGCTCCGGCACTTCTGCGAATCACCGTATTGACTTCACTTATGGCGACCGGCGCGCAGGGCGGCTATTACGCAATCACTACTTGGCTGCCAACCTACTTGAAAACCGCGCGTGGACTCTCAGTGCTGAACACCGGCGGTTATCTTATCGTGGTAATCGCCGGTTCCTTCGTCGGCTACATGGTTAGCGCATACCTCACCGATCGGCTCGGGCGCAAATGGACACTGATAGTTTTTGCTGCATCTTCGTTTGTCACGATCACTGTCTATACCTACGTGCCCATCAGCAACGGGGTGATGCTGCTGCTCGGATTCCCGCTGGGCTTTTTCGCTTCCGGTTCCTTCAGCCCGATGGGATCCTTTCTGACCGAGCTATTTCCCACACGGGTTCGCGGTTCTGCCCAGGGCTTTGCTTACAATTTCGGCCGGGGAGTCGGGGCGCTTTTCCCCACATTGGTCGGATATCTCAGCGCGCGCCTTTCTCTCGGACACGCAATCGCCTGTTTCGCGGTGTCCGCCTACCTGGTCATGATCGGTGCAGTTTGCTTACTGCCCGAGACAAGGGGGAAAGAATTAAGCGTCGCTGACTAATTCGAAATGCGTTCGACAATCGAAAATATCAGCAATGAGAATTCAACGTTCAACACGAGCCGTGATTGTGAGCTAGCTCTCCAGGCAGAAGGGGGGCGCACTCTCTAATTGACGAAAACATCCAAAGTAGTCGCCTCCGTCGCGATCCGTTTCGGCCAGCAAAAGTCTCATTCGTTCTTTCAGGATTTCAAGCTTGGAGGGATCTTTTTCCTCTGCCACTTTCTTGCACAGCGCGCGGAATGTCTCGATGTCAAGCACTGAGAAAGCTCTCGCCCAATTTACACACGGAGCACCCTGGTGCGATGTTCAAAAGTGGACAGGTCGGCATCCCGAGTTCGGTATCCAACTGTGATGGGAAGCGCATAACCGAGGCAACGTCTGCCTTACGGCCGGTGTTGTATAATCGCACGAAGCAGAGCCTGCCGGTGACGGCTACATGCAATTGTTCACACTGAAACCTCGTGTGGTCGGTGAGCGCGAATGGCGTGGAGTGCTGATTGTCATTGCCATTTGCTCATTGACGCTTAGTGTCGCCACCCGTTTTTGGGCTCCTTCAACTTCTCAATCCCACATCGTAAAGTCGATTGACCAGCGATCTGTCGATCCCAAACGCCAGCATCTTAATAAAGACGCTACTCGCTGGGTGGCGCCGCTGATCGATTTCAGCATCCTCGCGCCCGCCGCAATCGAAACCCGGCTGGCTCCAACAGGGCCTGTTCTTCCGAAGTACATTTTCAGTGAAAGCCTGTACAACAGGCCTCCTCCATCATCTGTATTCTTCCTTTAATTTTTCCCTCTAATACTGTAGTGGCTTCGTTTCGGTTGTGCCGTGATGGGCAGTCTTTTGCTGCGCTGATCGCATTATTAGCGACGCGGTTGACCCCGCCCGAAGAGGGTCAATGGACAGTTCGTGGAGAGGATTCGCATGGCGCTTGAGCCTATACCCGTCGAGGAGCTCGATGCTCTCCGCCGTTTAGATACCTGTACGATCTCGGATGCGATCGAGACCTTTGAGGTCAGGCTGCGGAACGCCGGTTTCGCCGACGCCCGCATACGCTGTATGTTTGAAGACTTTCCCCCCATGGTCGGATACGCCGCTACCGCCCAGCTGCGCAGCGGCGAGCCCCCAATCGCAGGGCGAATTTATGTAGATCGTACCGATTGGTGGAACTCCATTCTCGAAGTGCCGCCGCCGCGCGTTGTGGTTTTGGAGGATTTGGACAAGCCTCCTGGAGTAGGTGCTTTTCTCGGAGATATGCACGCCGCGATCCTGAGGGCGCTGGGTTGCATCGGGTACGTGACCGATGGCGCGGTGAGGCAACTGCCGCAGATAAAGGATTTGGGAATGCAATTGTTTGCCGGCAATGTGGCGGTGTCGCATGCTTATGCCCATATCTTCGATTTTGGCTCGACAGTTAAAGTGGGTGGATTGGAAGTTCGCCCGGGCGACCTCTTGCATGGGGATCGGCATGGGCTATTGACTGTTCCCAAAGAAATTGCTTCAGAGATTCCGGCGGCTGCGGCCAGCTTGGAGCAGGCCGAGAAGCGGGTCATTGATTTTTGCCGCTCGCAGGAATTTTCAGTGGACAAGTTACGCCACGTACTCAAGGGATTGACGTAGCCGGAGATTGCTGGCCGCAATGCCAGAGAGGGCGGGTGTTTACACACTGATGAATCAACATGGCCACGTTCGCCGGAGAAGTCGCTTCAGCGCAAGTTTATCCAACGTCGAGTTAATGGAGAACGGGCGTCTCGCCCGTCCAGCCGGGCGGGATGCCCGGCCCTCTTTCGCTTACCTAACAATCGCGCTAACCGCCATGCTAGCGTTCGGACTGTCGTCGTGCAGCGGCGGACGCAATGAAAAAGTTGAGGCCAGTGCTCAAGCGATCACAGTCGGCGTGACCCACGTGGTGAAAAAAACCCTGAGCCGGCAAATTACTCTGTCGTCGGAGTTGGTGCCTTTTCAGGAGATCGACGTGTATGCCAAGGAATCGGGATACGTGCAGAAATTGGACGTCGACTATGGAAGTCACGTGAAGACGGGACAGGTGATGGCTACGCTGGAGATTCCGGAACTAGAGGCGCAGTTGCAGGAAGATCAGGCTGAGATCAAGAACGCAATGAACCAGGTCAGCCGCGCAGATAACGAACTGAAACGCTACGATGCACAGTATCAAGCCCTGCACTTACAGTACACGCGATTGAACCAGGTATTCCAGACTCAACCTGGCATCGTGGCGCAGCAGGAAGTGGACGATGCGCAGGGCAAGGATCTGGCTGCGGCCTCGCAAGTGGACGCTGGGAAAGCAGCGTTGGATGCGGCCGAGAGCCAGTTGGTAGCCGCCAAAGCGAAACTGGCTCACGATCAGACACTCTACGACTATTCCAAAATCACGGCGCCCTTCTCCGGAGTAGTGACGGAACGCTACGCGAACCTGGGCACTCTGGTGCAGGCGGGAACGAATTCGAGCACGCAGGCGATGCCGATTGTCCGGCTGTCCCAGGACGATCTGTTTCGCCTGGTCATTCCCATTCCAGAATCGTACGTCCGTTACATTCGTATCGGAGATCCGGTGAATGTTCACGTGCCTTCTCTGAACCGGACGTTCCCGGGCAAAGTGGCCCGCTTCTCGGTGGATGTGAGGGCGGACACTCGCACCATGCACACCGAAGTAGATGTTCCGAATCCGCAGCGTGTGTTAATGCCTGGGCTTTACGCCGAAGCGGAAGTGGCACTCGATGAAAAAGAAAATGTCCCGACCGTGCCTTTGCAGGCTTTAACCCACGAAGGCAACAAAACCTCTGTTTTTGTGGTGAGTCCTAAGGACGAAATCGAGGACCGAGCGGTGCAGGTGGGATTGCAGACCACCACTGATGCGGAAATCATTTCCGGACTGAGCGAAGGAGAACAAGTCGTGGTCAGCGACCGCAGCGGCCTGAAACCCGGACAAAAGGTTCACCCGCAAGCCATGGCGGTAATGCAGTACCAGGAGCAGAACGCACAGTAGCAGCGTAATTGGATAACGTATGCCCCGATTTTCAATTCGCAATCCGTACTTCATCATCGTGATCTGCCTGGTGCTCGTGGTCATTGGCGTGACCAGTATCGCGCGCATGCCGGTGGATTTATTTCCGCCCATCAACCTGCCGGAAGTCGTGGTGGCTACTTTTTATTCCGGCATGCCACCGGAGGACATCGAGACCGATATCACGGATCCCCTGGAACGGTTCTTTACGCTCGCTGCCGGTGTCGATCACATGGAGTCTCGATCGCTGCTGGGCGTAAGCATTATTCGGGTGTATTTCCAGCCGGGGACGAGCCCGGATGCCGATGTGACCGAGCTGTCCAACTTAGCTCTCGCAGACTTGAAGCGGCTGCCACCGGGAACCCTGCCTCCGGTGGTACTGAAATTCGACGCTTCCAGCTTGCCGGTGGCGTTGGTGACCGTCAAGGGGGAAGGCCTCAACGAAACTCAGCTTCACGACTATGCGCAGTTTCAGATCCGCAATCAGATCGCGGTTGTGCCCGGCGCGGAGATTCCCGGCGTGTTCGGCGGCACCTACCGTCAGATCATGGTGTATGTCGACCCGTTAAAGTTGCTGTCTCGTCAATTGAGTCCGATGGATGTGGTGGGAGCGGTCAACGACTCGAACCTTATCCTTCCGGCCGGCGACGTAAAGATGGGCCCTTACGATTATTTCGTTTATTCCAACAGCCTGGTCGACAACATGGACCAGTTGGGCAAGCTTCCGCTAAAAATTAAGGGTCACTCATGGGTTACGGTGAATGATGTCGGTAAAGCAGAAGACGCTCACCAGATTCAAACCAACATCGTCCGTATTGATGGCCAGAAATCCGTGTATATCCCGGTGATGAAGCAGGGTGGCGACACTAACACTATTGCGGTCGTGGACGGCCTGCGCGCGCTTACCAAACATCTGTACGACATTCCCCATCAGATGATTACCAGCATTGTGTTCGACCAGTCGGTGTACGTGAAAGAAGCAATCCGCACTGTGCTGCATGAGGGATTTCTGGGATTGATTCTTACCAGTCTAATGATCCTGATTTTTCTGGGAAGCTTTCGGGCCACGTCGGCCGTGCTCCTTTCCATTCCGTTATCCGCATTGGCCGCGTTTGTCGTGCTGGCTTTGATGGGAGCCACGGTAAACACCATGATCCTGGGTGGAATGGCGCTGGCTTTTTCGCGCGTGATCGATAACTCCGTTATCTCCTTGGAGAATATCTACCGCCATCTGGAAATGGGGGCCGTGCCCATGGTGGCGGCCGAAGTTGGGGGCGCGGAAGTGAACCTGGCGGTGCTCGCAGCCACCCTGGTGGATGTGGTCGATTTCTTTCCGGTGATTTTTCTCTACGGCGTGTCTAAGTTTCTCTTCTCAGCCTTAGCTTTGGCGTTCTGCCTCTCGCTGCTGGCGTCATTTGTGGTGGCGATGACGGTGATTCCTTTGTTCTGTTCCCGGTTTCTGAAATCTGTGCCTCACGCCGCCGAGCATGAACATAAAGGATACGAGATTGAGCCGGAAAAAGCGGTGAGCCAATCATGGATGGACCGGTTCAACGCGCGCTTCAACCGTATGTTCAACAAGATCTTGGATTATTACGAGCACTGGGTGAGGCGGGCGCTGGTGCGCCCCGGCTTGACCGTGCTCGCTCTAAGCGGGGTGTTCCTGGTTAGCCTGGCGATTTATCCACTGCTCGGGTTGGCGTTATTTCCAAAGACGGATGCCGGGCAGTTCACGATTAACCTGAAGGTACCGACCGGTACTCGCATCGAAGTGACGGATCAATACATCGCCAAGGTGGAAGACTTGATCCGCCACACCGTGGAACCGAAAGACCTGAAGTTGATCGTATCCAATATTGGCGTGGTTCCGGATTTCTCAGCTCTGTACACCACCAACGCCGGTGCCTATACCGCAACCGTCCAGGTACAGTTAAACGAGCCTCACCGGCTGAGCAGCTTCGATTACATGGACCAGGTTCAGAGCCGGATGACAAAACAGTTTCCGGACATTCGGGCATTCTTTTCCAGTGGCTCGATGGTGGACGCGATTCTAAACGCCGGCATGCCCGCGCCGATTGACGTGCAGGTCAGCAGCCCCGACTTGACGCAGATTTACGGGATCGCACAAAACCTAGCCACTCAAATTCGGCAGGTGCATGGGGTGGGCCAAGTTTACATTCCGCAAGACATGAATTACCCCACCTTACGCCTCGATGTTGATCGGGTGCATGCGGGTGAGTTGGGTCTCACACAGAAAGATGTAGTGGATAACGTAATCACCGCGCTCAATTCCAACTACATGATTGCTCCCAATTACTGGGTTGATCGCAAGAGCGGCAATGACTATTACCTGACCGTGCAGTTCTTCGAACATGGGCAATCCGCGATTCATGACATGGCTGATTTCGGCCAGATTCCCTTGCGAGATCCTTCCGACGGTGGAGGAATGAGCTGTGGCCCGACCGGCCCGGCCCGGCCCGGGGGCCCCGCGCCCTCATGGGCCTGCGGTGGTCGGGGTCGGCCGATTACAGTGCTCAACAATGTGGTGAGCGTGAAACAGGTTCAGACTCCCACCGAGGTCGATCACTATCAGATTCAGCGAGCCATGGATGTCTACGTGACTCCCACCGGAGAAGACCTCGGCCGCGTCACTAGCTCGATTCGCGACATTCTGGCGAAGACCAGCATTCCCGGCAATGTGCGAGTGAATCTGCGGGGAATGGTGCAAGGGATGGAAGCATCGTTTAAGAGCTTTGCGCTTGGCTTTCTGATTTCCTTCTTGTTGCTGTTTCTGATTCTGACCGCGCAATTTAAATCTTTCATCGATCCCTTCCTGATCATGCTGGCAATCCCCATGGGATTTGTCGGCGTGCTCGTAATTCTCCCGCTCACCCACAGCACGCTGAATGTCATGTCGCTGATGGGAGTGCTGATGCTGGTGGGCATCGCGGACTCCAACAGCATTCTGATTGTTGACTTCGCTCACAATCTGGAGCGGCAAGGCTTGGCGCCGGCCGACGCGGTCATTACCGCGTGCCGGGTGCGTCTGCGGCCAATTTTGATGACTTCACTGGCGACCATTATCGGCATGCTTCCCATGGCACTGAAATTGGGAACTGGTGCCGAGCAGTACACGCCCATGGCCCGCGCCATCATAGGAGGACTCACGTCGTCGGTTCTCTTGACCATCTTTATCGTGCCCGCCGCGTACTTGCTGGTGTATGGCAGACGCAAGGGGCAGGTGGCAGAGGCCGTGCCCGGCGAGCCGGCAAAGTGATCTGGAATGCTGGTTAAAAAACACAAGCTTTGCATCGCGATTGTGGTTTTTCTACGACCGTGAAGTCCGCGACGTATGAATCCACGTCTTGGGAGGATGAGCATTATGAGGCGGAGGAACTCTCGATCCCTAATCTCTGGAAGGCTCGTCCGATGAAGCCAAAACAATCTGCAATTTTAGTAATCCTGCTGGCTCTCGTAGAGTTACTGGCCCCGCTGTGTTTACGTGCGCAGGCCTCGGTCGGGGGCTCGCGTGCTGAAGATCTTCCACCTGCTCCTAACCCGCAATCAAACGCAAGCATGCGCGGGATGCCAACTTCGGGAACAAGTTTGACCCTCTCCGCCAGCTTCCCTCTCCACAGCGCAACGCAATCATCCGCTCCTGCCAGTCAGCCCGCGGTGCCGCCCGGCCCAACTCCGGCAGGGGTAATGCGTCTGACCCGCACTGAGGCGGAACAGTTAGCAATCAAAAATAATCCTCGCATCAGCGTTGGGCGTCTGCTCGCCCTGGCCCAGCACCAGGTTTATCGCGAGACCAGGGCGGGAGAGTTGCCTACTTTTAACGGTGCTATCACCGCCGTCGATACAAACGAAGGAAGCCGCATCGGTGCGGGTGCGCTTAATGCGCCGCGTTTGCTGGATCATGCCGGCGCCGGCGTTATTTTCTCTCAACTCATCACCGATTTTGGGCGTACCACTAACCTCGTTTCCTCCTCAAAGCTTCGCGAGAAGGCTCAAAACGCCAATGCGCTGGCGACCACGGAAGACACAGTTCTGGCTACTGATCAAGCTTTTTATAGCGCACTTCAAGCACAGGAATTACTGAAAGTGGCTGAGCAAACCGTCACCACCCGACAACAGGTTGAAAGACAAGTCAACGAACTCGCGAAGAACAAGTTGCGATCGAGTCTGGATTTATCGTTTGCCCAGGTCAACCTGTCTCAAGCCAAACTGCTGGAACTCGATGCGCAGAACAATGTTGAGTCGACTGTCGCTGCGCTGACTGCGGTTCTTGGTTTTGACAAGCAGATCCGCTACGAATTGGTCGACGAGAATACGCAATTGCCGGCTCCTCCCCCAGACGTAGATGTGCTCACTGATCTCGCCCTGAAGCAACGCCCGGACCTGCTGGCGCTAACCTATAACCAAATGGCAGCCGAAAAATTCCGCCGCGCTCAACGCGACTTGTTTCTGCCTTCCATCAACGCACTTGGCGTCGTGGGCGCGACTCCCGTACGTCCGGACTGTGTCGACGGTGGCTGCTCTCCCAACTATTTCACTTCCAGTTGGTTCGGAGCCATTGGGGTCAATATGAATGTTCCGATCTTCAATGGATTCTTGTTCAGCGCACAGGCTTCGGAAGCAAATTTCAATGCCAAAGCGGCTGCGGAAAATGCCCGTGACTTGCGGGACGTGGTTGTACGTGACGTTCGCACTGCCTGGTTGTCCGCGAACACGGCATTTCGACGCGTCGGTGTCGCTGCCGAACTCGCCAAAGAAGCCGACCTGAGCCTCAGTCTCGCCCAGAGTCGTTATCAATTGGGATTGGGCTCGATCGTCGAACTGAGCCAGGGACAACTGCAGCAGGCTGATGCCGCCATCGGCTATGTCAATGCACAGTACCAGTACCGGCTTGCTCTCTCCACACTGAATTTTGAGGTCGGAGCCCAGCCCTGATATGCCATACGCAGCTTTAGCAAACGGGGGCCGAAAACAGGCTGGCTATGACTACTGCTTGAGCTTGACGGTTTAAATACGAAACCGCCGGAACTTTGACAGTGATGTATTCGTTCATTCGACAAGCATTCGTCGCGTACAAGAGGAAGCAAAACGCATCATCCAGTCACAGACGGCGTAGGCGAAAGCTACCACTCAGTACACGGGAATGGCTGGTCCTCACCTTCGCCATTGCCATGTTGGTTGGAACCATATTCATACTCGCGCTGTATTACCAGCCAGGACGTTGACTGGAACATTATGCCAGGGCAGCCCTCGTCGTAGAAACGTAGCTAGCTACGTTTCGACAGATCGAACTCCCAGTGAGGGCACGGCTCAGTGCCCGTAGCCGCCACCCTCCAGCGAAACTTTTCCGCGGAACATGCGGTAGACAACGACAAAATAAACCAGGGCCAGGCACATTCCAAACGCCCACCAGACCAGCCCCACATGAAGGGTGTGCGGTCCGGAGAGCGCCTTCGCGATTGTGATGTCATATTGTGATCCAGTCGTGGACGGCAGCAGACGGGGATAAAGTCCGAGCGCCGCTCCCACCAGCATCACGGTGAGATACGCGCACGAGCAGGCGAACGCCTTGTGGTCGGCCCCTTTGCGGGAGAATTGAATCATGCCGAGCAGAGCGAGCACAACCACAGCCGGAATCAAGAAAGCAATCGGATACGCCTTGTAGTTTGCCAGACTGTCGGCACGTGCAATCATTGTGGCTGGCAGGCTCACAAGAGTCACAACAAAAAGCAGAACCCAGAGGCGGCGGGCCAGATTGCGAGAGCGTTCCTGCAGTTGAGCCTCGGTTTTGACCGCCAGATACAATGCTCCGTGCTCCGCCAGAGCTATTAAGGCTACCACTCCGCCAATGACCGTATACCAGTCCAGAATTCCGGGCTGCGATCCGATTTGCCAATTGGTCCAAAGCGGCAGGAAGAAGTAGCCATCTTCGTGCAAGGGAACGCCGCGGATGACGTTTGCCAGCGCCGCCCCATAAAAAATCGCCAGCACCGCGCTGGAGAAAAAAAACATACCATCGAAAAACGATTTCCAGACTCCGATGTTGATCTGCATCCGTAGCTCAATACTGGCGCCGCGCATAATCAGCAACCACAGGACAATCATGAGCGCGAGATAAAATCCGCTAAACGCCGATGCATATAGCAATGGGAAGGCAAAGTACAGAGTGCCACCGCCCGCCAGCAGCCAGACTTCATTCCCGTCCCAGACTGGCCCGATACTTCGCAGCATGAGCTGCTTCTCTTGCTCGTTGCGTGCCAGAAATGGATGCAGAATGCCAACGCCCAGATCAAAGCCGTCGAGCACGACATAGGCAACCAGCATGATCGCGACCAGCCAAAACCAGATGAATCCCATCTTCTTGCCTCACGCTAAAGTTGGCACACTTTTCGACATGCCGGTGGCCGGACCTTTATCAATGATGCGGTATACCAGCACGATAAAAAGAATCGACGTCACCGTGTAGATGCCCATGAATCCCAGCAGAGTAAACAGGCTGGTGCTGGCGCTGACGTATTTTGAATACCCCTCCGAGGTGCGAATCAACCCGTAAACAATCCAGGGCTGTCTTCCCAGTTCCGCGGTCATCCAACCCGCTGTGTTCGCAATGTACGGAAGAGGAAAGCTGAGCAGCAGTGGCCACAATACCCAGCGAGCTTGAAACAGTTGGCCACGCCAAAGAAGAAATGCGGCAATCAGCATAATCAGCGCGAAATATGTGCCCAGCCCAGCCATGATGTGATAGCTGTAGAACAACAGCGGCAAAGGCGCCGGCCATTGATCGCGAGGGAACTGGTCGAGGCCCTTCACTTCCGCTTGCGTGGTTCCATAGATCAGGAAACTCAAAACGTCATTGACTACGATTGGATTGTCAATACTCTGGTTCTCTTCGTTGGGCTGGCCAATAAGCACGATGGGAGCGCCCTTCTGGGTTCGGTACAGGCCCTCCATGGCAGCCACGGCTGCGGGCTGATGTTTCGCCAGGTAGCGCCCGTGCAAATCTCCAGTGGGAAAGATCTGCGCTAAACAAGAGATCACTCCCGCCACTACTCCCACTTTCAGAAAAATTTTGCCGTGTTCGGAGAATCGGTTTTCCAGAACGTAAAACGCCCCCACCGAGCACATCACGAAGGCGGCCGTAACTACTGCTCCAGACATGTTGTGCGCGTATTGCAGCAACCCCCAGGGGTTCGTCAGCAACCCCCAGAAGCTAGTCACCTCATAAGCCCCGTTGGGGAGAACCGCATAGGCCACGGGATGCTGCATCCACGCATTGGTGACGATAATAAAGAAACCCGAAATCCAAGATCCCACAAATACCAGGAATGCCGCTCCCCAATGCTTCCAGGGCGAAAGGCGCTTTTCTCCGAATAGAAAAAGTCCTAAGGATGCGGATTCCAGAAAGAAGGAGAAGACGCCTTCCATCGCCAAAGGCTGCCCAATGACGCCGCCCGTGGTCCGAGCGAACTGCGACCAGTTGGTGCCGAACTGAAATTCCATAGGAATGCCAGTCACGACCCCAAGCAGAAAATTGATGGCGAAGATCTTGCCCCAGAAGCGGGCGGCTTGGTTGTAGCGTTCATCTTTGTGACGGATCGCAATGGTCTTGAGCACTACGATCAGCAGAGCCAGGCCCATGGTCAACTGGGGAAACAAATAGTGATAGATGACGGTGAAGGCGAAGTGAATTCGATGCAGCAGCATTGCGTCCATGGGCCGACCTTACGTCCGTTTAGTTCTTGCCGTTGTCGCTCTCAAGCAGTAATCGACTGAAGAGCACCTCAGATTAAATTGTTGGGATGCCAGTTTCTGTGACTCTCGTCACAGCCTGTGGAAACATTCCGACCTGCACTTGGACGGCAAAAAAGGAATATCGCGACGGGATTATCTGTGTTGCATCGTACTTTATTCTTCCTTCCCTCCAACCACCTGGGCATGGCCGAGCGCGGCCACCAGCGCCAACCCTCCGATGACATTGCCTAGTAAGGTTGGAAGGAAGAATTGCACAACGTAGGTTCCCAGCGAGATGGATTTCGTAACCATCAGAAAAAACATCGTCGTAGATCCGGCGATGATGTGGTTGAATCCGCTGATGCCGACCAGGTAGGTCACGATAATGATAATGGCGACGCGCGCGGATTCCGCGCCCGGAAGCAGCCACACCATTAATGCGATCAACCAGCCCGCGAAAATGGCGCGCACCAGCACCGTCCCGAAACCCGCCCCGAGGTGAGCGGCGCCAATTTCGGTCAAACACTGTTGAGTATGCGCATCGAAGATGCCGATTTTTCCGACGCATAGAGCAAACAAGAATGTTCCCACCAGGTTCGCACCCAACACGACTGCCCACAGACGAAGCATTCGTAGCAAGGTGGCCAGGTCTTTCCGCACTAGGAGAGGCAAGACTACGGTCAAAGTGTTTTCGGTAAAGAGTTGCTGGCGTCCCAGGATGACGATGAGGAATCCGATACAGTATCCGGCGCGCGAGACCAATGGCCGCCACGGCTGATCGGGCAAGCGGGCCATGAGCAGACCTTCGGCGATGAATGAAAAACCCATCGAAAGTCCTGCCGCCAGCGCCGACCACGCCAAGGCAGCCGCAGGCCGATTTAGTTCCTCTTCGCCTTCGCGCCGAATGGTCTCGTAAACCACGTGAGCGCCAATGGCCACGCGTTCCTCGACCTGTTTCTTCTCAGTCCGAGTCGTGATCGTTCCTTCACCCGACGGTAGATCATCTTTTGCTTGCTTTTTGTTCATCATGTCCTGTTCTAGAGGCGACAGATACTCTCAAGAATGACGTGTTGTGCCCACAGTGCCGCTCTTTGATGAGTAATAAGGCGAGGTCGTTGTTCCATGCCGCTCTGTGCGGCATCGCTTTCTATCGTTTCTAGGCGGGCTAAACCACGGCGATTTGATCGCGCAGGCCGGCTGCGAAAAGGCTCTTGGGGATCATGGCATGGACTCCGCGCACGATGTCCACCACCTGCGTCACCCGGAAACTGACGGCGATGCTGCACAGCGCGTACGCGTCGAGCTTGGTGAGATCGGCGCGCGTGGACAGGAAGTTGATGGCGTTGCGCGCCGCCAGGGTCATGGCCATGTTGAGGTCCTTGTCCAGCCCCAGCGTGATCCAGTGGGTCGGAGTCTCGGCCACCGGCCAAGCAAAATTCTTCTGCTTGTGAAGCACCACTTGGATGCGCAATTCCTGCATGCGTGTTTCCAGTGCTGAAAGATTGATTTCGCCATCACCCTGCACGGCATGGGAATCGCCGGTGTAGATCAGCGCCCCCGGCTTCCACACCGGGATGAACATAGTCGAACCTTCGGTCATCTCGCTCAGATCGGTGTTGCCGCCATGCGGTCCCGGCGGAACCGAACTGGTCACGCCCGCACTCAAAGCAGGATAGAAGCCGTCTGGCGGCGCCACGCCCAGCGTCCCTTGAAAGGGCTTGAGAGGCACATGAATGTCCCGGTTAAACTCCGCTGTCATATTGGCGAGGTCAAGCTTCAGATATTTCACCTGTCCTTCGGGAAAATCCTGGGCCAGCAAACCGGTTCCGATCGACCCCGGGTTATTGAATACCGCTCCCCAATCGAACGGACGAATGCGCTTGTAGCGGACCTCCAGCACGTCGCCGAGTTCGGCATTGTTGACGTAGATGGGGCCGATGATCGAGTGCGGCCCTCGTCCCGGATTGCTGAGGCGAAGCTTCGCCAGTGTCTCGACGGGAACACCCGGCTGCATCTGATTCAAAAAGTGCGACCACGTGTTGGGATAGCTGATGGTATCGCCGGAATCGATTTTGAGGATGGGCTGAAGAGTAGTGTCGTACACTCCCAGATGCACGGTTTGATCATTGCTCTCGACCACGTGGACGCGA